>Ga0207652_10002267_pt1 | contig 16324 bp, 16 predicted proteins | sample KBSC63BmetaG_FD_184334 | JGI IMG/M metagenome (GOLD analysis project Ga0207652, IMG submission 184334) | Corn rhizosphere microbial communities from Kellogg Biological Station, Michigan, USA - KBS C6-3B metaG (SPAdes) (version 2) | ecosystem: Host-associated > Plants > Roots > Rhizosphere ... | reverse complement strand
CGCGACCGAACATGACGACTGGTGGCGCGCCTGGGGGCGAGTCGTCGCCACGCATCCGGTGATGGTGCTCGGGACAGCAGGAATTCCGCTGGCCCTGCTCTGTCTCCAGGCCGGGCGGCTGAACACCGGAGTTCCGCGCGGCGACTGGCTGCCGCCCGAGATGGAGTCCGCGCGCGCGTTGCACGAGCTGGAGCGCATGGGGCACGGCGCGGTGATTCAGTCGCTGCGCGTGGTGCTCGCGCTTCCCCCCGGCGTCAAGGCGCTGGACGCTGCAGGGTGGGATGCCACGCGACGGCTCGCGGCGTACGTGGCGACCATCCCCGGCATTGCGCACGTGCGCTCGCTCCCCGATCTCTCGCCGGGACAGGAACCCGATGCCGATATGCGCGCGGAGATTCCGGCGAGCGTGCGGCGCACGTTCGTGAGCGCGGACGAAGCCCGCGCGCTGATTGAAGCCCTGCCGCGCGAAGGGCTCGATGTCCAGCAGCTCGCGGCGACGGTGCGCGCGCTGCGCGCCGTGGACGCCGCGGCGGTAACCGGCGTGCGCGGCACGACGCTGCTCGTCGGCGGACTTCCCGCCTTCAACGTGGACTACGAAGACGCGATCGAAGGACGCTTCGCCCGGATCGTCGCGCTCATTGTCTGCGGCACGCTGCTTGTGCTGGCGGTGGCTTTTCGATCGGTGCTCATTCCGCTCAAGGCCGTGGCGCTGAATCTCGTGTCCGTCACGACCGCGTTCGGCGGCCTCGTGCTGGTGTTCCAGGATGGCGTCGGCTCGCGGCTGATCGGACTCTCGGCGCCGGTGTCAGGCGTCTTCCCGGCCGTGCCCATCATCGTGTTCTGCATCGTCTTCGGGCTGAGCATGGACTACGAGATCTTTCTCGTGGCGCGTGTGGCCGAGGCGCGCCGCGCGGGCTGCAGCGAAAGCGACGCGCTCGTGGAGGCATTGGCGAAGACCGGAGGAGTGATCACCAGCGCGGCCGCCATCATGATCGCCGCATTCAGCGCGTTCATGCTGGGCGGATTTCTGCTGATGAAGATGCTGGGGTTCGCGCTCGCGGCCGCGGTGCTCGTGGATGCCACCATCGTACGCATGGCGGTGGGGCCGGCGCTGCTGCGGCTGGCGGGGCAGTGGAACTGGTGGCCCGGATCGCCTGCTGCCGCGCCAGCCCGACGCTCGCTACTGCCTGGTGAAGGTGAGCGTGACACCGCTGTCCGCGCCGAACGCGAAGCCCTGGACCCCAGCGACCGGATTGATCGTACCCACCAGGTGTGACGAGTCCGGCATCGACGCATTCAGCGCGGCGGCCGCCGACGTGCCGCTCCCCGCATCGGTGCTGAATTGCACGTATGGCGTCGAGGGTAGCTCGCCCGTGACGTGATCGTAGGTGGCGGTGGCCAGCAGATTGCCGGTGACGGCCGGGGTCATGACATGAAACGATCCCTGACCCAGCGACGTGCAGACATTCTCGCCGGCCAGGCCCACGCCCGGGTCAAAGATGCATCCGGCTGGCTTCAGGGTGAAGCTGATGTGGATGTCGGCGGTGTCGGCCGTCCAGGTGCCAGCGAGAAGCGTATCGGCGTTCTGCGATGGGCTGGTGATCGTGCTGCACGCGAGAATGCAGGTGGTGAGAGCGAGCGCAGCGACGAGCCTTCGCATGGGGGTCACTCCGGTATCTGAATGAGCGGAAATGGCGACGCCTCCCTCCGTGACGCGCTTCAGTACGTCAGCCGGCGCAGGTACTCGTAGCTCGTTCGGAGGTCCTCCAGCGGCCGTGGCGGATTGTCGTGCTCCACGAAGCAATGCCGGATGCCCGCCTTGGCTGACTGCGCGAAGATGGCCTTGAAGTCGATGGTCCCCTGCCCCACGTCCACCATGTCGCCGTTCTTCGCCATGTCCTTGGCATGGACAAGCGGAAACCGCCCCGGATATCTGGCGATGTACGCCAGCGGGTCGCCACCACCCTTCACGATCCAGTAGAGATCCATCTCCATGCGTACGAGATCGGGGTCGCACTCCGCGAGCAGAATGTCGTAGGGACGGCGGCCCTCCACAGGCGCGAACTCGTAGTCATGATTGTGGTAGGCGAACTGAAGTCCCGCCTTGCGCGACGCGGCGGCCGCGGTGTTGAACATCGCGGCCACGCGCCTGTAGCCATCCACGCTGCGATACTTGTCGTCAATCCACGGGATGACCACGAAGGTGTTGCCCAGCGTGGTGAGCTCCGCGAGCGTGCGGTCCCAGTTGTTCTGCGCGTCCTCGAGTGACACGTGGCTCGATGGCGACACGAGGGAATGTCGTTCCAGCATGCTGCGCAGATCGGCAGGTGTCCTGCCGTGCAGCCCGGCGAACTCCACCTCGCGATATCCGATCGCGGAAAGCGCCGCGAGCGTTCCCTCCACGTCCTTGTCCATGAGGTCGCGCACCGAGTAGAGCTGCACGCCAATGGCGCCCAGGCGGGCGGCGCTGTCTCCCGGCGTCGCGCTCGCGGCATCCGCTCGCGGCGCTGACGCGCCCGCTGCGCGCGCGCAAGCGGCCGCGATGCCGCCCGCCGTGAGCGCTCCGGCCAGCGTGCGCACGAACGTCCGGCGGCTCACGCCGTTGGCATCAATGGTCATGGCGCTCCTCGCGCGAGCAGTTCGCTTCGATGCATTGGGATTCGGGCAGCGGTGGACGGCTCAAGCTACGGAACACGAAAACCGGTGTAAAGCAGCGGCGCGATGCGGGCAGGTCGCCGATAGCTGCCCGCTGCGGCGCGCCCTGGGTACATTGCACACAGCCTGCGCGCGCGGCGCGCAGTGGCTCAGTTCAGAACCGCGCCCGCTCTGAGCGAGCGCGACAAGCCAAGAGCACGACATGCCGATTCTCGATTCATTCGGAAGCCGCTCCACGCTCGACGTCGAGGGAACGTCCTACACGATTTTCCGGCTCGACGCGCTCGAGACGTTGCCGGGCGCCACGGTGCGGCGGCTGCCATTCACGCTGAAGGTGCTCCTCGAAAATCTGCTCCGCGACGAGGATGGGGCCTTCGTCAAGCGCGAGGACATCGAGGCGCTCGCCCGGTGGGATGTCGCGGCCGGCGTGGAGAAGGAAATCGCCTTTCGGCCGGCGCGCGTTCTCCTGCAGGACTTCACGGGCGTTCCCGCCGTGGTGGATCTCGCCGCCATGCGCGATGCCATCGCGCAGCTCGGCGGCGATCCCACGCGCATCAACCCGCTGCAGCCCGCCGATCTCGTCATTGACCACTCGGTGCAGGTCGATGAATACGGCACCGAGGCCGCGTTCCTCATCAACACGGAAAAGGAGTTCGAGCGCAACCAGGAACGCTACGCCTTCCTGCGCTGGGGCCAGAGCGCATTCCGCAACTTCAACGTCGTGCCGCCCGGCACCGGCATCTGCCACCAGGTGAATCTCGAATATCTGGGGCGCTCCGTGTTCAGTGATGAATCCCATGGCGTTCGTATGGCCTATCCCGATTCGCTGGTGGGCACGGATTCGCACACGACGATGATCAACGGACTGGGTGTGCTGGGCTGGGGCGTTGGCGGCATCGAAGCGGAAGCGGCCATGCTGGGCCAGCCGCTGTCCATGCTCATTCCTGACGTCGTGGGATTCAAGCTGCACGGCAAGCTGCCGCCGGGAGCGACCGCCACGGACCTGGTGCTCACCGTCACGCAGATGCTGCGCAAGAAGAAGGTGGTCGGAAAGTTCGTCGAGTTCTATGGCGCGGGCCTGTCCTCGCTCTCGCTCGCGGACCGCGCGACGCTGGGCAACATGGCGCCGGAGTACGGGGCCACGGTGGGATTCTTCCCCGTGGACGCGGAGACGGTCCGCTATCTCCGATTCACCGGGCGCAGTGCGCATCAGGCAGCGCTGGTGGAGTCGTACTGCAAGCTGCAAGGGCTCTTCCGCACCGACGACACACCGGACCCTGTCTTCACCGATACCATCGAGCTGGACCTCGGCGCGGTGGAGCCGAGTCTCGCCGGCCCCAAGCGCCCGCAGGATCGTGTACCGCTCAAGACCGCGAAGCAGATGTTCAACGACGCGCTGCGGGAGGAGCTCGAGCATCTGGGCAGTGACGCGAAGGCCGGCGCCGCCGTGGCGAGTGCATCCGCCGGCTCGACGACCGTCGCGACGACGACTGCGACGGACACCGCGCATGCGCAGCACGGCGTAAGCGTGACCATGGACGGCCAGCAGTTCACGCTGCGCAATGGTGCGGTCGTCATTGCCGCGATCACGAGCTGCACGAACACCTCCAATCCGTCGGTGATGATCGGAGCGGGGCTGCTCGCGCGGAAGGCCGTGGCCATGGGGTTGCGCGTGAAGCCCTGGGTCAAGACGAGTCTCGCGCCGGGCTCCAAGGTCGTGACGGACTATTACGACAAGGCCGGTCTCACCGAGTCGCTGGATGCGCTCGGCTTCTATCTCGCGGGCTACGGATGCACGACCTGCATTGGCAACTCGGGACCGCTGAGCGAACCCATCGCGACGGCAGTCGAACAGAACAAGCTCGTCGTGGCCGCCGTGCTGTCGGGGAATCGCAACTTCGAGGGACGCGTGAATCCGCTCACGCGCTTCAACTACCTCGCATCGCCGCCGCTTGTCGTGGCGTACGCGATTGCCGGTCGCATGGACATTGACCTGTTCTCCGAGCCGCTCGGCATCGGTACTGACGGCCCGGTGTTCCTGCGGGACGTCTGGCCAAGCTCGAGTGACGTGGAGGAAACGATTCTCACCTCGGTGAAGAGCGAAATGTTCACGCGCCAGTACGCGAACGTGTTCGAGGGCGACGAACGCTGGAAGTCGCTCGACGTGCCCACGGGCAACCGCTATACCTGGTCCGACGCGTCCACGTACGTGAAGAACCCGCCCTTCTTCCAGGGCATGACGGCAGAACCGCCCGGCGTGCGCCCCGTCACCGGCGCGCGCGTGCTCGCGATGCTCGGCGATTCCATCACGACCGATCACATTTCGCCCGCCGGCTCCATTCCCGCGTCGAGCCCGGCCGGCAAGTGGCTGATCGCGCACGGTGTGAAACCATCCGGCTTCAACTCGTATGGGTCACGCCGCGGCAACCATGAAGTGATGATGCGTGGCACCTTCGCCAACATCCGGCTGCGCAACGAGCTGGCGCCCGGCACGGAGGGTGGGTGGACGGCCACTGCACCGGGTGCACAGGCGGTTACCATCTTCGACGCATCAATGGAATATCAGCAGGCCGGCACGCCGCTTCTCGTGATCGCCGGCAAGGAGTACGGCACCGGTTCCTCCCGCGACTGGGCCGCGAAGGGAACGCTCCTGCTGGGCGTTCGCGCCGTAATCGCCGAATCGTTCGAACGGATCCATCGCTCGAACCTGATCGGCATGGGCGTCCTGCCATTGGAGTTCGTGAACGGCGAGACGCGCCGCTCGCTCGGCCTCACCGGATTCGAGCGCTATGACATCGACGGCCTTGACGACTCGCTGCGGCCGCATGCCACCCTCACCGTTCGCGCGACCGCGGCGGATGGCGGCGTGAAGACGTTCCAGGTCCGCTCGCGCATCGACACACCCGAAGAGGGGACGTACTACAGGAACGGTGGAATCCTGCAGTACGTGCTGAGAACGCTCGTGAAGAAGCAGGGAAACGGGGAATAGACGCTGGCCGGCGGGAGCAGGGCGGGGGCAGCCTCACATGGGCTGCCCTCTTCCATTTCCGTTGCGCATTCACCGCGATAGTCTACTCGCCGCGCTCGTTCAACTCGCTGGCGATGATGTACGTCCGATACACCGCCGTGGCGAAGGCGAGCACGCCGATGATCGTGACAACCGTGAGCAGGAATGCGCCGGACGCCCAGTGCGCCGCTCCGGTGATCGGTCCATCCAGCAGCGAGGCAACCGCGAGCAGTACCAGTCGCTCCGCGCGCTGCATCAGGCCGCCCTTGCATTCGACGCCGACCTCGCCGCCCTTCGCTCTGGCGTAACTCACCATCATCGAGGCGCCCGAGGCCAGCAGCACGGCGAGCATGGCCCAGCTATTCGGTTCGAAGTAGACCGCCAGTCCCATGAACGCGAACATCTCGGCGAACCGGTCGAGCATGGAATCGAGAAACTCGCCATAGTTCGAGCTGATGCCGCGGGCCCGCGCGACGCGTCCATCGAAGATGTCCGCGAGCCCGCCAAGCAGAATGAACCACCCGCCGATCGCCAGCGATTCGGTGGCATACGCGATCCCCGCCAGCAGTCCCATCGCGCCGCCGAAATAGTTGAAGAAGTCCGGCGAGATTTTCCAGGCGACGAACACGCGCTCGATGGGCGAGATGAGCCACATCAGCCAGTCGCGAATCCAGTAGCCGAGCAGGAAGGTGGTTGGCCGTCGCGCGACATCCGCATCGATCTCGCGGCCGCGCGCCACGATGGCGTACAGCGGCATGGTGAGCACGACGATCGCGGCGGCGATGAGGGCAACGTAGGTGGTCGGAGTCATGTCAGGTGCGACGTTGAGGTCTTGCCCTCAAGTATCGAAGAGCTTTGGGCCAGAGAAATATGAGTGGCCAGCGGCGCTCACGGGCGGTCAATTCGACCGAGACGCCACTTCGCCGGGCGATCTTGCGCAGGATGTATTCCTGCCAGTTGTCGTAGAGTGCCATGTACTTGAGCCAGCGGAGCGTCGCGCGGATCTTGCTGCGCCGGAAGTACAGCGCGGCGCGCGCCCTGGCGACAGGGCCGGGCCGGTGCGAATCCGTATAGACTTTCCCGTCGGTCGCGACTATCCTTTTGCTGGCAAGATGCGAGAGCAGAGCACCATACATTGGCACCAGCGTGTTCCGCTGCGCCGTGACGAGGTCATCCACGCGCTCCAGACCTTCCGGACGTATCTCTGCGGCATAGGACGTCGCCAGGAGTACCCGACAGTAGCTTTCCACGTCAAATTGCGATGGCAGATACGGGCGTCCCCACGACCAGGTGAGGGCGCGCGAGCACTGCAGAGCGTCCGTGAGGCGCGATTGGTGCACGGCATCTTTCGTCCAGATCAACTGGACTTGTTGAAAGAGGCGGCCCAGCGCGAAGTGATCCCGGGCGCGCGCTGAACAGGCTCGAAGAAAATCACTCAGTGAAAAGATGGCGCACTTGGCCTCCAGCGGGGGCGACTCGTTGTGCAGGGTTATTGAAATCACATTCGGCGGCAGGATGCGATTGAGGAACGCCGCAGTCGCCGGGCGGTAGGATGGAGAGATTGTCGCGGCCAGGGACTTGTAGGCGTCAGCATATCGCTCCACAATAACGAAGTAGTCGTAGGCACTCTCGGGTCTGGCGTCGGAACGCTGAACGTGCGATCCGTAATGGACGATGCCGATAGTGGCCGGCCCGAAGACGCGTGCGAGATAGTCGGCAAGCTGGGCCGCACGCGGAGCGGGCGGGTCGCTCAGACCGCCAGCCAGGGCGGCCCGCAGCTCCCGGTCAGCGGACGGCAATGGGATCGGCTGCACCGGATGATGCGTGGTCCGATGATGTTGAACGAAGCTGCTCGAGCGACACGATCATGTGCTGGCGCAGCGAATCAATGAAGGCATCCGGGTCGGAATCGTCCAGCGTGAACGGGCCGGAGATCACGACGTGCACATCGCTGTTGGCGAAGCGGACGAGCGATTCCCGGAAGGTTCGGGCGTGCGCCATGCCATCGGTCACAACGCAGTACACGGGACGCCGCGTTCCCGCGAGAATTGTCCGGAGGCCGCCACGCATGAAGCGGGCGATGGAGCCATCGCGAGTGCGGTGTCCTTCGGGGAAGATGAGCAGCGTCTGTTCGCCGCGGTCGACGCGCTCGACGGTCCGGGTCAGCGTGGCGAAGTCCTGGCGCGACGATTTGCGCTTCTGCGAGACGAAGGGAAACTGCGCCAGCCGGCCCAGCGGGGAGATGCCCGGAATGTACCGGCGGTAGCGGTCCCGGGTGAGGATGACGAGTTGCGGGCCGACGACGGCCTCGATCGCGATGGGGATGTCCAGCAGCGACTGGTGATTCATCACCACGACGCAGCTTTCCGCGGGGCGGGGGCCCTGCATGGTTACGCGGACGTTCGCGATGCTGCGGGCGAGTCCCAGGGTGATGCGGGCATTCAGTTTGAGCCAGGCGCGCACGATGGCGGTGCGCCGGCGCGGGACGAGCAGGATGGCGGGCCAGATGACAATGCGCTGGCCCAGCCCGACGAAACAGCCGAGGTAGAGCCAGTAGACCAGGAAGAGCACACCGCTGCGCAGCGTACGCCCCAGTTGTGTCACACGGGAGTCGAGGCCGGCGCGAGGAATGAACAGTTCGGTGCTGTCGGCACTCAAGTGGAGGTCACCCATGGCAACACGAGTCGAAGCGCAGACGAGTGGTTCGAGCGTCTCCGACTACGATTACAGTAGTTTCTTCTACTCGTCGAGCGACGACCCGTTCGCGATTCTTGATCCATACAATGACTGGTACACGAAGGCGATCCAGCAGGGCTACTACCTGTTCGCCCAGGCCATGTCAACGCCGCCACGGGGCCGCATCGATGTGACGGAAGGGCTCTGTCATCAGCACGTCAAGCTTCTCAATCTATCATCGTACAATTATCTCGGCCTGTCCTACCGCCCCGAAGTCATCGCGGCGGCCAAGGCCGCGCTGGACCAGTACGGGCTGGGCGCCGCCGGCTCGCCCATCCTGAGCGGCACGATGGACGTGCACGTCCAGCTCGAGGAGGAGCTGGCGCGATTCAAGGGCAAGGAGGCGGTGCTCGTCTTCCCTACCGGGTACAGCACGAATCTCGGAATGATCTCCGGCCTGATGCGCCCGGGCGACTGGATCCTCGCGGACCAGAATGCCCATGCCAGCATCGTGGATGGCGCGATTCTCTCCAAGGCCAACGTCCGCTTCTTCAAGCACAACAACCCGGGCGACCTGGAGAAGAAGCTCAAGCAGACGAGCGGCAAGCGCCTCGTCGCGATTGAAGGCGTCTATTCGATGGACGGCGACGTGTGTCCGCTGCCGGAAATCGTCGAGGTCTGCCGCAAGTATGGGGCGCGCATCCTGCTCGACGAGGCGCATTCGGCCTTCGTGTATGGCGCGCACGGGCGCGGCATCGTCGAGCAGTTCGGCCTGGAGAACGAGGTGGACATCCACATCGGGACCTTCTCCAAGGCACTCGGCGGCCAGGGCGGGTACGTGGCCGGAACGCGGAAGCTCTACAATTATCTGAAGGGCTTCGCCCGCTCGCGGGTCTTTTCCTGCGCGCTGTCACCCGTGGTCGCCGCGGGCGTGCTGCAGTCGCTCAGGATCGCGCAGGCCGAACCCCAGCTCCGCGACCGGTTGTGGGAGAACGTGCGCTACATCCGGAGCAGCCTGGAGAAGGAAGGCGTCGATGTCGGCGACTCCACATCGCAGATCATCCCGATCATGGTGCGGAACGACCGGCGGATTTTCCAGTTGTGCCACAGGCTCTTTCGAGCCGGCGTGTATCTGCAGCCCGTCGTCTATCCGGCGGTGGCCAAGCATCGATCGCGATTGCGCGTGTCGATCTCGGCGTCGCACACCTTTGAACAGCTCGACGAGGGCGTTGCCATCCTCGTCCGGGTCCTTCGTGAAGAGGGGATTCTCCTATGAGCAGCAGCAACAAGAACGGCCTCGTGCAGTATCACTTCCGCGACGCAATCGGGGGATTCTTCGAGTTCCCCACGCAGAACGCCCGCGCCATCCTGCCGCCCGATCTGCAGCCGATCGAGCCGCATCACGGGTCGAGCGTGCTGTCCGTGATGGCGTTCGACTTTCACGACAGCCCGGTCGGTGAATACGGCGAGCTGATTCTCTCCATCCTCGTGGCGCCCCGCATCGAGCAGGGGCAGCCGTGGCCGCGCGCCGCGTTCTACACGTTCCGGCTTGGCACCACCACGCGTGAATCGCGCGAGCACGCGATCGAGCGCTGGCATCTGCCGCACTACATGCAGGACATCTCCATCGCCTGGGAGCGCGGCGACGGACACATCACCATTCATGCGACCGACCGCGGCCAGCCGATCGTCGACATGACCATCACGGAACACGAATGGTCGCAGGTGGAGCACCGCTACCAGACCTTCATGACCGATGAAGACGGCGCGTACACCTCCACGATCATCATGGCCGGCCAGTTCAGCGAGAACGAGGAGGAGCGCGGCGGGATCGTCCTGCATTCGCAGGCCATGACCGAGCTGCTCGAGGACTGGGAAGTGGACGTCACGCCGTTCCGTGAACTGTGGATGAAGGACGGGCTGCAGACGTTCTATCCGCTCCAGCAGCTTGCCTCGTACGCGCGGCGATGAGCCGTAAGGTCTGCGTGATCATCAACCCCGCCTCGGGAAAGGGGCGGGGCGCGAAGGCCGAACCCCGCATCCGCGCCGCCTTCGGCGCGGTAGGCGTCACCGACATTCGAAGCAGCAGGGCAAAGGGCGACGAGCGACACGTCGCCCTTCGCGCTATCGAGGAGGGCGTGGACACGATCGTGGCCGTGGGCGGCGATGGCACCTGGGGCAACGTGGCCAACGCGATCCTGGGCGCGCAGGCACCCGTACGGCTCGCGCTCGCGGCGGCGGGGACCGGGAACGACTTCGCGAAGACCGTGGGCGCACCCGCGCTGGACTTCGCCGCCACCGCGCGACTCGCGGTTTCTGATGCAGACATGCTGGTGGACGTCGGACGGATCGAAGGAAAGTACTTTCTCAACGTCGCGGGGTTCGGATTCGACATCGCGGTCATTGAGGATGTCGAGCGGATCACCTGGCTCCGGGGAAATGCGGTGTATCTGTACTCCGCCATGCGGCAGCTCTTCGCCTACCAGGGCATGACGGCTGGCGTATCCACGCCCGCAGACGGGTCGGGCGTCGAACGCCAGCATCTCATGCTGATCGTGGCCAACGGGAAGAACTTCGGCGGCTCATTTCGCATTGCGCCAGCGGCGAGCGTGACCGATGGGCAGCTCGACGCGGTGTCCATTGCCGTGGCGCCGCCGTTCCGGCGCATGAAGCTCTTCGCATCGGCCACGAAGGGGACGCACGTCACGCTGCCGGAGGTACGAACGGAACAGGCACCCTCGTTCCGGCTGGCCTTCGCCGAACCGCCCGCGTACGAGACCGATGGCGAGTACAATCGCGCGCAATCCGCCGTCCTCGAGGTGTGCTGCGTCCCCGGTGCACTGCGCGTCGTGACGCCTGCGGCGAGGACCGCACCCGCGTGAAGGCGATCCGCTTCGCCGCGCCCATTCCGACCTATCTCGCCACGCGCGCCGCCGGCGCATTGTCGGACGCATGGTACATCGGGCCATACGCCTGCACGCGATACGGCGACGTTCCCGAGCCGGATCTGCCCGGCGACGAGTGGGTACGCATCCGGACCCGCATGGGCGGGATCTGCGGGAGCGACCTGAACGTCATCACGCTCAAGGCCAGCCCGTCAACCTCGCCATTCTCCTCGTTTCCCTTCGTGCTGGGCCACGAGAACGTGGGGGAGATCATGGAGCTGGGCCGCGGCGTGCGGGGGTACGCGCCCGGCGAGCGCGTGACGGTGAACCCCCTGCTCTGCTGCGAGCCGCGTGCGGTGACCCCGGTGTGCGATGCGTGTGCGGCCGGCGATCACTCGCGCTGCGCGCACTTCACCGACGGCGTACTCGCGCCGGGCATGCTCATTGGCACGACGCGCGGGGTGGGTGGAAGCTGGGGCGAACAGTTCGTCGCGCACGTATCGCAGCTCGTGCGCGTGGACGATACGATGAGCGACAGCGACGCGGTGCTGGTGGAGCCGTTCGCCTGTTCCGTGCACGCGGTGCGCGCGAACCTGCCGCGACCGCGCGACCGGGTGCTCGTGATCGGCGCCGGATCCATTGGGCTGCTCACGACAGCCGCGGTCGCGGCGCTCGCGCCGGACGCGGCCATCACGGTGCTGGCGCGTCACGCATTCCAGGGCGAGCACGCGCAACGCCTCGGGGCCGGTCGCGTGGTGGCGGCGCGCGGCGACTATACGGCCGCGCTCGCGGACGCCGGCGGTACGCGGCTGCTCACGCCGATACTGGGGAAACCTGTGGGCGTGGGCGGTTTTGACCGCGTGTTCGTCTGTACAGGAGGGGCACGGGCGATGGACGACGCCATGCGCGTCACGCGCGCCGGAGGGACAATTGTGTTGCTGGGCAATTCGAGCACGATGAATGGACTGGACTGGACGCCACTCTGGCTCAAGGAACTCACGGTGCGCGGCAGCCTGTGCTATGGTGCGCACCAGCACGCGAGTCCGGCGCGCACGGCGTTCGACGAAGCGGCATCGCTCATTGCACAACGGCGCGTGAGGCTCTCGCCGCTGCTCACGCACACGTTCGCGCTGGCCGATTATCGCGCCGCCGTGGCCACGGCCATGGACAAGGGTGAGAAGAAGAGTGTGAAGGTTGCGTTGTTGGTTGGCGGCCGGTAGCGCTCAGCCGGTCGCCGGTGGCGATGACTTTCCTGGAGGGAGATCATGATTCGGACAGCAACGTGCGTTACGGTCGTGCTGGCGTGTGCCTACCTGATGGCCTGCGGAGGGCGTCACGACGCGCCCGTGGCCGACAGCCACGCCGCGGCGCCGGCCGCCGCGGCACCGGCCGCCGCGGCACCGGCGGCGCCGTCACCCGAACCCGCGAGTTCGCCGGCGCCCCAGGCTGCCTCGGGAACTCCGAGCGTCGATGCGGTAATTCTTACTCCACAGGACATCGCCCGCTATCGTCGCGGCATGCAGGCGGAGCTGGAGTTCGTGCGCGCGCGCGCCGTCGACGTGAAGAACGCGAAGTCCTCGTCCGACTCGTTGAACGCGCTGTTTGCGCTGTCCGATGAATCGGGTCGTCGCAAGGCTGCGGTGCAGGCAGCGGGAGTGGACGCGGACCAGTTCCGGTCCATCGAGGATGCGATCGTCGCGGTACTCGCACGGTGGGGCAACCAGCGCATGGTGGAGAGCATGAAGCAGGCGGCGGATACCGCAACCATGAGTCCCGAACTGCGTGCGCGCGCCAAGGAAGGACTGCAGAAGCTCACGGAGGGGTTCGGTGACCTGCCCAGAGAGAATGTGGATCTGGTGCTGCCGCATGCCGCCGAACTGGACAGCCTGCGCGTCATGCCGGCCGCGCTGGCGGTGAAGGTGGCGGAGGGGAGATAGACCGGCGAGCGCGGTAGGCCGCGCTTCACGCAGTTGCGCGAATGTGTGGTGATTGTCGTAGATTCTCCGCAGGATCAATTCATCGAGGTCAACATGCTCGTCTCCGCATTCGCATGGCCGCGGATGGCATTGGCGGTCACGGCGGCTGGAACGGCCCTGATCGTGGGCGGCGCAGCGAGCGTCCGCGCGCAGGGTGCGACCGTGCCCGATGTCGGCCAGGTCGCGCCGGACTTCACGGCGCCCGGCGCCACGCGCTATGGCGTACTGCGCGACCCGATTTCGCTCGCGGCGCTCCGCGGCAAGACCGTCGTGCTCGCCTTTTTCTTCAAGGCGCGGACCAAGGGCTGAACGGTCCAAATGGAGGCGTACCGTGATCAGTACGCCAAGCTGTTCAATGGTGGCAAGAATGTCGTGGTGCTCGCAATGAGTGCCGACCCGGACACCACGCTCGCGGCGTGGGCGCACGAGGAAAGCTTCCCCATGCTCTTCGCGAGCGACTCGGGCGGCGCCATTGGGCGGCGCTACGGGATCTTCAACGACAAGTACAAGCTGGACACGCGCGTGGTATTCGTCATTGCACCGGATGGCAAGATCACCTATCGCGCCATGCCATTTCGCGAGCTTGCGGCGAATGCGTATACGGAGCTCGGCGACGCGGTCCAGAAAGCGGCGGGGGGATGACCGCCTTCCCCCCACCCTCCCCTTGGGAATGGGCAAACGGGAATGGGGAATCGTGGGAATGGGGAATGGGGAGGAGTCAGGGCGAGCGGTGCGACGGTGGTCGCACTTTCAGGGCTTCGATGAGATTGTAGAGTAGACGGTGTGTCCTGGTTGACAGTGCCTTGAACTTCCGCACGTCGCCAGGCTGCAGGTAGTTCAGCCGGCAGGCCAGCTCGACATGGCTGCATACCTCCGCCAGAGAGCCCCGCGCAATGGCAAGATGGTGGAGGTAATCGCCGCGGCTTCGGCGCGCATTGCCCTCGGCAATGTTTCCCGGCACCGACGCCGCGGCGCGCCGGATCTGGGCGGTGAGACCGAATTGCTCGCTCGCTGGCAGTCGCTCGGCGAGCTGATAGCTCACCGCGACGAGATCCACGGCGCGCTGCCACACGACGAGGTCCCGATAATCGCGCGTCTTCATCTCACCCGGCTACTGAAGGACGCGCCAATATTTCAGCAGCTCCTGCCTCGCGCATCATCCTTGCGCCGCACCGGCCGTCATTTCGTTGTGCTCGGCGGCCCATCTCTCTCCCGTTTCCACGAAATCCCCATTCCCCATTCCCACGATTCCCCATTCCCGATTGCCCATTCCCAGGGGAAGGGGGGGTGCGGGGTGGCGTAACTCTTGACGGCGCGCGCCCCGCGCGGCACCCTACATCATGCCCGCGCGTTCTCCTCGTGCGCGATCGACGCGCGCCGCCTCGTCGTCCCAGATCGCCGCGCGTGGGTTGCTGGCGGCCGCCGAGCGTGATCTCCAGCAGATCATTCTGGACATTCACGATGGGCCGGTCCAGGACATTTTCGGGGCGTTGTCGCAGGTGCAGGTGCTTCGCCACCGCGCCGATCTCGCGCATGCCGAGCGCTCACTCATTCTCACGCGCGTAGCGGCCTCGCTCGAACGGGCCCTTGGCGAAATCCGCAACTTCATCGGCGCCTTCCGGCCGCCCGAGTTCGAGCGCCGGTCCATCGGCCCCATTCTCGAAGGACTCGTCGTGCAGCACGAGTCGCTCACCGGCACCACGGTGGACTTTCACGTGGACGGCGAGCTTCCGGCGGTGCCGCTCCCGCTCAAGATCTCGCTGTACCGGATTCTGCAGGAGGCGCTCGCGAATTCCACGCGGCACGCGGGTGTGCTCGAGATGGAAGTCGCGGTCCGCGCCGATCGCGGTGACATCGTAATGGAAGTCAGCGATCACGGCAAAGGATTCGACGTCAACAAGGTGCTGGCGAGCGAGCTGGACGTGGGTGTAACCGGGGGTCACTTCGGGTTGCGCGGCATGCGCGACCGCGTCGAGATCATGAACGGACAGTTGGGTATCGAATCCGGTCCGCGTGGCACCCGCGTGACGATCCGGCTCCCGGCAGCGTGAGGAGCGTGCGATGATCACGGTGATGCTCGTGGACGATCATCCGCTGGTCCTCGAAGGACTGCGTGCACTCATCGAAGCGGAGCGGGACATCCAGGTGGTCGCGACGACGACGGACGGAAGCTGCGTGCCGGATCTCGTGCGACTGCACCGGCCGAACGTACTGCTGCTGGACCTCGAGCTGGGCGCGACCAATGGCTACGATGTGCTCAAGCGGCTGCGCGCGGAGAAGCTTCCCGTGCGCGTGCTCGTGCTCACGGCATACGGCGATGGGGAATCCCTCCGCGCCGCGCTGGAACATCAGGCCGATGGCATCGCGCTCAAGACGGACGCACCGGGCCGCACGGTGGACGCGCTGCGCGCCGTGCACTCCGGCGCGCTGGTCTTTCCGCAGGCGGCCCGGCGCTGGATGCGCCGCGCCGCGGAGAAACCAATCACGGGACCCGGCGCGCTCAGCGAGCGCGAACGCGAAGTGTGGGCACTGCTCGCATCCGGACTCTCGAACGTGGCCATCTCGCGCGAGCTCAACGTGAGCCCGAGCACCGTGAAGTTCCACACGCAGAACCTCTTCCAGAAGCTCGGCGTGAACAACCGCACCGCGGCCGCCGTGGAATTCGAGAAGCAGATTCCGGCGGCGGCACGGAAGAAGAGCTAGGGAAGCGTCGCGCAGGGCGCGACTGCGGGAAGCGCCGCGCGGAGCGCGGCTGCGGGAAGCGGGCGGCTCCCTCACGGGAGCGCCCTGCGGGAAGCGCCGCGCAACGCGCGGCTGCGGCACGCACTACGCACTACGCACTACGCCCGCCGTGCCGATTCCCCATTCCCGATTGCCGATTCCCACGGGAAGGGTGGCGGGGGGAGGCCGATTCCCACGGGAAGGGTGGCGGGGCCTCCAAGCCGCGCTCCGTGCGGCGCTTCCCGCAGGCGATGCGCCGTCAGGCGCCATTGCCGCTTCCCGCAGTCGTGCTGCGCGCGGCGCTTCCCGCAGGCCGCCGCCGCAGGCGGCCGGCCGCTTCCCGCCGCACCGCGCGGAGCGCGGTGCGGCACCTTACCCCGTCGTACCGAATCCCGCCGCGATGC
>Ga0207652_10002263_pt1 | contig 16333 bp, 20 predicted proteins | sample KBSC63BmetaG_FD_184334 | JGI IMG/M metagenome (GOLD analysis project Ga0207652, IMG submission 184334) | Corn rhizosphere microbial communities from Kellogg Biological Station, Michigan, USA - KBS C6-3B metaG (SPAdes) (version 2) | ecosystem: Host-associated > Plants > Roots > Rhizosphere ... | reverse complement strand
GTCGGCTTGCTATCCCCAGACTGCGCGCCGCCGCAGCTTGCGATCGCGAGAGCAGCGAGCGATAGGGCGAAAGTCGGGATTCTCATGGACATGCTCTCCGGAACGCCATCACCTGATTTCTGTGCCAGCTGGCATCCCGACCTGCTCGTCGCCGGTGTCGACGAAGCGGGGCGCGGGCCGCTGGCCGGGCCGGTTGTCGCAGCCGCGGTGGTGCTGTGCAAGCCGCGACCGGCGGGGCTCGACGATTCCAAGAAGCTCACCGCCGAGCGCCGCGCGGTCGCCGACGAGCGCATCCGCCGCCGCTGCGCCTATGGCATCGGGGTGGTCGAGGTCGAGGACATCGACCGGCTGAACATCTTCGGCGCGACGATGCTGGCGATGACGCTGGCGATGCACCGCCTGTGCGAAGCGCTCGGGCTCGATTGCAGCGAGGTTCTGGTCGACGGCAACCTGACGCCGCACGGCCGGGTGTCCGACTGGCGCTGGAAGGCGCGGCCGATCGTCGGCGGCGACGCGCTCGAGCCCGCGATCTCGGCCGCCTCGATCGTCGCCAAGGAGCATCGCGACCGGATCATGCGCGAATATCACCTGGCCCATCCGCAATATAACTGGGTGAGCAACAAGGGCTATTCGACGCCGGACCACCTCAAGGCCTTGCGCGAGCACGGCCCGTGCCCGCTCCACCGCAAGAGCTTCGCCCCGGTGGCCCAGGCGGACCTCTTCGCGGCCTGACAACCAACGTCCGTTCGTGGCGAGCTTGTCGAACCACGAGAGGCGCGCGCCCACGTCCTTCGACAAGCTCAGGACGAACGGGGACGGATGGCGCCTAGCCCGAGGTGGGAAACGCCATCTCGCGCATCGCCGCCAGGCGCGCCTGGCTCATCTCCGCCATCTCGTTCGCGCCCGGAGCCGATGTGCGGGTCTGATGAATTTGCTGGCTGATGCGCTGGTTCATCGCCTCGCGCGTGTTGACCCGGGGGTACGGCTCAGGCGGCACCGCCACGCCGAGGAATTCGCACAGCGGCCCCCAGCCGTCCTTCGCCTGGAACACCAGCAGATTTTCCGCCGGCACTTCGGCGATCACCTCCCCGTTCCAGCGACGGAAATAGTCTGTCATGAACGCGCGGTCCTCGAACCGGCCGTCGAAGTCCTGGTTCACCGTCGCGTTCATGAATCGCTCGAGCGGCGTATTCGCCAGCATTCCGCGCATCCGCGACGATAGCACGGTCTCGTTGGCGGATTCGAACCAGCTGTCCGGGTCGCGGGTGGTCAGGATGACTTTGGCGTCGGGCCACTTGGCGACGAGTTCGCGCCAGTATGTGCAGCCGGGATAATCGACCGTCGAGGCATAGCCGGCGAAAACCGCGTCCCAGTCCGGTCGGCCGTCGATGACGTCGAGCCATTTCGGCAGCTGCTCCGGGATATGCGCCATGAACTCGATCATGTGATAGCACGGCCCGAAGCCGATATGCTCGAGCGCGAACTTGAGCGACATCGTCCCGGTGCGGCCGAGGCCCGCGCCGATAACCTTGAGGCTCACGCGGCAGCGTCCGGGAAGGCCTGCCGCCGCAGATCGTCGAGATAGCCGCGGACCATCGCTTCGAGCACTTCCGGCGAGGGCGACCCGGCATGGGCGCCTCCGTCGAGCTGGCCGGTGCGCTCGGTCATTTCCTCGCGGCTGTTGACCCGCGGGTAGGGCTCTGCCGGAAACGGCACGCCGAGGAATTCGCACAGCGGCCCCCACCCGTCGGACGAGCGGTGGACCAGCAGCTTCTCCGCCGGCACTTCGTCGATCACCGCCTGGTTCCAGGCGTTGAAGTATTCGACCATCTTGTCGCGGTCGCCGAGGCGGTCTTCGAGATCGTCGAATACGGTGAGCTTGAAGAACTCGGCCATCATCGGATTGCCTTCGAAGCGCGCGCGGTGCGGGTCGGAGAATACCGTCGCCGCGCCGGATTCGAACCACCGCTCCGGATCGCGCGTGCTCAGGACGACCTTGGCGTCGGGATACTTCGCCACGAGATCGCGCCAGAACATGCAACCGGGATAGTCGGTGGTCGACTGGTAGCCAGCGAAGATCGTGTCCCACTGCGGGTTGCCCTTGGCCGCTTCGAGCCACAGCGGCAGGTGGCTGCGGATCTGCGAGAGCATTTCCGACATGTGGTAGCATTTGCCGAAGCCGATGTGTTCCAGCGCCAGCTTGAGCGACAACGTTCCGGTGCGCCCGAGACCCGCGCCGATAACCTTGAGTGTCATGAATTTCCCTCTCCCTGAGACCGGCCGCGCGTCTAGCACGAGCTGAGTCTTTCGCGCCACACCACAAGATGTTGAGTCCGCCGAATCGCAATGGACTCAAGATGATGTGCGGGACTCTTTTCGTTCCGCGTCAAGCCGGATCGCGGCCACGGAGCCCGACTCGCACTTGCCGCTTGACGGCGGACTCGACCGGACTCACCCTGTGGATAACTCAGGGGGACGATCGAGGGACAATGGGACAGATCACGAAACTGCGCCCCGCGGCAGCTGCCGTGGAGCTTCCGCTCGGGCGCATCCTGCCGGGGGATTGCATTGCCGCGATGCGCGGCCTGCCGACGGCCTCGGTCGACCTGGTGTTCGCCGATCCGCCCTACAACCTCCAGCTCGGCGGCGATCTCAATCGGCCCGACGGCAGCCATGTCGACGCGGTGACCGATCACTGGGACCAGTTCGCCAGCTTCGCCGCTTACGACAAGTTCACCCGTGAATGGCTGATCGAAGCGCGCCGGGTCTTGAAACCCGATGGGGCGCTGTGGGTGATCGGCAGCTACCACAACATCTACCGCGTCGGCGCGATCGTGCAGGACCTCGGGTTCTGGCTGCTCAACGACATCGTCTGGCGCAAGTCGAACCCGATGCCGAACTTCCGCGGCACCCGCTTCACCAACGCCCACGAGACCCTGCTGTGGGCGAGCATGGGCGAAAAGGCGCGCTACCAGTTCAACTACCGCGCGATGAAGACGCTGAACGACGAGCTGCAGATGCGCAGCGACTGGGTGATCCCGATCTGCGGCGGGCAAGAGCGGCTGAAGGAAGACGGGCACAAGGCCCATCCGACGCAGAAGCCCGAAGCGCTGCTTTACCGCGTGCTGCTGGCGACGACCGAGCCGGGCGACGTGGTGCTCGATCCGTTCTTCGGCACCGGCACCACCGGCGCGGTCGCCAAGCGGCTCGGCCGCCAGTGGATCGGGTGCGAGCGGGAGGAAGGCTATCGCCGCGTCGCGCTCAAGCGGATCGAGAAGGAGCTGCCGCTCGACGAGAGCGCGCTGGCGACGATGCAGAGCCGCAAGGACGCGCCGCGCGTGGCTTTCGGCGAGGTTGTCTCCTCGGGCCTGCTGCCCCCCGGCAGCGAGCTGTTCGACAAGCAGCGCCGGTGGACCGCCACCGTGCGCGCCGACGGCTCGATCGCCAGTGAGCGCGAGACGGGCTCGATCCACCACGTCGGCAAGACCCTGCAAGGCGCGCCGAGCTGCAACGGCTGGACCTTCTGGCATTTGGAGCACCAGGGCGAGGTAAAGCCGCTCGATACGCTGCGGCAGTTGTATCTGCTGGCGGTCGAGGACTAGGCCGAAAACCCGCGCGCGCTCGGGGCGACCAGCGGGCGACATCGGGCGACACAGGGCGACACAGGGCGACAACTGTCGCCTAATTGGCGCTCTACCAAATACTTATATTTCAGGGGTTTACGTTGAATTAGGCGACAGGCGACACTGAAAATTTTCAGTACGCGCGCTGTCGCCCTTGGTCGATGCGCCCTCACGCCCGCCCGCACGCGCGCGGGCAATCGCAACGCCGAGCGCAGGAAGGCGAACACAGGGCGGGGCCGGGACAAAATCATAGTTAGAACATAAAGCGAACAAATAGCTGTAGGAAAGCGATTTCTGCCCCGGTGATTGTCCAAGGACGGCGACTCCCGGTGCTTGCCGAAACCGGCTAGGGCGATGCGATGCCCGACCGCCTGTACATCCAGCCGCTGACTTTCGCCCCGTCACCCCAGGCCTTTGCCGGCGATGCCGTGCGGTTGGCCGGCGGCATGGTCTACGCGCGCGAATTCGCCGTGATCATCCGCCGCGACGGCAGCGTGGTGGAGCGAGCTCTCGCCACGGCCGAAACGATTGACGCGGTGCTCGCGCAACTGCCGGACGAACTCGGCCCCGAAGCCGAAGCGCAGTGGGCCAACTTGCGCATGGCGCACCCGCCGCTGCAACTGGGCGAGCGCACGATCCGCCTGGACCAGCCGCAAGTGATGGGCGTGCTCAACGTCACGCCGGACTCCATGTCCGACGGCGGAGAATTCCTCGACGATCCCGACAAGGCCACCGCCCATGCCGCGCAGATGGTCGAGGCCGGCGCGGCGATCGTCGACATCGGCGGCGAGAGCACGCGGCCCGGTTCCGCCGCGGTGTGGGAAGGGGACGAGCTGAAGCGCGTGGTCCCGGTGGTCGAGCGCTGCGCGGCGATGGGCGCGGCGGTCAGCGTCGACTCCCGCCGGCCGGCGGTGATGGAAGCCGCGCTCGCCGCCGGGGCGCAGATCATCAACGACGTCTCGGCCTTGCGCCACGATCCGCGCAGCCTCGAATTCGCCGCCGCCAGCGGCAAGCCGGTGATCCTGATGCACGCGCCCGGGGAAGGCGATGACCTCCACGCCGACGCGGGCTATGCCAACGTCGTGCTCGACGTGTTCGACTGGCTCGCCGCCGCGCGCGACCGGGCGGTGGCCGGCGGGATCGAGCGGGCGAGGGTCATTCTCGATCCCGGCATCGGCTTCGGCAAGACTCTGGCCGACAATCTCGCGCTGATGAACGCGCTGCCGCTGTTCCACGCGCTCGGCCAGCCGCTGCTGCTCGGCGCGAGCCGCAAGCGCTCGATCGGGGCGCTGAGCAACGAGGCCCCGGCGCACAAGCGCCTCGGCGGCAGTGTCGCCTTTGCCCTGACCGGCATGCAGGCGGCCGTGCAGCTGCTGCGCGTGCACGATGTGTACGACACCGTCCAGGCGCGCAACGTCTGGCGCGGGCTGCGCGACGCGGCGCTGACCGACTTCAGCGCGCTGGGCGACTGACGGGGCCGATCGGCGGTAGAATCCGGGCGTCGGAATGGGCTACCTTGTTAACCATCGAATGCTACGCGGGTGGCAAGGGGACCGGTGGCTGTGGACGCGAACTCTGTCGTCAGACGAATCAACGTGAGAACCAGCATGTTCGTGCTGGCGACTATGGCCGCGACCAGCACCTCTGGGCCGGTCAGGATCAGGAACATGTCGCCCGCCGGCGCGATGATCGAAGGCGATCATCTGCCGGCCATCGGCGAGCTGGTTTCCCTGCGGCGCGGGACGCTGTCGGCTTCGGGCACGGTGGTCTGGCGTCTTGAAGGCAAGGCCGGCCTGCGCTTCGACCGCCAGATCGACGTGACCGGCTGGCTGCCGACCGGAAGCACCGGGCAGCAGGCCATCGACCGCGCGTTCCAGGAAATGAAGGCCACCGCCGCTGCGCCTTCGTACCCCGCGCAGGCGCCGCAAATTCCGTCCTCCCCGATCGACACCGCCGAGCTGCTGCGAACCGCGGCGGCGCTGGACGACCTGGCCGACGCGCTGGCGGAAGATCCGGCGGTCGTCGCGTCGCACGGCTCGAAGCTGCAGACCTTCGACATAGCGGCGCAGTTGCTGCGCCGCTATGCCGCTTCGATCGGGTAGGCCGGGCTCCTAGGCCGAAAGGTCGGGGGAGCTTTGCAGCCGGGCCTCGTCGCTCAGCGGCCCTCCGGCCAGCGCAACGGCGGGGCGCTGGCGAGGCGCGGTGAAACTGGCCTTGTTCTTCTCGTAATACTTGTAACCGGCATATCCGAGCGCCCCGAGGGCGGCGAGCTTGATCAGCATGGCAATCTCCTTCGTGTGAGATTGCAACGCGTTAGGCGAGGCATCGGCACCACGGCGCGTCATCGCTTCGGCGCGCGCCGAGCGCCGATGGGCGCGGGCCGGCTAGGCGGCGTTCTCGATCCCGAGGTCGCCGAGCTTGCGGTAAAGGGTCGAGCGGCCGATGCCGAGGCGGCGGGCGACTTCGGTCATGCGGCCGCGATAATGGCCGATGGCGAGACGGATCACGTCGGCCTCGATATCCTCGAGCGGGCGCAAGTTGCCGTCGGCGGTGTAGAGCTGGACGCCCATGCCCTCGTGGGTCGCGAGGTCGCCGGCGGCTTCGAAGTCGCCGACCAGTTCGCTCAGCTGCGGGAAGTCGTCCGCGGTCAGCGCGTCGCCGTCGCAGAACACCGCGGCGCGGAACAGCACCGCCTGCAACTGGCGGACATTGCCCGGCCAGTCGAACGCAGCGAGGAGCTTGAGCGCGGCGTCGGTGATGCCCAGCTCGCGCAAGCCCGGCTGCTCGCCGATGCGGGCGAGGAAGTAGCGGGTCAGCGCGCCGATGTCGCTCGCGCGCTCGCGCAGCGGCGGCAGGACGACGCGCGTGCCGGCGAGCGCCAGCAGCAGTTCCTTGCGGAAGTTGCCGGTGGCGACGAGATCGGTCAGCGGCAGGTTGCTCGCAGCGACGATGCGCACGTCGACCTTGAAGCTGTGCGCCGCGCCGATCGGGCGCACGCGATTCGTGGTGAGCGCTTCGGCCAGCCGTTCCTGCAAGTCGCCCGGCAGGCGGTCGATCTCGTCGAGCACCAGGGTGCCGCCGTCGCATGTCTGCATCACGCCGACCTGGCGGTCGAACGCCCCGGGAAAGGCGCCTTTTTCGTGCCCGAACAGCATCGATTCGATCGAGCTCGCCGGAACGCCGCCGACGTTGATCGTGCGAAACGCGGCCTTGGCGCGCGGGGAGGCGGCGTGCATCGCGCGGATCAGCATTTCCTTGCCGGTCCCGCTTTCGCCCTCGATCAGCACCGGGCTGTGGCCGCGCGCCGCCTTGGCGGCCTTGGCCAGCGCGTCGCGGAACGGGGGGGCGGTGCCGATCATCGAATCGAAATCGAGGTTCGCCGGCATCTTCTCGCTGAGCGGGGTCAGCTCGTCCTTCGGCGTCTCGCGCGTGGTGGCGTTGCGCAGCGCCTGCATCAGGCGATCGGGCGCGACCGGCTTGACGAGGTAATCAGTCGCCCCGGCGCGCATCGCCTCGACCGCGAGGAGCGGGGAAGCGCTGGTGGTCAACATCAGGATCGGCAGGGCCGGGCGGCGGCTCTTGAGCTCGGCGATCAGCGCGCACGCGTCGTCACCCGGGACCCATTGGTCGAGGATGATCGCCGAGAGCTGCATGCCCTGGCGCGTGCCGAGCGTGGCGATCGCGGTTTCCGGGTCGTTCACGACGAGCGTGCGCCAGCCCTCGCGACTGGCGAGCGCCGTGATCAGCCGGCTTTGCGCCGGCTCGTCGTCGATCAGCATCAGCAGTCGCTGTTCCTGGTCGGCCATTCGCTCCCCGTCCGCCGGCACCGCATGTGGCCGCGTGTGGGGCTATCGTTAGGGCTGAGGGGTAAAGAGGCTGTTAAGTAGCTCTCCTGACGATGCCGGCGGACGGCCGCCCGGCAGGGCTTGAGAACCGCACCGGGGGACGATAGAGCTAGCCCCAAGGGAACAGTTACGAGGAACGAGTAAGGTCATGGCTCCAGCAGAAAACCTCCCCTCCGCGAACGCGAAGACATACGGCGGTTTTGTATCCTTGCTGAAGTGGTCCGTCCCGGCCATTGCGGTCCTCGCGCTCATCGTGATCCTGCTGATCAGCTGATCCGGCCGGGGGAGGGGACGAGATGCGGATCGCGGTTCTGAAAGAAAGGGCCGCGGGCGAATACCGCGTCGCCGCCACGCCCGAAACCGTCAAGAAATTCATCGCCTTGGGCGCGACCGTGGCGGTCGAGTCCGGCGCCGGCGAAGGCGCGCGGATCGCCGACGAGCTCTATCGCGAGGCGGGGGCCGAAGTCGGCCCGGCGGAGGCCGTGCTGAACGGCGCGGAGATCGTGCTCGGCGTCCAGGCGCCCGATCCGGCCGTGTTGAAAAGCGCGGCGACGGGCGCGTGGGTTGCCGCCACGTTCGATCCGTTCGGCCAGAAGGACCGCGTCGGCGCTTATGCCAAAGCCGGGCTCGAAGCGCTGGCGATGGAATTCATGCCGCGCATCACCCGCGCGCAATCGATGGACGTGCTCTCCAGCCAGTCGAACCTCGCCGGCTACAAGGCGGTGATCGCCGCCGCGGATACATATGGCCGCGCGTTCCCGATGATGATGACCGCCGCGGGCACGATCACCGCCGCGCGGGTGTTCGTGATGGGCGTCGGCGTCGCCGGTTTGCAGGCCATCGCGACGGCGCGGCGCCTCGGGGCGCAAGTGTCGGCGACCGACGTGAGGAGTGCCACCAAGGAGCAGATCCAGTCGCTCGGCGCCAAGCCGATTTTCGTCGAGAACGTCGCCGGGATCGAAGGCGAGGGCAGCGGCGGCTACGCAACCGAGATGAGCGAGGAATACCAGAAGGCCCAGGCCGAGCTGGTCTCCAGCCATATCGCCAAGCAGGATATCGTCATCACCACCGCGCTGATCCCGGGCCGGGCGGCGCCGAGGCTGATCAGCGACGCGCAGATCGCCAGCATGCGGCCCGGCAGCGTGATCTTCGATCTCGCGGTGGCGCAAGGCGGCAATGTCGAAGGCTCCGCTCCGGACCAGACGGTCGAGAAGCACGGGGTGAAGATCATCGGCTTCTCGAACACCGCGACGCACCTTGCGGCGGATGCTTCGGCGCTGTTTGCGCGCAACCTGTACAATTTCCTCTCCGCCTTCTGGGACGCCGAGCAGGGCCGCCCGGTGCTCGACGAGGAGATCGGCGACGCCGTCCGCCTCACCCGCGGCGGCGAGATCGTCAACGAAAGGATCAAGGGATGAGGTCGCTGTTTCTGCCGCTACTGGCCGGCGCCGCGCTGGCCGGCTGCGCCACCGCGAACGCGCAACCGGCGCGGTCGGCGCCTGTGCTGGGGCACTGGATGGTGGCGATATCGGTCGCCGACCTCGATGCCGAGACCGCGTTCTTCAAGAAGCTGGGCTTCAAGGTAGAGCTCGATACCAAGTTCGGCCCCGGCATCCCGGTGCGCTGGCTGACGAGCGGCAACGAGCGGATCGAGCTGCTGCAGATCGCCAACTCGAAGCCCCCGGCGACCCCGCGCGCCAAGCCCCCGGCGCACGCCGCCGTGCAGGGCCTGTCGCAAGTGACGCTGTCCACCGCCGACCTCGCCGCGACCAAGGCCGCGCTCGCCGCGCAAGGCCTGACCCCGGCGCTGGACATCACCGAAGTCGCGCCGCTCGGGATCAAGGTGATGTATTACCAAGACCCCGAAGGTAACGCGATCGAGATCGCGCAGAAGCTGTGAGGAAGGCGCATTCCCCCTCCGACCCGCCTGAGGCGGGCCACCTCCCCCAGAGGGGGAGTCTCGGCCGTTTTGAGACTCTCCCCCTCTGGGGGAGGTGGCAGCCCGAAGGGCTGACGGAGGGGGCCTGAGTGGAAGATCACACGCCTGAAACCCTGAAGTCGGCTCGCGGCCAGCGACGGGAAATGTCGCTGCCGGAGGGACTGTTGTGGCACCACTTGCGTCAGCGGCCTCACGATGTGAAGTTCCGCAATCATCACCCGATCGGCCGTTTGGTGGTCGATTTCTACTGCGCGAGCCGACGGTTGGTGATCGAGATCGACGGGATAGCCCACGACATGGGTGACCAACCTGAGAGAGATCGCAGACGGGATGCCTGGCTGCGCTCGGAAGGTTTCGAGATAGTTCGAATCCCGGCGTCCGACGTGTTGCGCGATCCCGCTGAAATTGCCGATTCGCTCGCGCTCAATTGCTCCGCCGAGCCCCCTCCGACCCGCCTGCGGCGGGCCACCTCCCCCAGAGGGGGAGATTCAGGAGTCGTCGTATAATGGACTTCATCTCCATCTTGTCGATCTTCGTCCTCGCCTGCTTCGTCGGGTATTACGTGGTGTGGTCGGTCACCCCGGCGCTGCACACGCCGCTGATGAGCGTGACCAACGCGATCAGTTCGGTGATCGTGGTCGGCGCGCTGATTGCCAGCGCGGCGGCCGGGTCCGCCAGCTCGAAATGGTTCGGGCTGGTCGCGGTGGCGCTCGCCAGCGTGAACATCTTCGGCGGCTTCGCGGTCACCGCGCGGATGCTGGCGATGTATAAGAAGAAGGAGCGGCCTGCTCCTAAGGCGCCCGTTGAATCTCAGGGGGCTAAATGATGGAGCCGACCGTCGCCGTGAACCCGTGGGTCGCGCTCGCCTATCTCGTGGCGGGTGTGTGCTTCATCCTCGCGCTGCGCGGGCTCAGCTCGCCCGCCACCAGCCGGAGCGGCAATCGCTTCGGCATGATCGGCATGCTGATCGCGGTGACGACGACGCTCGTCACGCATGTTCCCTACACTGGATTTCCGCGAGGAGCCTCGTGCCCCGCCGGAACAGATTGCTTCGGTATCTCTGCCCCCGACATCAATACGATGCTCGCTATTGCGGCTGCGATCGCAATAGGCGGCGCCATCGGCTTCGTTACCGCCCGCCGCATCCAGATGACCGCGATGCCGCAACTCGTCGCGGCGTTCCACTCGCTGGTCGGCATGGCGGCGGTGCTGGTCGCCATCGCGGCGTTCCTCAATCCCGGAGCCTTCGGTATTCTCGGGGCGGACGGCAATATCCTGACCGTTAGCCGGATCGAGATGTCGCTCGGCGCGGCGATCGGCGCCATCACTTTCTCGGGCTCGGTGATCGCCTTCGCCAAGCTCAACGGCAACATGTCCGGCGCGCCGATCATCCTGCCGGCGCGGCACGTGATCAATCTCGGGACGCTCGCGGCAATCGTCGTGCTGACGGGGATGTTCGCCGCTTCGGCCCATGCCGAGCCGGGTGGCAACAACCTGTTCTGGATCGTCATCGCGCTGAGCTTCGCGATCGGCTTCCTGCTGATCATCCCCATCGGCGGGGCGGACATGCCGGTCGTCGTCTCGATGCTCAACAGCTACTCGGGCTGGGCGGCTGCGGCGATGGGCTTCACGCTGCACAACACCGCGATGATCATCACCGGCGCGCTGGTCGGCAGCTCGGGCGCGATCCTCAGCTACATCATGTGCCGGGCGATGAACCGCAGCTTCATCTCGGTGATCGCCGGCGGGTTCGGCGCGGCGGCCGTGACAGGCGGCGAGGCCAAGGAGCAGCGGCCATACAAGCGCGGCAGCGCGGAGGACGCGGCCTTCCTGCTGAAGGAAGCCGAGAACGTCATCATCATCCCGGGTTACGGCATGGCGGTGGCCCAGGCGCAGCACGTGCTGCGCGAGATGGCCGATCAGCTCAAGGCGCATGGCGTCAACGTGAAGTACGCGATCCACCCGGTCGCCGGGCGCATGCCGGGGCACATGAACGTGCTGCTGGCCGAAGCCAACGTGCCTTACGACGAGGTGTTCGAGCTCGAGGACATCAACCACGAGTTCAGCCAGTGCGATGTCGCCTTCATCATCGGCGCCAACGACGTGGTCAATCCGGCGGCCAAGACCGACAAGTCTTCGCCGATTTACGGCATGCCGGTGTTCGACGTGGAGAAGGCCAAGACGATCATGTTCATCAAGCGCTCGATGAGCGGGGTCGGCTACTCCGGCGTCGACAACGACGTGTTCTACCTCGACCAGACGATGATGTTGCTGGCCGACGCCAAGAAAATGGTCGAGGAGATCAACAAGTCGCTGGCCGACTGATTTCGGAACCGAACGCGGTAAGGCGAACTTAACCACCAGGCGTTCAGTGATCCGCCCGAACATGAGGAAAACGACCGCGTGCGCAAGCTGGGCCTGATCGGGGGCATGAGCTGGGTTTCGACCCGTACTTATTACACCCACATCAACACCATCATCCAGGCGCGGACGGACCGCCGCCACAGCGCCCCGCTGCTGATCGACAGCCTCGATTTCTCCAAGCTTTACGCGGTGAGCGAGCAGAACGGCTGGGACCGGGCGAGCGAGCTGCTGTCGGATTCGGCCAGGCATCTCGAAGCGGCCGGTGCGGAGATGATCATCATCGCGGCGAACTCGATGCACAAAGTCTACGACGCCGTCGCCGCCGCCGTCGAAGTGCCGATCCTGCACATCGCGGAATGCGTCGGCGACAAGATGAAGCAGGACGGCGTGAGCACCGCCGCGCTGTTCGGCACCGGCAACGTGATGACCGAAAGCTTCTTTCGCCGCCGGCTGGTCGCCCACGGGATAGATCTGCTGCCGCCCGACATGGGCAACGTCGAAACGCTCGACCGGATCATCTACGAGGAACTGATGGTCGGCAAAGTCACCCGCCAGGCCGAACGCACGCTCAAGACGATGATCACCGTGACCGAGCAGGAAGGCGCCGAGGCGATCGTGCTGGCCTGCACCGAGCTCGAGCTGGTGGTCGACGTCGATGCCAACGTCCTGCCGATCTACGACACCACCCGCATCCATGCCGAGCGCGCGGCGGAGTGGATTTTGGGCGAGGGTTAGACCCGGTCCTCCCCATTTTGCCGCAGGCCAAATGGGGAGGATCGTTCGTTCCCCACCCGTTCCCGTTGTCAGCGCCGCCTGCGCCCCGTACCGCGCTTGCGATGGAGAGGGCGCCTTACGCATCCGACCCCGCCGCCTCACGCGGGCGCGAGTTCGTCGAGGATCGGCTCGGCCCGCGCGGGCCGCGCAGCGAATTCCAGCGTGACCGTGACCGGATAATCCATTCGATCGCGTTCCGGCGTCTCGCCGGCAAGACCCAGGTCTTCATCGCGCCCGACGGCGACCATTACCGGGTCCGCCTGACGCATAGCCTCGAAGTCGCGCAGATCGGCCGGGTGATCGCCCGGGCGCTGGGTCTGGACGAGGATCTGACCGAAGCGCTGTGCCTGGCGCACGACATCGGCCACCCGCCGTTCGGCCACCCCGGCGAAGAAGCGCTGTCGGCGGCGCTCGAAACGCGCGGCGGCTTCGATCACAACGAACATTGCCTGCGCACGCTGATGCGGCTGGACAGCCCGTATTGCGGCCATCGCGGGCTCAACCTGAGTTGGGAAGTTCTCGAAGGCTTGGCCAAGCACAACGGGCCGGTCAGGCAGCCCGGCTGGGCGCTGAGCGAGCTCGACGCGGCGTTTCCGCTCGATCTTTCCGGACAGGCGTCACTGGAAGCGCAAGTCGCGGCGCTGGCCGACGATATCGCCTACGACAACCACGATATCGACGACGGCCTGCGCGCGGGGATACTCACCCTCGACCAACTCCTCGAGGTCGATTTCCTGGCCCGCCAGTGGCGCGATGTCGAAGCGCGTTTCCATGGCGCCTCCCGAGACGCGCTGCTGCGCGAGCTGGTGCGCGGCCAGATCGGCCTGATGGTCAACGACGCGATCGAGACGACGCGCAGCCGCGTCGCCGGGATCGCTTCGATCGAGGAGGTTCGCTCGTCCCCCGCAGCGCTGGCCGCGTTCTCGCCGGCGATGGCCGAGCAGGAACGCGCGCTGAAGCGCTTCATGTACGCCAATCTCTACCACCACAAACAGCAGAAGCAGGCCGCCGAGCGCGGACGAAACGTGATCGCCAGGCTCTTCGCCGCCTATCACCAGGACCCCGAGTTTCTCCCCGAGCCATGGCGCGTGGCCTTGCCCAAGAGCGAGCCGGAGCGCAGCCGCTACATCGCCGATTTCATCGCCGGCATGACCGATTACTACGCGATCGAGCGCTATCGCGAGATCTTCGGCAAGGCGCCGCACGGCCTAGTGCATGTCTGACGCGCGGCGAGTGCTGCTGGTCGGGGCGACCGGCCTCGTCGGCACGCGGGTGATGGAACAGTGCATGGGCCGTGACGACCTCCGCCTGATCGCGCTGACGCGCCGCGAGGCGCCGATGCCGCAAGGCGCGCGGATGGAAATGCTGGTCGCCGATCCGGCGGAATGGGATCGCGCCATCGCCTCCATCGCCCCCGACGCGGTGATCTGCGCGCTGGGGACGACCTGGCGCAAGGCGGGCAAAGACGAGGCGGCCTTTCGGGCGGTCGACGAAGAGCTCGTGCTCAGCGTTGCGAAGGCGGCCAAGGCGGCCGGGGTGAACAATTTCGTGCTGGTGTCGTCAGCCGGCGCCGATCCTTCCAGCCGGGCGCGCTATTTGCGCATCAAGGGCCAGGTCGAAGCGAGCTTGCGCAAGCTGCGTTTCCATCGGCTCGACATCCTTCGCCCGGGCTTGCTGCGGGGCCCGCGGCGGAGCGACCGGCGCGTTGGCGAACGGGCGGCTATCGTGTTGAGCCCGCTGGCCAACCTGTTCTTGCGCGGCGCGAGACGGCACTTGCGGGCGATCGATGCCCGGCTGGTCGCGCGCGCCGCGCTCCAGGCGGCCAAGGAGAAGGCTCGCGGCAGCTTCGTTCACGATTACGATGCGCTCAGGCGGCTCGAGCTGCGGCTCGACGGGCCGGCATAAGCGAACGCCCGCCGGATCGCTCCAGCGGGCGTTCAACTTCCAGTGCGGCGATCTTAGTGGATCGCGTCGGACCCGGCGTTGGCGGCGGACTCGACGTCCTTGCCCGCGCCGCGGACGGTGTTGCAGGCGGTCACGCTGAGCACGAAGGCCCCGGCGGCGATGGCGAGAATGGTCTTGCGGAGCATGGTAATGTCCTTTCTTTCGTCTGGCAGGACGAGTGGTGAGAGGGAAAACCACGAGGCCCGACTAGGTTCCTTCGGCCCGCGCCATGTCTCTCAGGGCAGGGCGCGACAAGCGGTGCTCGCGCCACGCTATGACGATGCCGGCGGCGATGATCAGCGGCGCGCCGAGCCAGGTGCTCGCGGGCGGCAGGCTGTCGAACCACAGCCAGCCGTAGATCGTCGCCCAGAACAGCGAGGAGTAATCCATTACGATCACGCTGGCGACCGCCCCGAAGCGCAGCGCGGCCGTGAGCAGGAGCTGGCCGATCACGCCGGTCACGCCGATCAGGAGCAGAAGCAGCCAGCCGCCGGCGTCGTGCGCCGTCATCACCCACGGCAGAGCGAGCGCCGCCAGTGGCGCGCTGAACAGCGCGAAATAGAACACGATGGTCACCGGCTTGTCGGTGCGGTTGAGGTCGGCGATCTGGATCGAGATCAGCGCGACCATGAACGCGCCGCCGAGCGCGACCGCGGCCCCGAACAACGGTATGTCCCCGCTGCCCGGCTGCGCGAGCAGGAGGACGCCGGCAAAGCCTAGCGCGACGGCCGACCAGCGCCACGAGCCGATCTTGTCCTTGAGCAGGAGCATCGCCAGGATCACCGCCCAGATCGGCGCGGTGAAAGCCATCGTCGTCGCCTCGGCGAGCGGCAGGAGGATCACCGCGCCGAAATTGCACACCATGCCGATGGTGCCGTAAACCGCGCGCAGGAAGTGCGTCGTCGGCCGCCGGGTTTTCAGCATGCCGAGGTTCCCGGTGCCGGCGAGCCAGGCGAGGATCAGCGGCAGGCTGATGAGCTGCCGCCAGAACATGATCTCCAGCAGGTGGATGTGGCGCTGCGAGGCGAGCTTGATCAGGGCCGACATCGTCGCCAGCGCGGCGATAGCGCCGAGCCGGATCACCAGCGCCAGAAGCGGCCTGTGCTGCGGAAGGGCCCCGTCCACTCGCGGCGGCATAAGCCGTTGTATGGCCCGATCAAGCTCGCGCGCTGGCAAAGGCTGCATTGTCGACAGGCCGAGGCCCGCCCATATGGCCGGCGATGACCTGGCCGCCCGATTTCCTCCGCTTCGCCAGCGATGCGACGATAGCCGGGCTTTGGGGCGCGGCGCTGCTGTCGCTGTCGCTGCTGGCGATGCTGGGCGATCTGCGCCGCCGCCGCAGAGTCGACATCAACGCCGTCGGCTGGGTTCCCTGGCGCGACTTGTCGGCGCTGACCGCGTTCGGCGGGCTGGTCCTGCTGGCGATGGCCGTCAGCGGCTGGGCGAAGGGTTAGAGGCAGGCCTCGAGATACGCCTGGTCGAAGCCGAACTGGCGGGCCTTCTCCAAAGTGTAGGGGCGCAGGCCCGACGGCCGGAACTCGCCGAGGATCTTCCCGTCTTCGCTCTCGTCGAGATACTCGAACGCGAACAGCTCCTGGGTGACGATCACGTCGCCTTCCATGCCGATGACCTCGGTGATGTTGGTCGTCCGGCGCGAACCGTCGCGCAGGCGCTTCACCTGCACCACCAGGTCGACCGATTCGGCGATCTGCCGGCTGATCGCTTCCTTGGGGATCTTGATGTCGCCCATCAGGATCATGTTCTCCATACGGCCGAGGCATTCGCGCGGGCTGTTGGCGTGGAGGGTACACATCGATCCGTCGTGGCCGGTGTTCATCGCGGCG
>Ga0207652_10002262_pt1 | contig 16333 bp, 16 predicted proteins | sample KBSC63BmetaG_FD_184334 | JGI IMG/M metagenome (GOLD analysis project Ga0207652, IMG submission 184334) | Corn rhizosphere microbial communities from Kellogg Biological Station, Michigan, USA - KBS C6-3B metaG (SPAdes) (version 2) | ecosystem: Host-associated > Plants > Roots > Rhizosphere ... | reverse complement strand
GCAGGTGACGAATTGTGTCACCCGGGTTTTTGAGGGCGCCCCGGAGTCATGTCCCGTTGGGCACGCTGCCCTTGCGATGGGGCGGGCGTGCGGAGTCGGCGAGTCACAAACCAATGTTCGTTGCGTGGCTTGCCGTCAGTTGCGGCACGACGAAGGAAGGTATCGCGGCTGTACCGTGCTGCCGCCGCAGGTCCAGATGACGCTGCCTGTTGCGGTGATCGGTGACAACACGAAGGTCGCGTTGTGGATGTTGATGTTGCTGGCAGTGGAATTGAAGGTTGCGATAATCTGCCCGTTGGTGACAGTCACCTTTGAAACGTACTTGCCGGAAATGGACGTGGCCGATACGACACCTGCCTGCTTGTTGTCAGTGGGATACGTGCCGTGATCCGAGGTGTACTCCCACACTGACTCTTTGGCCGCAGTCGTGAGGCTCATCCCTTCCGATACTTCTGCCCGAATCAAATAATTCTGGTAGGCCGGGATCGCGATGGCGGCAAGGATCGCGATGATCGCGACCACGATCATCAGCTCGATCAGCGTGAATCCGCGCTGGATCGCGTGCATGCGCATGACTGCGGAACCCCCGTTCCCGGATGTGTTACCGAGTGTTACAGCACGTCGCGTGCCAGCCATTCAGGGAACTGTGATTTGCCTCACATTGGGCTGCTGAGTGGCGCCGCGGTCGAGGCCTGAAACAAAAAACGGCCGCGCCTGGCGGCGCGACCGTTCGTGGAGCCCCCGTTCCTGACCAGAAAGATGCTCCGCGCGGTTCCCCGCTGGTTGCGTGCCAGACGTTGGGGGCAATGGTTTACCGGGTATGGCGCCGTTGGCGGAATCGCGGCATGCAGCAATAATCGCCGCATGACGCGCAATTTCGCCACGCAATCCGGGTTGCCGAGCCGGCTGACGGCCGTGCTGTCAGCGCAGCCGGATATCGTGTTTGCCACGTTGTTTGGCTCGGTGGCCAAGGGTACGGCGCGTCCGGACAGCGATCTGGATGTGGCAGTATTCGCGAACGCGCCGCTGGAGCCGCAGCGCAAGCAGCAATTGATTCGGGATTTGGCCGCGGTGGCGGGCCGCCCGGTGGACCTTGTGGAATTGCGTGATGCGGGGCCGGTCGTGCTGACGTCGGCGTTGCAAGGGCTGCGGCTGGTCGGGCGCGGCGGCGCGGCGAACGCGGCGTTGTTGTCGCGTGCGTGGACGGACACCGCCGATTTTCTGCCTGTACGCGAACGCATCCTGCGCCAGCGCCGCAGCGCATGGACAAGCTGATTCTGGCCGAGAAGCTGGAGGCCCTGCGCCGCTCGCATCGCCCGCGGCGCCGTTGAAGCGAAAACAAAAGGGCATCCGGATTTCGGTATGGGTGTCGCCAGCGTGGCGGCCGTGGCACAACTTCGCGCCCGGATAGGATCGAGTCGCGCTCGCCGCTTGGTTCACGGCTGTGCGGTGCGGGTGGCGCGGAAGGGAATTGGCGTTCGTGACGGATTAGGTTATACTTATGTATAACCATGGAGACAAAGATGCACACCACCAATCTGCGTAGAGTCGGCGGCTCGACCATGCTGGCGGTTCCACCGGCGCTGCTCGACGTCCTGAACCTGAAGCCTGGCGCCAAGGTTGCCTTGGCGGTCGATGCCGGTCGCCTGGTGGTCGCGCCACAGACGCGACCGCACTACACGCTCGACGAACTGCTTGCTGAGTGCCATCCCAAGGTCAGGCGAACGGCCGAAGACCGGGCATGGCTTGGCGCGAAGCCGGTCGGCCGCGAACTGCTGTAATGGAACGCGGCGATATTTACCTCGTCTCGCTAGACCCGACATCGGGCCACGAACAACGCGGAACGCGGCCCGTGCTCGTGATCTCGCCGGGAGCGTTCAACCGAATGACGAAGACGCCGGTCGTACTGCCTATCACCAGCGGTGGAAGCTTTGCACGCACAGCCGGATTCGCAGTAGCACTCACCGGCGCAGGTACACGAACGACCGGGGTAGTTCGCTGTGATCAGCCGCGGGCCATCGACCTTGGCTCCAGACATGCTCGGAAGCTGGAAAGCGTGCCTTCCGTGATCGTCGACGAAGTATTGGCGAGGCTTTCGACGATCCTGGAGTAAAAGACTTGGAGTAGAAGAGCCGCCACCCCACCGTGGAATCCGGTTTTCGAAAAGGAGGCGGGGGCGCGAATCGACCCATATCCCACACCGGAATCCGGATACCCGAACAAAAAACGGCCGCGCCTGGCGGCGCGACCGTTCGTGGAGCCCCCGTTCCTGACCAGAAAGATGCTCCGCGCGGTATGCAGCACGATGCGTGCCAATCCAAGCGTGGCAATGGTTTGAGCGAACGTCATTGTTGCGGGGAGCGCCTCCTGCCAAAGTTGCAGAGTGCCCGTGTGTGGCAAAATACGCGTCTTTGTCGACGCATCGAGGCAGGGATGACGACTCTTCTGGTCACAGGCGGTGCCGGATTCATTGGCGGCAATTTCGTGCTGCAGGCGGTGGCCGATGGCCTGACCGTGGTCAACCTGGACAAGCTGACTTACGCCGGCAACGTCGATACGTTGAAACCGCTGGCAGGCAACCCGCGCCACGTGTTCGTGCAGGGCGACATCGGCGATCGCGCGCTGGTTGCGAAATTGCTGGCCGAACATCGACCCGATGCGGTGGTGAACTTCGCCGCCGAGTCGCACGTCGATCGTTCCATCGACGGTCCCGCCGAATTCATCGAGACCAACGTGGTCGGCACGCTGGCGCTGCTGGAAAGTGCGCGCGATTACTGGAAGGCGCTGGAAGGCGATGCGAAGGACGCGTTCCGTTTCCTGCACGTGTCCACCGACGAGGTGTATGGCTCGCTGGGCGAAACCGGCAAGTTCACCGAAACCACGCCTTACGCACCCAATTCGCCGTACTCGGCATCCAAGGCGTCGAGCGACCACTTGGTGCGCGCGTTTCATCACACCTATGGGTTGCCGGTGCTGACCACCAATTGCTCCAACAATTACGGGCCGTACCAGTTTCCGGAAAAATTGATCCCGCTGATCATCGCGCGCGCACTCAACGGCGAGCCGCTGCCGGTGTACGGCGACGGCCGGAACATCCGCGACTGGTTGTTCGTGCTGGATCACTGCAGCGCGATTCGCCGCGTGCTGGAAGCGGGCAGGGTGGGCGAAACCTACAACGTCGGCGGCGATTCCGAGCGCGAGAACATCCACGTGGTGAAAACCATTTGCGCGTTGCTGGACGCGAAACATCCGCTGGCCGATGGCCGCAAGCGCAAATCGCTGATCGAGTTCGTGAAGGATCGGCCGGGACATGATCGGCGTTACGCGATCGACTCATCCAAGCTGCAGCGCGAACTGGGCTGGAAACCGAGTGTTGATTTCGAAACCGGCATCGCCCGCACCGTGGACTGGTACCTCGACAACCAGCCGTGGGTGCAGCGCGTGCTGGATGGCAGTTACCGGATGGAGCGGCTGGGGCAAGGGTGAACTATGCAAGCATTCCCGAACCCTCATCCGGCGCTGCGCGCCACCTTCTCCCGGAGGGAGAAGGAACCAGAGCGTGCAGCACCTGCTGGATGGAAGTTACCGGATGGAAAAGTTGGGGCAGGCGTGAACTGTGCAAGCATGCCCGAACCCTCATCCGGCCCTTCGGGCCACCTTCTCCCGGAGGGAGAAGGAAAAGCATCGAACCCGCCTCCCTTCGGGCGGAGGGGGTGATGAAGGCGTGGCTTTACTCCCCTCTCCCTCCGGGAGAGGGTGCCCCGCAGGGGCGGGTGAGGGTTCGGTGACATCGAGACGCGTCAATCCGCCATTACCTACTCGCACGCGAGGTGCTGCGAAAACATTGCGTCGGAAGATGACCGATGCGGAACAGAGATTGTGGTACCGACTGCGTGGCGGTCGTCTTGATGGATTGAAATTCCGTCGACAGCATCCGGTTCCTCCGTACGTCGTCGATTTTTATTGCACGGAAGCAAAACTGGTCGTCGAACTGGATGGTTCGCAACATGACGCTGATGTTGATGCGGCACGTACCGCAGCTCTTGAAAGACAGGACTTGCAGGTGCTGCGATTCTGGGACAATCAAGTGTTAACGGATATCGATGCGGTGTTGGGCGAGATTCTGTTGGTTGTGCGAGAACGTACCCTCACCCGCCCCTTCGGGGCACCCTCTCCCGACGGGAGAGGGAAAAGGCAGGAAACGAAGCGGTGACAACCAAAAAAGGCATCATCCTCGCCGGCGGTTCCGGCACGCGGCTGTATCCGGTCACGCAGGCCATCAGCAAGCAATTGCTGCCGGTGTATGACAAGCCGATGATCTATTACCCGCTGTCGGTGCTGATGCTGGCGGGCATCCGCGAGGTGTTGGTGATCAACACGCCGCACGAGCAGGCGCTGTTCAAGCACCTGCTGGGCGATGGTTCGCAGTGGGGCATCGACATTCAATATGCGGTGCAGCCGTCACCGGATGGTCTGGCGCAGGCGTTCCTGATCGGGCGTGAGTTCATCGCGGGCGATCCGTGCGCGCTGGTGTTGGGCGACAACATTTTCTTCGGTCACGGATTCACCGAATTGCTGCAGCGCGCCTCGACACGCGACCACGGCGCGACGGTGTTCGGTTACCTGGTGCGCGATCCGGAACGCTACGGCGTGGCCGAGTTCGACAAGAGCGGACGCGTGGTGGGCCTGGAAGAAAAGCCGGCCAAGCCGAAATCCAGTTACGCGGTGACCGGCCTGTATTTCTACGACGAGCGCGTGTGCGAGTACGCCGCGCAACTGAAACCCTCGCCGCGCGGCGAACTTGAAATCACCGACTTGAATCGCTGCTATCTCGACGACGGCTCGCTGATGCTGGAGCAACTCGGCCGCGGCTACGCGTGGCTCGACACCGGCACGCACGAATCGATGATGGACGCGGGCAACTACATCGCCACGGTCGAAAACCGGCAGGGCTTGAAGGTGTGCTGCCCCGAGGAAATCGCCTATCAGCACGGCTGGATCGACGCGACGCGCGTGCGAGAACTCGCGGCGCCGCTGGCGAAGACGGGTTACGGGCAGTATCTGTTGCGGTTGATTGGCGGTTAATGTCGTGTTGAACCTCTCTCTTTGGGAGGGGCGAAAGTGCAGCTTTACTCCCCTCTCCCCCCGGGAGAGGGGCTGGGGGTGAGGGTACGGGTCTTGCGTTGCCGCTGAATGCCGCGCGAGTCCGGACCTTCATCCGGCGCTGCGCGCAAAAGAAAAAGCGGCGTTCCGCCCCTTCTCCCGAGGGGAGAAGGGAGAAACAGTACGAGGATCGCATAGCATGACCCAAGGACATCACCTCAAACGCATCGACACCAATCTTCCGGGCGTGTGCGTCATCGAACCCGTGGTGCACGGCGACGCGCGCGGCTACTTCTTCGAAAGCTTCCACGCTGCGAAGTACGCGGAACTCGGCATCGACGTGCGCTTCGTGCAATCCAACGTTTCGCGCTCGGCCAAAGGCGTGTTGCGGGGCCTGCACTATCAGTGGCCGAACCCGCAGGGCAAGCTGGTGTCGGTGCTGGAAGGCGAGGTCTACGACGTCGCGGTGGATATCCGGCGCGGTTCGCCCACCTTCGGGCAATGGGAAGGGGCGATGCTGACCGGGGAAAACCATCGCCAGTTGTGGATCCCGGAAGGCTTCGCGCACGGCTTTTGCGTGGTCAGCGATTCTGCGACCTTCATGTACCAGTGCACCGCGCTTTACGATCATGCCGCCGACGCGGGCGTGCGTTGGAACGACGCCGCGATCGGCATCGACTGGCCGGTCGCAGAGCCGTTGCTGTCGGCCAAAGACGAGAAGGCGCCGTTCCTCGCCGATGTGCCGGCCGACAAGCTTCCGGTGTACGCAACGCCGTGAACGTGCGACTCGCCAACGTGCTTTGCTCGTTATCCCGGCGCAGGCCGGGATCCATGCTGCTGTATCGGGGAACGACTGGGTTCCGGCCTTCGCCGGAACGACGAAAACATTCACGAGGCTTCAGTGGATGATGCTGCAATGCGCATTCTGATCACCGGTGCGAATGGGCAGGTGGGGCATGAGTTGCTGCACGCGTTTTCGGGATTTGCGCAAGACCCGGACCCTCACCCGCCCCTGCGGGGCACCCTCTCCCGGGGGGAGAGGGGAACCCAAGCTGATCCCTCGCCCCGCTTGCTGGGAGAGGGTGGTCGAAGGCCGGGTGAGGGGCAGTGTGCAATGTACGAAATCATCCCCGCGACGCGCAGCGGCGAATGCTCTTCCCCTTTCCCTCCGGGAGAGGGTGCCCCGGAGGAGCGGGTGAGGGTTCGCGCCTGCGAACGCATCGACCTCGCCGATCTCGATGCCTTGCGCAAAACGCTGGATCGCATCGCGCCGGACGTCATCATCAATGCCGCCGCCTACACCGCGGTCGATCGTGCGGAGGATGAACCCGAACTCGCGCAGCGCATCAACGGCGACGCACTCGGCGCGCTTGGCGCTTGGGCAAAGCAGAACGGCGCGCGCGTGGTGCATTACTCCACCGATTACGTATTCGATGGCGACTCGACCCGGCCGTATCGCGAAACCGATGCCACCCATCCCGCCAGCGTTTACGGCCGGTCCAAACTGGCGGGAGAGATCGCATTGCGCGACAGCGGCGCGCGATACCTGATCTTCCGCACCGCGTGGGTCTATGCGGCGCGCGGGCAGAACTTCCTGCGCACCATGTTGCGCCTCGGCGCGGAACGCGGCGAGTTGCGCGTGGTGGATGACCAGATCGGCGCGCCCACGCCGGCGCGACTGATCGCGGAGGTCACGGCGCAAGTCATCGCGCAATGGAGCAACGACGCCGCCGCGGCGCGAGACGGCATATATCACCTCGTGGCTTCCGGCCAAACCAGTTGGTGTGGCTTCGCGCGCGCGATTTTCGAACGCGCGCCGCTCTTTACCCCCTTCGGCACGAAGGGGGAAGAAAATCACCCCCCTCGAAACGAAGGGGGTCGCGCGCAGCGCGGGGGGATGGGAGTACGCGCGCCGCACGTCGTCGCCATCACTACCGCCGACTATCCCACCAAGGCGAAACGTCCCGCGTTTTCGGTGCTGGACACAACCAAGCTGCACGATGGGTTCGGCATCGTTCCGCCCGATTGGCAAGCTGCGCTCGGCGAGGTGATCGACGAACTGGCGCTCGGGCGTTAGGGATGCTCTGATTTTGCTCGTCATCCCGGAATCGCGTAGCGATATCCGGGACCCAGTGCCTTTGTGGATCAACACGATAGCCGAAGGGCACTGGATTCCCGCCTTCGCGGGAATGACGAAAACCGGATTGATCAGACCTTCCTTAGCGAAAGCCAACTCTGGGTTCCCTTTCCAACGTGGCCGTAGCCCGGATGAAGCGAAGCGGAATCCGGGGCTCGTCGCGATGACATCCCCGGATAGCGGCGCCTTGCGCCTTCATCCGGGCTACGCCATTGACCCTGACGGTAGAGGGCGTCGCGAAGGTGCGGTTTTACTCCCATCTCCCCGCGGAAGAGGCGGCCGCAGGCCGAGCGCGTAGCGCTGGGGTGAGGGCGGGTCCTGCATTTCATTGAACGCCGCGCGAGGCCGAACCCTCACCCAGCGCTACGCGCCACCCTCTCCCGGAGGGAGAGGGAAAATAGCTGACCGCTCATCGGCCCGAACATGCCGTTCGTCGCCGCGCGCTTGGCAAGCGGCCGGCAGGCGATGATGATCCATCCCGCATCGTCGGCTTCAACAGGGGCAACCGTCGTGCTGGGGAAACAGCAAATCATGCGTATCCATTTTGTGTCGCGTCTGCGTGCGCGTTGCCGCGCCTGCGGTTTCACGCTCGTCGAACTGATGGTCACCATCGCGATCGCGGCGATCCTGCTGATGATCGCGGTGCCGAGCTTCCAGCACCTGATCCTGTCCAATCGCCTGACCACTTCGGCCACCGCACTGGTCGATGCCATCAACACGGCGCGGATGGACGCCATCAAGCTCAACGCCACGACCCAGTTTTGCGGCAGCACCACCACTACCAACATCGGCGGCGCCAACGACACGTTGTTGGGTCCAGCCTGCGGCACGCAGGCGGGTGCCGTGTATGCGTTGCCGCAGAGCGCGACTTCCGCCAGTCAGGTGCGCGCGACGCCGCCGGGCATCGCTTCGCCCGTGCGGTACACCAGCGCGGGCGTAGCCGCGGTCCGGTTTTCGGGCCAGGGTTTCGGCTACGCGCCAAGCACGGGATCCAATGCGCCTTACACGGGCAACATCGCCATCGTCTGCACCTCGCAACTTTCCAGCGGCAATCAGCGCATCGTCAGCATGACCGCGGGGTCCATCATCGCAACGGCATCATCCACGGGGACCTGCCCATGATCCTGTCCCGTTCCGTGCGGCCCGGCGGTCGCCGCCAAGCCGGCATCGGCATGATCGAAGTGCTGATCGCCGTGCTGGTCGTTTCGATCGGCTTCCTCGGCATGGCAGCACTGCAGGCCAAGGCGCTGTCCACCAACAACAGCGCCATGGCGCGCAGCATGGCCACCATCGCCACCTATTCCATCCTCGATGCGATGCGCGCCGATCTAGGCTCGGCCGAAAGCGGGGCCTACACCCAGACGGTGACGGCCAATTCGTGCAGTTCGATCGGCAGCGGCACGCTGGCCGCAGTGCAGCTTACCCAGTGGTGCACGCAGCTTGGCGACGCGCTGGGCGCGGTCGCCAGCACCACAGGCACGGTCGCTTGCAGCGCCACTGGCGACTGCACCATCACCATCCAGTTCGACGACAGCCGTGCCGGGAAGGCGGGCACGACAGGCAGCACGGGCATCCAGACGGTAGTGACGAGGGCGGGGCTATGAGCAGGCAACCACGCATCCGCCTGTCGCGCTCGTGCAGCACGCGACCCAGTGCCGGTTTTACCCTTATCGAACTGATGGTCGCGATGGTGCTCGGGCTCATCGTGATCGCGGGTGTCACCAGTGTGTTCCTGGCTGGCCAGCAGAGCTTCCGCACTAACAACGCACTCGCTGACGTCGAGGACGGCTCGCGCATCGCTTTCGAACTGATGGCGCGCGACATCCGCGAAGCGGGGCTCTACGGTTGTGACAATTCCTCCAACCGCTTTGCCAACCTGCTCAATGGCGGCCCCAGCTTGTGGTACGCGGATTGGGGCAACGCCGTACACGGCTATGACGACGCTTCCACTGATGCCGCGCTCACGGTCATCACCTCCGGCAAGCCAATCGCTGGGCAGCCCTCGTTGCATATCCTGAGCGCGGGTTCGATCACGGCCAGCGTGTCGGGCGCGCCTTCCTCCGCTGCCGCCAACCTGAAAATCAATCAGCCAACCAACCAACTGCAGACAGGCGACATCATCATCGTTTGCAGTCTGCAGGGCACGGATGCGCACGCCACCATGTTGCAGATCACCAACTACAACAACAGCACCATCACAGTCGTTCACAATAGCAACAACAGCGGCACGAATCCGTCCCCCGGCAATTGCTCCAAGGGGCTCGGTTATCCCCCCGATTGCAGCAGCGCAGTCGGCAATGGCTATGTCTTCCCGCCCAATTCCCCGATTGCCAAGTTGACGGCGTCCGACTGGTACATCGGCACGAACGCCGCAGGGGGTGCCTCGCTCTACCGCCTGACGCTGTCCACCGGCGCCAGCGGGGTTTCGCAAACACCCCAGGAAATCGTGCGCAACGTGTGCCTGCCCACCGACGACCCCAGTTGCATCGGCATGCAGATCACCTACCTCGCGGGAGGCTCAAGCTATGTGAGCGCGGCGACCGTCACCGCAGCCAACGACTGGGCGGCAGTGGATTCCGTCCGCGTCCGGTTGTCGTTGATGAGTACCTTCAAGCGGGCGTCGGTGAACGCCACACCCATCGTCCGAACCTATTCCGCCACCACCACGGTGCGCAACCGGGTGCAATGACATGACCCATCCAACTGCATTCCACCTCCCGCGCGCGCGCCGCACGCAGCAAGGCGTCGCGTTGATGGTGGCCCTGATCCTGTTGATCGTGATCACGCTGGTGGGCCTTGCCGCCATAGGCGCCACCATCCTGCAGAACAAGGCCGCCTCCAACCAGTTCGACCGGCAGATTGCCTTCCAGAGCAGCGAGGCCGGTTTGCGCTACGGCGCGCAGTGGATCCTCGACAATCCCACCAGTGCCCGTGCCATCGATTGCTCGACGGGGGCCATTGCGTGTGAAGGCAATCCATTTACCGACGCGAACGTGCCCTCCAGCGACTACCAGTCGGTGCCGACCAGCTATTTCAATGCCGGCGCGCTCGCCTCAGGGCAACCACAGTTCGTGGTCGAGTACATGGGTGACCAATCCGCCAGCTTCGACGCCGACAGCGCCAACTGCCAGCAGGCGGGTGCCAAGCTGACCTGCGGCAGCACTACCTATTCGCTGTTTCGTATCACCGCGCGCAGCGGCGACCCTACGACGGTCGGCAATCGCGCGGTGGTGACCTTGCAGACCGTGATGAAACAAGGGTGACTTGTCGCGCCCGTGGCCGGCCCAGGCCCGCCACCGGACGTCCACCGACGCAATGGAACCGTGATCGCCATGAGCCACAATCCTCGCCATCTCACCGGGCCCGCACGGTTCATCGTGACGGTCATCTCGCTGGTCGCCGGACTCGGCTCGTACGGCGCGTTGGTAACGCCCGCCGTGGCCGCCACGACTCCAGTGCCGATTGGTCAGCAGCCGCTCAACATCCCGCCGCCGATTCCGCCCGACATCACGTTGATGCTGGACGATTCGGGGTCGATGAATGCTGACTACATGCCAGATTACGGGTACTTGGCGAGTCAAACCAATGATGCCATGATCAACGCCAGCAACAACGGCGTGTATTACAACCCCTCGGTTACTTATACGTCGCCGCCCAATCCTGACGGAACGTCTTACCCCAATCAGGCAGACATGACGGCGGTGCCGCCGAATGGCATCAGCAACACTCTCCCTTCCGCCGTCAAAGCACCCTACGGGCCGGTCGATCTCACCAATTACAACGGTCAGTACGAATGCGATCATTCGCAGCAATGTGGATTGAACACCGACGGTAGTCCAAAGGGCCACGTTTACTTTTCGGCGTCCGTTGTAGGCTCGACGGCTGCGACTTTCAGCCAGGACGAACCGTCAGGCAGTGCGTGCACCGCCGTTTATAACAGCACGCCAAATGCGTTTGGTGGCACGACATTCAACAACGGTGGCGACCAGACCGTAACCGGCAACTGCACCTTCCAGTATCACCCGACCAACCATTATTTCCAGTATTCAACAGGCCCGGCTACAGCCCCTGTGGTTCATTACGTCGCGTCGGCCAGCCAGGGGTGTGGTGGCCTCAACGCAACCACCACGCCGACCTGTGTGCTCGCGACGGCCGCGGGCGATGGTACGAACGGTGCGCCTGCCGGCAAGGACAGTGCTGGCAATTCGATTACCGTGGGGGAGAACATCGCAAATTGGTTTGCCTATTACCACACACGCATCCTAATGGCGAAGAGCGGGTTGATGACTGCGTTCGCAGACCTCAATCCGGGTTTCCGCGTGGGCTTTGGATCCATCAACGGCAACGACGCAGCCCTGATCAGCACGTTCCCGAACCCTTATTCGTTCTCCACAGCTACGCAACCCAACAATTACCTTGCCGGGGTGGCTCCGTTCGGAAAATCCAGTGATCCATCCACAACTGCAGGAATCGCTCGCTTCAATTTCTGGAACTGGATTAAAAGCGAATCTGCTTGGAATAACACACCTCTGCGCCAATCGCTCGATGCAGTGGGGCAGTATTACCAGACGACAACGCCGTGGAGCTGGATGGCCAGCGACCCGGGTTATTCAACACGCGGTAGTGCTGGCAATATTGCCTGCCGTCAGGCTTATACCATCCTGACTACTGACGGATTCTGGAACAGCGATTATTCATCGTCGGCGACTGCCGGTGCCAGCGATACGGCCGGCCCTACGTTCACTCCGCCGAGCGGGCAAACCTACAAGGGCTACACGCCCGCTGATCCGTTCCAGGGCGGCGGTGTGAGCGGGGGTTCGTCGCTGGCCGATGTCGCCATGTACTACTGGAATCACGACCTGCAAGGCCTCGGCAACGAGGTGGTGCCGAACGCGCAAGATCCGGCCTACTGGCAGCACATGGTCACCTTCACCATCGGCCTTGGCTTCACGCCCACGGGCATTACGCCCGCCGGCACCACTACGCAACAGATTTTCAACTGGGCCAACGATGGCGGTGGTGCAACCAGCAAGTTCGCGATCAGCGGCTTCGCGTGGCCGACCCCGTCGTCGGATTCCATCAACAACATCGCCGACCTCGAGCATGCCGGTGTCAACGGCCACGGCGGTTTCTTCTCGGCCACCGACCCGCAATCGTTCGTCAACGGCCTGGAAACCGCGTTGCAGAGCGCCGCCGGGCGCACGAGCACGGGCGCGAGCCTGGGCGCCAATTCTACCCAGTTGCAGACCGGCACCTACATCTATCAGTCCGAATATGTTCCCGGAAGCTGGAATGGCGATCTGCTGGCGCTGGCCCTGAATCAGGCCACCGGCGCGCCGGACAAGACCTTGTGGGCGGCGACGACAGAATTGCAGAAATTGGGCACGGCCTCGTCCAGCACCCCCAACGTGATCACCTACGATAAGCGCAGCATCTGGACGTGGAGCTACAACGGCAGCAGCACCGGGCAGGCAGTGCAATTCAAGAGCGGGTTTCCAAATTCAAGTGGTGTCTCATCCAATCTTTCCGCTACTCAATTGGCTGCGCTCGGGAGTACCGGTACTGCGCAGCAAAACATGGTCGCTTACCTGCGCGGCGACAACACGCTGGAGAAGAAAAACAACGTCGGCGATTTCCGCAATCGCACCACGCCGCTGGGTGACATCGTCGATTCGCAACCCATATACAACGGCGCGCCCGACGCGACCGAGTTCAATGGGCAGTCGTTTTACGGCGTGGCCTATCAAACCGACAGCAGCGGAAATACCACCTCGCCGTTTTACGACTACGTATCGAACGAGGCCAACCGTGCAGGGATGATCTACGTGGCGGCCAATGACGGCATGCTGCACGTCTTCAATGCGATGACCGGCGAGGAAGCCTTCGCCTACCTGCCGGGCGCGCTGCTGATCAACCAGACCGATCCGGCTACCGGGGTTCAGGAACCGCTGAGCAACCTTGCGAACCCAGGGTATGGCGGGGTGGCCGTGCCGCACCAGTACTACAACGATGGCCAGGTGACGGTTGCCGACGCCTATGTGGCTTTGTCACAGGAAGGCGAAACGTCGCCATCGTGGCACACGATCCTGGTCGGCACTACGGGCAAGGGTCCGGCACGCGCGGTGTACGCGCTCGACGTGACCGACCCTGCCAACATCAAGCCGCTGTGGGAACGTTATGCCAATGACAACAGCACGCTGGACAGCAACAGTGGCTACATCGGCGAGGTCACCGGCAAGCCGATCATCGCGCAAACCAATGCCACCACCACTTCGTCCACGTGGTCGGTGGTGATGGGCAACGGCTACAACAGTCCCAATGGCAAGGCGGCCTTGTTGCAGTTCAATCTCGCGACCGGTGCACTGAGCGCGTACACGACTTCGGACACCAGCAGCCAAAACGGGCTTGCCGGGGTGTTTACCTGGATGAGTGTCTCCGGCGATGGCGTGGCTGATCTGGCCTACGCTGGCGATCTTGACGGCAACGTGTATCAGTTCACATTGAACGACAGTACCGGTGCCAACCCCAGCAATGCCAGCTCGGCGACCAGCAATTACACGGCGACATTGTTTACGGCGACGAACACAGGCGGCACCCGTCAGCCCATTACCAGCCAAGTGACCGTTGCCAAGAACCCCGCCGACAACAACCTGTGGCTGTTCTTCGGCACGGGCAAGTATTTGACGTCCAACGATGTAAGCGACAAGAGCGTGCAGACGTGGTACGGCATCATCGTGACGCCCGGCAGCACACAGGTGTCGACCCTTGCGAGCAATCTCAGCAACGAACGAAGTGTGCTGGTGCAGCGATCGATCCTCGCCGAGCAAGCGGGTTCAGGCAACACACTGTCGGCGCGCGTGGTGACGCCGATGCCGTCGACGCCGGACATCACATGCAGCAGCAAGAGCAAATGCAAGGCCGGTTGGTACATGGATCTGGTCTCACCGACGGCCACTGGCGGTACCCTCGCGCAGGGCGAACGCATGGTGTATCCCAACAGCCTGCAGGGTGGCCTCCTGATCGGTACCACGATCATTCCGCAGCCGGCCAACCAGTCGACCGACGTGTGCAGCCCGCAGGGGAGCGGCTGGATCATGGCGCTCGATCCGTTCACCGGCACCAACCCGTCGCAGAATTTCTTCGACGTGAACGGCGACGGCATGGTGGGCGGCGGGGACTCCCTTACGTACGGGGGCAAACAAGTCCCCGCGGCAGGCGTGGGGTTTGGCGCCCTGACCAATGCACCGATTTTCGTCGGCGGCGCAGCGCTGGTGAGTCTCAACGACGCCACCGTGAGAAAAGTGGGGCTCCGTGGCGGCACTGGTTCGTACCAGCGCGTCTCGTGGCGTGAATTGGTGAATCCATGAGCATGGCGACAAACAGGGGAATGACCATGGCAATATCGAAGCAGCGGCGCATGGCGCTCGGCGTACTGGGCAGGGTCATCCGCAGCCGCGGATTCACCTTGATCGAATTGATGATCGTGGTGGCGATCATTGCAATCCTGTCGGCGATCGCCTACCCCACGTACATCAGTTACATCACCAAGACGCGGCGTGCGGCGGCGACGGCGTGCTTGTCCGAGTACGCCAATTACATGGAGCGGTACTACACCACCAACCTGCGCTACGACCAGGACACTTCCGGGACCGCCGACGATCTGACGAAAGTGATACTGGATTGCGCAACCCTGTCGCAGACGGGCAAGTACTATTCGTACGGGTCTGCCGCGGCGCTGTCGCAGACCAAGTACAAGATCATCGCGACGCCGTTGGACATTCAATCGACGCGTGACACCACCTGCGGTGTGCTCGGTATCGATCAGTCCGGGCAACGCTACTACAAGGGTACGTCCAGTGACACGGCCGGCTTGGCGGTATGCTGGCAGCACTGATTTCGGCCATCTCCAACTCAACTTCCCCCTTCGCTCGCGAAGGGGGATTTGTTTTTTAGCCGCCTGCACGCGAGCCAATTCGAACGGCAATTGCTGGCAAGCAGGCGTGTGCGTTGACTGAACTGTTATGCAGCGGTTTCCAGTTGCCAACCCGGGAAGACCAACACGGCAGGATGGCAATGCAGCGAGGTTGCCAGAACCTTTGCACGCTCGACGCCAAGGTTGACCCGGCCGGTTTCGATGCTGGAAATGGTGGTTTGCGGGATGCCGCAGAGTGACGAGAGCTGCGTCTGGCTAAGACCTTGCAGCTCGCGGATGATACGCACCGACTCGCCAGGACTGACATCGATGCGCCCCACGAGATGGCACGGCGCGGGGCGTCCAAGAATGGCCTCGCCGCTTCTTGACGGGTTGCCGTTTGGCTGGTAGCGTGACTACAAAAGTGGTCTGAGTGTGATTGCCGTGAACGAAGAAACGATCTCGTTGCGTGATGCGAAAGCGCGGCTCAGCGAGTTGGCAGAGCGTGCGGCGGCCGGGGTGGATGTCGTGATTGCCAAACACGGTCGCCCGACTGCGCGTTTGACTGCGGCGCGTGGAAAACGAAAGCGGGTGAACCTGGCCCGTTTGCAGGCCTTGGTCAGGACAATGCCGAAGCAGACCGAGGGTGCGGGTGAGGCATTGCGGCGATTGCGCGAAGCGGCGCGGTACTGAGCGTGCCCTATCTGGATACCAGTTTGCTGGTTGCGGCACTGACGCCGGAACGGCGGACCGCAGAGGTACAACGTTGGCTGGCGAAGCAGAAGCCGGATGACCTGGTAATCAGTGACTGGACGGTCACGGAGTTTTCTGCCGCGTTGTCCATGAAGGTGCGCTCGCGGCAGCTTGACCCCGAGTCGCGCTCGGATGCCCTGGCCCTGTTCACGCGCCTTGCGCGTGAAACGTTTTCGGTTTTGCCGGTGGCGCGGGAAGATTTCAGAGAGGCCTCGCGTCTGGCGGACCTGCATGAGTCGGGCTTGAGGGCAGGTGATGCACTGCACCTTGGTGTCGTGGCCAATCACGGGGAGCGGTTGTTCTCGCTCGATCGTGTCCAGGTCGAAGTTGCGGTCGCCGCGGGGATCAGTGCGCGATTGTTTTGACGCAGCGCACAAGGCATTCGCGGCATGCATTCACGCGTATCGGGGTTGCCCTTCGCTGGACCG
>Ga0207652_10002259_pt1 | contig 16347 bp, 16 predicted proteins | sample KBSC63BmetaG_FD_184334 | JGI IMG/M metagenome (GOLD analysis project Ga0207652, IMG submission 184334) | Corn rhizosphere microbial communities from Kellogg Biological Station, Michigan, USA - KBS C6-3B metaG (SPAdes) (version 2) | ecosystem: Host-associated > Plants > Roots > Rhizosphere ... | reverse complement strand
CCGAAATGAAAATGAAAAAGGCGCCGCGGAAACAAACCGCGACGCCTTGTATCTTCATCGCTTGCAGGCGATCAGGTGGTCTGCTGGATCGCCGAGAGTTCCCAGCTTGCGCCCCGCGGCCGCACGAAGGTCCACACTTCCGTCGCTTCCGTCGGAGCCTCGCTGCCCGCGACCAACCGGCCGGTGGTACGCTCGGTGGTCTTGTCGACCAGCGAGAACCGCATCGCTACGCTGGCGTAGTCGGTATCGCCCTCGCGCCACGCTTCCGCGAGATCACCCTGCAACAGCTTGACGTCGGAGACCTTGTTGATGTCGTTGCGGGCCTTGTTCTCCTCGAGGTCCTTGGTGAAATACGACACCATTTCAGGCGTCGCCAGGGTATGCAGCTTGGCGACGTCCTCGTTCGACCACGCGGCCTGAACCTCACTCAGCAATCGCTCGAAGGCTTCGTAGTCGGCTGGCGTAATCTCCAGCGGCGCGCTGCCCGATCCCAGCCCGAAACCCGTTCCGGTGCGTAAGCTCGATTGCGCGCCCGGCCCTGCGGCCGCGCCGGCGTAGGCCGACGCCGGCGCATTGCGGCGCTGCCACCATGACATTGCCAGTCGCACCACGATGATGATCAGGCCGATCTGCAGGATCAGGCCGAAGATCGACGACAAGCCGCCGAGCCCGCCGAACATTCCGCCGCCGAACAACATGCCCAGCAGGCCGGCGCCGAGGAAGCCCGCGGCGAGACCGCCGAGCATGCCCATGCCGGGCCGGTTGAAGAACCCGCCGCCAGCGGCCGAAGGCGCGCCCACCCCGGGGCTACCCGGCTGGGTGAAGGTGCGGTTGAACGGTTGTGCCGTACTCGGGGCCGTCGACGTGCTCGGCGGCGCGGAAAACGTCCGCGCGCCCCGGGAGCCCGAGCTCATGCCGCCGCCGACCCGGGCGTCGGCGGACGAGATAGCCAGCATCAATGGCAGCGCCAGCGATAAAACGACGGCCATCGCCTTGACGATGCCGCGTGCGCGTTGTGTGAATTTCATGTCCCTGTTCCTCAGTCCCCGGCAGGGGGACGCGGTATTAAGATGGGTAGCGCTGCCCAAAAGTGAAGCATTATCGGGAACCGCGGCTGCGGCCCTCGGTCGCGGGCAGGCGGCGATATCGCCTCAACTTGCTGGCATTGCAGGCCGAAACAAGCCGTTTCCCCGGCGCTGCGCCTCACGCAGTGGTGCGCTGCAGACCCGGGATCCACCTGCGGGCCGAGCCCGCGACGTGATTGTGTCGGTGGGTCCCGGCTCTGCGGTGCACCGTTCGCCGGACGATGCTTCGCATCGCCGGGAGAACGCTGCACCGCGTCCGGGATACGAGCCTTCACGACGGCGCCATGGTTTCCTTCACCGCGGCAACCAGTTGGCTGAGCGTAAAAGGCTTGGGCAGGAACGCGAACTGCTGGTTCTCCGGCAGGCTCTTCTCGAAGGCGTCTTCCGCGTAGCCCGAAACGAAGATGATCTTGAGGTCCGGGTTGCGGCCACGCATCGTCTTGAGCAGGGTCGGGCCATCCATCTCCGGCATCACCACGTCGGAGACGACGAGATCGACGGCGCCGTTCTCCTGCTCCAGCGCCTCCATCGCCTCGACGCCGTTCGAGGCCTCGATCACGCTGTAGCCGCGCGAGCGCAAGCCTCGCGCGTTCAAGGAGCGCAGGCCCTCCTCGTCCTCGACCAGCAGAATGGTGCCCTGCCCGGTCAGATCGGCCCTGGGCTTGGTCCCCGCCGGCGGCTCCCTGGCCGCGCCGTTGCCGGTTAGCGCATCGGGCTGCACCTCCTGCTCGGGATGATGCCGGGGCAGGAAGATGTAGAACGAGGTGCCGCGACCGGCCTCGGAGTCCACATAGATGAAGCCGCCGGTCTGTTTGACGATGCCATACACCGTCGACAGGCCGAGGCCGGTGCCCTTGCCGACTTCCTTGGTCGAGAAGAACGGCTCGAAGATCTTGCCGACGATATCGGGCGCAATGCCGGTGCCGGTATCGGTAATGTCGATCCGCACATAATCCGCCGCCGGCATGCCCTTATAGGCGAGATGCCCGGATTCTTCCGATGTCACGTTGGCGGTTCGCACCGTCAGCTTGCCGCCATCGGGCATCGCATCGCGGGCGTTGACGGCCAGATTGACGATCACCTGTTCGAACTGCGACAGGTCTGCCTTGATCGGCCACAGGTCGCGGCCGTGCAGCACTTCCAGGCTGACCTTCTCGCCGATCAGCCGCTTCAGCAGATTTTGGATATCCGACAGCGACTCGCCAAGATCAAGCACCTGAGGTCGCAACGTCTGTTTGCGCGAGAACGCCAGCAGATGCCGCACCAGCGCAGCGGCGCGGTTGGCGTTCTGCTTGATCTGCATGATGTCCTGGAACGAGGGGTCGGTCGGCTTGTGCGCGTTCAGCAGGAAATCGTTCGCCATCATGATCGCGGAGAGCACATTGTTGAAATCGTGCGCGATGCCGCCGGCGAGCTGGCCGACCATGTCCATCTTCTGCGACTGGTTGATCTGGTTCTCGAGCGTGCGGCGCTCGGTGGTCTCCAGCATGTAGACGATGGCGGCCTCGGTCTCGCGCTCGTCTTCCTCGACCGCGGTGACGAAGAACTGTCCCCATCGCTCCTTCGCGCCATCGAGCATCGCCTCGACCGGCGGGATATCGCCCTGCCCCTCCGCCGCCTGGTTGATGGCCGCGATCAGCAGGCTGCGATCGCGGGCGTTGACCGTCCTGAAAATCGACTTGTTGGCTGCGCCATCGGGGTTCAGGCTTTGCGCCAATTTGGCGAAGCGCGCATTGGCACGCACCACCGCGCCCGACCGGTCCACGGTCGCAATCGCCATCGGGGTGTGATCGAAGAAGCGCATGAAGCGGACTTCGGCCGCGCGCTGCGGATCGGAACGTTCGTCACGGGCGCGGCTGATCACCAGCGTGCGCGAGGCGCCGGGCGCGCCGTCCGCCCCGAATGCCAGCTTGTGATAGAGACGCACCGGCATGGTCTTGCCGCCGCGCATGCGCAGATCGATGTCGAACACCTCGGTTTTGACTTCGCCCGGCACAGGCGGAATCGAAGTCAGCAGCGCAGCCCCGTCGCCGGACACGATATCGGTCAGCTTCAGGCCGCCCGACCCGATTTCCGCGAGATCGTGATCCAGCCAGCTTGCGAGCGTGGCATTGACGTAGACCACGTCGCCGGCGGCATTGACCGAGAAGAAGCCGCACGGCGCATGATCGAGATATTCGATCGCGTGCTGCAGTTCCTGGAATACGTCCTCCTGGCGTTCGCGGTCGCGGGTGATGTCGGCAATCGACCACACCGCGTATTTCGCCTCGCGCTTGCTCTGGCCGAGCGGCCGAACCCGCATCCGCAGCCAGCGGCCTTGGGTGCCGTCGCTGCCGGCGATGCGGACCTCTTCCTGCTGCCGCTTGCCTTCGCGCGCCGCCTTGAGCAGGCGAAACACCGCTTCCGACACATCGGGATTGCCGATAAAGACCCGCTCCACCGGACGCGCATCCAGCGCGGTCGCAGCGCCCGTCAGCGCGAGATAGGCGGCGTTGGAATAGACCACATGGCCGCGGGCGTCGGTGACCGCCAGCCCATCATAGGCCTGATCGGCGATCCGCCCCATCACCGGGTCGTCGGCGCCACGATCGGCGAAACGAATAATGCCGGCGGCGAAAGCAAACAGGTTGAACATCCCGACCATCGCCAGGAGCGCCAGCAGCCCGAGGATATAGGGCTGCGCCTGCGCCCGCCCGATGGTCATCAGGGCGATCGCGACCGCGACGATTGCGCCGGCCACCAGCAGCACCAGAACGATGCTGCCGCTGCGCCGCGCCGGCTCGTGGGCGGTGAACGGCTCTCGTGACGGGTCGTTGTCAGGTTCGGCGGTCATACAAGGGGACGCGGCCTGTCGACATGGATGTGACGCGTATTAACTAACGCTTGCTCCTGAGTGCCTGAATCGGACCCGCAAGCGCAAGTCCGTCAAGCCTGCTTTTCGCTGGTTGCGCGCATTTCCAGCATATTTCCTTCCGGTCATTGTTCCTAAGGTCACGCCCGGCGGCCGGACAGCCCGCGCTTGAGACCCATCACGTAGCCGATAATCTCGGCGACGGCATGATAGTGTTCGACCGGAATTTCGTCGTCGATCTCCACGCTCGCATGCAGAGCCCTCGCCAGCGGTACGTTCTCGACGATGGGGATATCGTGCTGGCCAGCGATTTCCCTGATCTTGAGCGCGATGGTATCGACGCCCTTGGCCACGCAGACCGGCGCCGACATGCCGCGCTCGTAGGAAAGCGCGACCGCGTAGTGGGTCGGGTTGGTGATGACGACGGAAGCCTTGGGAACCGCGGCCATCATCCGCTTTTTCATGCGCGCATGCCGCAGCTGCCTGATCCGGCCCTTGATATGCGGGTCGCCTTCGGACTGCTTGAACTCTTCCTTCATTTCCCGCAGCGACATCTTCTGCCGCTCGAACCATTGCCGGTACTGGAAGAAATAGTCGGCGATCGCGACCACCGCGAGCATCGCCACCACCGCGCCCAACAACTGCAGCGTCAGGGTGGTGGTCGCGCCCAAAACTGCCGACGGGTCGAACCGCACGAACGATTCCAGGCGATGACGCTCCGGCCACAGGACCGCCGCCATCACCGCGCCCAGCGCGGCCACCTTGAAAACGCCCTTGGCGAAGTTCGCCGCCGCCTGCTTGCCGAAGATCCGCTTGGCTCCCGCCGCCGGCGAGATCTTGCTGAACTTCGGCTTGAGCGGTTCGGCCGACCACACCAGCCGGTGCTGCACCATATTGCCGGCGATCGCAGCCAGCGCCAGCATCAACAGCGGCACGCCGAGCGCTGCGATCATGAAATATTCGAGTGACTGCGCCAATGCCATCAGTCCGGGCCCGTCGGCATGGATCATCCAGGAATTGGCGATCAGATTGCGCAGCGGCATCATGATCCCGCCGCCGATTGATCCGGAAAATGTCGACAGCACCAGCGTGCCGCCGGCAATCACGAACCAGGTGTTGATTTCCTGGCTTTTCGCGACATCGCCGCGGTCGTGGGCGTCATCCAGACGTTTTTGGGTAGGGTCTTCTGTTTTATCGGATGCGTCGTTTTCGTCGGCCATGGTTCAGCCTTTCACCGCGGCGGTATCAGGTCGTGCATGACGCCGACGAAATAATCGAGGAAGGTTCCCATCATCGCCGCGATGACGAGGGCGAAGATCAGGAAGCCGGCGAGAATCGACAGCGGCACGCCGACGAAATAGACCTGCATCTGCGGCATCAGCCGCGCCAGCACGCCAAGCCCGATATTGAAAACCAGGCCGAACACCAGAAACGGCGCCGAAAGCTGCAGCCCGATCTTGAAAGCGGCGGCGAAGGCGCGGGTGGCGAGAGCAGCGATATCGCCGCTTGGCATCATCTCGCCCGGCGAAAAGATCGCGTAGCTGTCGTTGAGCGCGGCGATCACGAGATGGTGGCTGTCGGTCGCAAACAGCAGCGTCACGCCGAGGAGGGTGAGGAAATTTCCGATCAGCAGGCCCTGCTGGCCCTGGGTCGGATCGACCGCCGTGACGAAGCCGAGACCCATTTGCTGGGCGATCACCGACCCCGCGACCTGCAGTGCTCCGAGCGTCACCCGCGCGGTAGCGCCGAGCACGATACCGATGACGATCTCATGGACCATCAATACCAACAGCGGGGTGATCGACTGCATGTCGATGTGGTAGGCGGCGCGGTGCAGCGGCAAAATCACCAGGGTCAGCAACAGCGCAATCGCGAGCTTGATGCGAACCGGAATATTGGACTCGCCCAGCCCCGGCAACAGCATCACCATGGCGCCGATGCGGGCGAATACCAGCATGAAGGCGGCGGCGAGCGCGGGCAGCAGCGAAATATCGATGCGCATGATCTAGGCACAGCGCGGTGGATTTGCCATTCGCATCACCATTTCTGCGAGTCCTCCATGCGAATGGCAAATCCAAAGCCGCGCTGCAAACATATATTTGCTAGTGCCGTTTACCGATTTGAAGTTCCTAATCCGAATTTGCGGCAACCGATGAGGAACTTCAAATCGGCGGCACTAGTGTGCATCAGCCGCCGATGATTCGCGACGTTATCCGCATCATGTGGCCGTGCAGCGAGTCCGCCATGAACGGCAGCGCCAACAGCAGGGTCACGAAGATCGCCAGGATTTTCGGCACGAACACCAGCGTCTGTTCCTGGATCTGCGTGAGCGCCTGAAACAGCGACACCACAACGCCGACCACAAGGCCGACGATCATCAGCGGCGACGACACCACGACGATGGTCCAGATCGCATCGCGCGCCACGTCGAGGGTTTCAGCACCGGTCATGACAATTCCTGTCTACTTTGGAAGCGTTTGCACCCGTCATTGCGAGGAGCACTTGCGACGAAGCAATCCATTCGGGTTTTGTCTCTGGATTGCTTCGCTGCGCTCGCAATGACGGCCATACTCAGATCGGCATCTTCATGATGTCTTCGTAGGACTGGATCACCCGGTCGCGGACCGACACCAGCGTCGAGACCGCGACGTCGGTTTCCGCCACCGCCGTCACGACGTCCATCACGTTGGCCTTGCCCGACGCCATCGCGACCGTCTGGGCGTCGGATTTCTTCCCGGCGTCCATGACGCTCCCGATCGCGTCCTTGAGCAGCGCGCCGAACGAGGGGCCACCCGCTTCGGAACCTTTGCCGGCGCCGCCGCTGTCCATCATGCGGGCGAGGCTGGCGTAGGCATTTGCAGCGACTGTAGGTGAAGCCATGGCTTACGGTTTCCTGTTTCAGGCCTTGAGGATGTCGAGGGTGCGTTGAATCATCCGGCGCGTGGCGCTGATGATGTTGAGGTTCGCCTCGTAGGAGCGCTGCGCTTCGCGCATGTCGGACATTTCGATCAGCGGATTGACGTTGGGATATTTGACGTTACCGGCTGCGTCCGCCGCCGGATTGCTCGGCTCGTGCTTGACGCGGAACGCCGAGGTGTCGGGCCGGACCTTGCCAAGGGTCACGACCTTGGCATCCAGCGTGCGGTCGAGTTCGGAGGAAAATGTCGGGACCTTGCGGCGATAGGGGTCGCCGCCCGCGGTCGGCGCCGTGGAATCCGCGTTGGCGATATTTTCCGAGATCACCCGCATCCGCCCCGCCTGCGCGCGCAGACCCGACGTCGCGATGCTCATCGAGCGGGCGAAATCCCCTCCATCGTTTGCCATGATGTCGTCCCCCTGTCGTTATCCGGCCTTTTGCTTGAGCATGATCTCCGGGCAAACGCTTCGCGTTTGTCCCGAGGAAAGCCGGTTCCCACTTTTCCGGATCATGCTCAGCCCTTGCCGATCGCTGTCTTCAGAAGATGCAGGCTTTTGCTGTAGAGCGAGGTCACCGCCGCGTAGTCCATCTGGTTGGCTGAGACCTTGAGCATCTCGTCTTCGAGATTGACGGCATTGCCGGCGGGCCTGGTCTGGAAAGTTCCCTTGCGCTCCTGCGCGAAGCTTTGTCCGCCACCCGACGGAGCAATATGACCGGTCGTGGTGCGCATCATCGCCAGCGATCCCATCGCTCCCGCGTTGGCGCCCTTGTTGTCGAATTTCGGTTCGACCAGGTCGCGCGGCTTGAAATTCGGCGTGTCGGAGTTGGAGACGTTTTCGGAAAGGACGCGCTGGCGCTCCTGGTGCCACTGCATCTTGGTACGCAGCGCCGACAACACCGGAAGATCGTTGATGGACATCGCACCGCCCCCGTAGCCTCCCGGCACGACGCCAGGAGGTGGGCAGAATTTGCCGCCTGTATGGTTAACAGCGGGTTAAGACGCGGCGCGGTGGACGGCACGACGTTCAGGGGCGGATTCGCCCCCTCAAGATCATTTCGCGCGCATTTTCGCCACGAAGGCTGCGTTAACCAACCAAGTTGTTGAAGTTGGAAGCCCAAGAAGTCATTTTGGCCCAGCCGATTCCTGGGTTATTAAGATAGCGGAGCGGCAGTTTCTGCCGAGGACAATTAAGAGATAGGGCCGATCTCGGGCTTCATTCGCCGTTGGCGCGTCGTTTCCGATCCGCGCCCGACCAACGCGAGACTTGAAGAAAACGTTATCTGCCGGGGACAAAGCATGTCGCAGACTGTTCTATTCTTCCTCTCATTCGTGGCCGTTCTGGCGCTGATCGGGCTCGCGGCCTGGCTGGTTCGCCGATTCGCCGGCAATCGCCTGGGTGCCAACACCAATCGCGGGCGGATGCCGCGGTTGGCCGTGATCGACGCTGCCGCCGTGGATGGCCGCCGCCGGCTGGTGCTGGTGCGGCGCGACAACATCGAACATCTGCTGATGATCGGTGGTCCGACCGATATCGTCGTGGAACCCAATATTGTGCGCGCGACGCCCGCACGGGACCAGATGTCGCCGCGGCCCGCGGTCGGCGGCGCCGAGCCGCCCCGGATCGCGCCACTGCCCGACAGCATGGGCTGGAGCGACGGCGATGGCGCAAGATCCGATTCCAGGTCCGAAGGCTTCGGTCACGCCGAGCCGCAAATGCCGGAGCCGCCACCCCGCCCGGTGCGGCCCTCTTTTGCCGACGAGGTCCGCCGCCCGGCCCGCAGCGATCGCGGCGATCCTTTGGCAGGGTTCACGCCGGAGCCGCTGGGCGGCCGCCCCGAGTCCCGCCCCGAGCTGCGCGGCGAGCCGATGCCGTCGCGCGTGACGTCGCGCAACGAACCGCTGATGCCCCGTCCGCCGCGCCCGAGCGAGCCGCCCAAGGCGCAGCCGGTTCGCGCGCCGCCGGAACGTGCCGCCCCACCACCGCCGCCGCCCCCACAAGCGCCGCCACCCTCCCCGGCCCTGTCGCCGGCGGACCAAAATCTCGCCGAGATGGCGCAACGGCTGGAAGCCGCATTGCGCCGGCCGGCCGGCGACGCCGGCGAGCAACGGGTCGGCGCGCCGCCGGTGGCGCCCGAACCGCCGCCGAGCCACGGCGCCCCCCGCAACGAGCCATCGACGACGCCGCCGGCTGCCGCACCTTCGAAGAGCGGCTTTGAGAATCTCGAAGACGAGATGGCGTCATTGCTGGGCCGTCCAAAGACCCCTTCGTGAGGTCGGCGCCATATCCGCGTAGAGTTTTATTTCTTGCCACACTGATAGCCGCCGGATCGCTCGCGGGTCCGGCGCTCGCGCAAGATATCAGCATCAATCTCGGCCAGGGCAATGGCGGCGTCACCGAGCGCGCGATCCAGCTGATCGCGCTGTTGACGGTGCTGTCGATCGCGCCGTCGATCCTGATCATGATGACGTCGTTCACCCGGATCGTCGTCGTGCTGTCGCTGTTGCGCACCGCGCTCGGCACCGCGACCGCGCCGCCGAATTCCGTCATCATCGCGCTCGCGATGTTCCTGACCGCGTTCGTGATGGGCCCGGTGCTGCAGAAATCCTACGACGACGGCATCAAGCCGCTGGTCGCCAACCAGATCGGGGTCGAGGACGCGCTGCAGCGCGCCTCGGTGCCGCTGCGCGGCTTCATGGAGAAGAACGTGCGCGAAAAGGATCTCAAGCTGTTCATGGATCTGTCAGGCGAAGCGCCGCCGGCGACGCCGGAGGAGATGTCGCTGCGGATTCTGGTGCCGGCGTTCATGATTTCCGAACTGAAGCGCGCCTTCGAGATCGGATTCCTGTTGTTCCTGCCGTTTCTGATCATCGACCTTGTGGTGGCGTCCGTGCTGATGTCGATGGGCATGATGATGCTGCCGCCGGTGGTGGTGTCGCTGCCGTTCAAGCTGATCTTCTTCGTGCTGGTCGACGGCTGGTCGCTGGTGGCGGGCAGCCTGGTGCAAAGCTACGGGGGATAGGCAGACACAATGCAAGGTTTCTTCCGTCGCCGTCAGCTGTAATAAGGCGGCTGGAGTTGAGTGCGGCGTCCGGTTGATCGTTTCGACACTTCTACTGACGGCTCCCGATCGTTACGTGGAGAAATTCTCGGAGTGCATCCATCGATTGGTCCGTTGCCGATTGGTTGAATTCGAGGCGATTGCCTGGATACTCGACCGGAGTCTTGAATGCCGGCACATCGAACCCTTGATACGCATCGGGATAAACAACCAATCGAACCCCGGCGCCTTCACCGGGACTCCGGGACATGCCGAAATCGCCGCTCCGGCCTTCCGCGAGGTCGCGGCAGCCTCGGGTAAACTCATCGCGTTCGCCGATCAGGATTAACGCAGGAGCCGTCGTGATCCCCGTGAGCCCGTCGCAAACCGGATAGAACGCTGCCGCCGCCCGAAACTTGTTTTCGTATGTCTGCTCGATTGCGCCACGCTCAACCGACAAAAGGGCAAGCGAACCGCCCTGCGAAAAGCCCATGGCGACAACTCGCTTGGCGTCCACAAAGGGCTGTCGGACAAGGAAATTCAGACCTCGATACGCGTCAAAGTCGAGATCGCGAGGAAAGCGGCTGCCGCAGATGTTCCTGATCCCGCGCGGTCCGAAGCTGTCGATCGTCAGGGTGACGTAACCCCACGACGCCAATATCTGTCCCCAACGTTGATCGATCTGCTCGGCCAATCCGCCGCAGCCGTGCAGCAGCACGACAGCGGGATAGCGGCCCGCTCTGTCGGGATGTCTGAGATAACCGTGCAGGACGAGTGGCTTCGGGGTGAAAGGAAGATCGCCCTCAAACTGGATCGATTGCGCTGGCGGGATCGATTGTTGATCGGCGAAACATCGGACCGAATCGGTGACGCATATCAGGAAAACGAAAACCGTGATTTTGAACAGCGGAGGCGATCGAGGGATGGACATGTGAAGTCCTTTCGCACTCACTTCAAGGTAACCGCACTACGCTCCAAATTACCGCGCGCCAGAAACCCGCAATCAGGCTCGCCTTGGTCAGAACGGCGTTTCCAGGCTGGGGCAACCACAGGCTTTCATAACACCGGGTGGTAGCTGAAGCGAGCGAGGTCTATTCGCCGTGCGCAAAGTGCCAGGCTTCAGGCAGGGGCAACGCCGCTCTTTTCAAAGCGGATGTGGTAGGGTGTTGTCCTCGACCCGAGGGCTGGCCAATGAGAAGACGCGAATTCCTTACGTTTCTCGGTTGCGCGACCGCGGCGTGGCCGCGCGTGGCGCACGCGCAGCAGCCCAAGGTCGCGCGTCTCGGGTGGCTCACCACTGCGCCGGCCGCAGACGTAAATCCATTTCTCGAAGCACTTCGCGCCGGACTTTCTGCTCAAGGCTACATCGAGGGTCGCAATCTCACCATCGCCGCACGCTACGCCGATGGTGATATTGACCGCGTCCCGTCGCTAGCGGAAGAATTGACCAGATTGCCGGTTGATTTGATTGCCACTCAAGGTACGGCTACTCGCCTGCTGCAGAAAGTCAGTACGACCGTCCCGGTGGTCTATGTGTTCAGCGCCGATCCGGTGCTGGGTGGTATTGCCGACAGCCTCGCTCGACCCGCCCGCAACATGACTGGCATCACCCTGATGTCGGCCGAGATGAATGGCAAGCGGCTTGAGTTGCTGCGTGAAATTCTGCCGCAGATCCGTCGCGTCGCAATCCTTGCGAGTCCAACACACGCCGGCGAAGAACTGGAGCGAAGCAATTCAATGGAGATGGCGCAGAGGCTTGGCATCACGATACAATATTTTCCCACACCAAACGCGGCAGAGCTCCGCGGCGCCTATACGAGCATGGCAGCCGATTCGCCGCAGGCGATCGTCGTGTTTCCCGACCCGGTAACAGTTGCAAATCGTCAGCACATTATCGACTTTGCGAATACTCTGCGCATCCCGGTTGTCTCGGGTTGGGCAGATTTTGCGGACTCTGGAGCATTGTGCACCTACGGACCAAGGCTCACGGAATCGTATCGGCGGCTCGCCTACTACGTTGATCGCGTTCTGAAAGGCGAGAAGCCGGCCGAACTGCCGATCGAGCGCCCGACGATATTCGAGTTCGTGATCAATCTGAAAACCGCCAAGGCGCTCGGCATCGAAGTCCAGCCCACTCTAATCGCGCGGGCTGATCGGGTGATCGAATGATTGGGCATGTGGGTTGAGCCAACGGGCCGTGCAAATGCGTGGACCGGCTCTGCGAAGCAATCCACGCGCCGGTTCGATCCGCTTCCTCATTCAAATTTGGTTTGCCGAAGCTTTTCGACGCAATCGTCAATGAAGGCATGCATTCGATTCGATAGAAGATTCGAGTGGGCATAGACGACATGCACGGGAATTGGCTCCGGCTCGAATTGTTCCAGGACGTATTTGAGTCGGCCGCTTTTGCGCAGAGGCGCGACCTGGTAGGAAAGAAACATCCCCAGGCCCAACCCATTGACGCAAGCGCTCAACGAGCTGTCGATCTCGTTGCAGCTGACCCTGCTGATAAAAGGAATCGAGACATTCCGCCGCGCGACCTTGAAATGCCATTCGCTTCGCGGTGCCAACCCCGTATGTCTGACGCAGCGGTGTTTCCGGATATCGTCCGGCACCTTTGGAATGCCATGTGAGTGCAGATATGGCTCGGTTGCGCAAATAACCCGGCGTACCTGGCCGACGGGGACAGCCACGAGGGAAGCGTCCTTGAGGTGCGCGATGCGAACCGCGACGTCCACATGTTCCTCGCCGAGATTCAAGACGCGATCGCCAAATCGCAGATCAATGGTCACTTTTGGATGGCGAAGCAGAAAATCATTCACAATCGGGGCCACATAGCGTCGGCCAAACAGCACGGAAGCGCCGACGGTCAGATTCCCCCGCAGCTCCGCTTCGCGCGAGATGAGTGTTTCTTCAGCCTCGTGTGTGGCGGACAGGATGACGCGACAGCGCTCAAGGTATAGCGCGCCCTCCTCGGTGAGGCGGATTCGACGCGTGGTGCGATGAAGCAGCTTGGCTCCGAGATGGCGCTCCAGTGAGGCGAGGATCCGGACCACGGTCGGCAGCGAGGTGTCGAGGGCGTTCGCGGCCGCGGTCAGGCTGCCCTTCTCGACGATCCGCACAAACGTTTCCATCGCCCCGAACTTGTCCATGGCGAATATATTACTTCATTTTTTGGAGTAGTCGATTGCTTCCAGCCCTATTTATTCATTGGGCGGGAGCTGCGATAGTCCGGTTTCGGTCCAAAAGGGGCTCCGCAGCAGCGGCGGCCTCTGTACGCATCATGGCTAGACCAGGAGTCCGACAATGATCAGGACGCGTCTGATAATCATCGCCGTTGTCGCTATGGCAGGAGCGTTTGGGCAATCGGCTGAGGCGGCGACGCCCCCGCAGGACCTTGGCAAGGTCCACTTCGAGACATCATGCAAACCCGACGCGCAGCAGAATTTCGACCAGGCGATGCTGTATCAGCACTCGTTCTGGTACCGGGCTTCGCAAAAATCCTTCGAGGACGCGCTCAAGGCCGATCCCGAATGCGCCATCGCCTATTGGGGCATCGCGCTGAGCCTGCTCTACAATCCGCATGTCGCCCCGCCGGTCAAAAACCTCGCGGAGGGCGCTGCCGCGCTTGCAAAGGGCAAAGCCTTGAGCGCGAAGACGCCGCGCGAGCGCGACTATATCGAAGCGCTCGACGCGATGTATGCCGACTACGACAAGGTCGACCATCGCACCCGCGTGCTGGCCTACCTCAAGGCGATGGAGCAGCTGGCGCAGCGCTACCCAAACGATGACGAAGCGCAGATCTATTACGCGCTCGCGCTCAACGTCGGGGCTTCGCCCGCCGACAAGACGTATGCCAATCAGCTCAAGGGCGCGGCCATCCTGGAAAAAATCTGGGTGCGCCAGCCGGAGCATCCGGGGATCGCCCACTATCTGATACACCTTTATGATACGCCGGCGCTCGCCGAGAAGGGGCTCGCGGCGGCACGACGCTACGCCAAGGTAGCGCCGGCCGCGGCGCACGCACAGCACATGCCGTCGCACATCTTCACCCGCGTCGGCTACTGGCAGGAGTCGATTGCTTCCAACATCGAATCCTCGCGTGTCGCGAAGGAAGCTGGAGATTTCCACGACCAGCTGCATTCGATGGACTATCTGGTTTATGCCTATCTGCAACTGGGGCAAGATGGGAAAGCCAAGGCGGTCATCGACGACATGACGAAGGTCGCCGGCTTCACCGAGACCTTCCTTCCCGGGCCTTACGCGCTGGCTGTTTCGCCGGCGCGTTACGCGGTGGAGCGCGGCGACTGGAAGGCCGCGGCCGAGCTCCAGGTCCGCCCCAGCCCGCTCGCGAATGTGCAAGCAATCACATATTTCGCGCGCGCGCTCGGCGCGGCCCGTTCCGGCAATCCCGAGGCCGCCAAGATCGACATCGCCAGGCTCACCGAGCTGAGGGACAAGCTGCGTGATGCCAAAGATGCCTATTGGTCGGAACAGGTCGATATTCAACGACAGGTCGCGACCGCCTGGGTACTTTACGCCGAGGGCAAGCGCGACGATGCGCTGAACGCGATGAGCGCCGCCGCCGATGCCGAGGACAAGACCGAAAAGCATCCGGTGACGCCGGGCGTGCCCAAGCCGGCCCGCGAACTCTACGGCGTCATGCTGCTAGACAGCGGTAAGGCCAAAGAAGCGCTCGCCGCCTTCGAAGCGACACTCAAGAAGGAGCCGAACCGGCTGGGCGCCTATGTGGGCGCCGCCGCATCAGCCGAAAAGGCGGGAGACAAGGCCAAGGCCAGGGATTATTACGAAAAGATTGTCGCGATTGCCGATGGCGCGGATAACAGCCGAACCGAGGTCGCCGACGCTCGCGCCTATCTGAAGAAGCCCTGAGTGGCGTGCGGCGCAAGGGGAGCCATCCGTGAGAGCACTGCTGCTGCCGATCGTGCTGGGCGCGCTTGTCGCGCCGGCGCACGCCCGATCGCTTGAGGTCATCGGATACTCAGGCTATCTCGGCGAGTGGGAGTTGAGCGCCACGGTCACCGAAATGGCTCCCGGCCGAAATGGATACTCCGGTCCATTGACGATGAAGCACGTCGGTATTTGCACGCAGGATGGCCCGGAGCAGAAGACCGGTGAAATGCATCTTCAGATATCGGCTTCATCGTCCCGATTGGACGCAACCCTGTTGGTTGCCGGGGTCGAATGCACCTACAGCGGACGATTGTCCGACTCCTATACCGGCACCATGACCTGCCCCGATCGAGAAGCGGTCCCGCTAAAACTGTGGGTTAAATAATCGCGCGGTTAGCAGGGGCGTCCGAATCCCGGTCCGCAGCCAACCGGCAGAGCTGCGGCTTCAGGCAAACAGTTCACGCATATGAAGCTGACGGTGACACGGCTCGATCGAGGCAAGTACGAAACCGTAGTCACGCGCGACGACGGCGGGAGCTATCATTTGAAGGGCGTGGCGCACCATTTCGCGATACCGCACGACCTCGCGCATTTTCTTGTCGAGAAGACACTAAATCTGCATCAGGGGTTCTGGGGCAACGTCGCTGACGGCGCCGTATTCAAGTCCATGAGCTATCTCGGCGGCCGCAGGAAGCCCAAGGCCGCCGAGCGGTCGGATAATCTGTTGAAGAACAACGCTCCGCAACTCAACGAAGCGGAAGCCCTGGTTCGTATTTTCAACGACACCATCGAACAAGGACACGACGAGAGGTCGCCGGTGCTGCACGCGCGCTTGCGCGAGCGGCTTGCCCGTCCCGGATTGGACTTTCGCCGTTTTAGCGAGGCCGAAATCTCGGATGTCTATTCCGCCTACAAGGACATGCTGTCGCAATGGCAGCGTCTGCCGGTTGGCGGCAGACTGGAGCTGCATTGGGAACATCCGTAGCCATTGGCTGCACGGCCGATCAGCTTCGATTGTCGGGCTTATCCCCGCGCATATGGTGCTTCGGCCCTTCGCCGCACCCACGATACCCTGTAATAAAGTGCACATCCTTGTCCCTGAGCGTGGAAAACCCCCGACCATGTTTGTTTCATTTTTCCCCCGACCCAAGCTGTTCTTTTTGTCGGCAATCGCCTGGACGGCGCTGGCGATGGCGTTCTGGTATAGCTTTGCCGGCGATCTCATTGGGTCGTCTGCCCCGGCCGTCGGCGTGGCGACGTTCTGGACGGCACGGTCGCTCTGGTTCGACCTCTATTTTGTCCTTTGCCTCGCCATCTTCGCGGGCGCCTGGACGTGGTTTGCGCCGCATCCCTGGGCGCCGTGGTCCATTCTCGGTTCCGCGCTGATCCTGTTCACCTCCTACTTCCAGGTCCAAGTCAGCGTCGCCATCAACACCTGGTATGGGCCGTTCTACGATCTGGTCCAGGCCGCGCTTTCGAAATCGAAGCCGGTCACGATCGAGCAATTCTACAGCGAATTGTCGACCTTCGCCGGCATCGCC
>Ga0207652_10002252_pt1 | contig 16396 bp, 10 predicted proteins | sample KBSC63BmetaG_FD_184334 | JGI IMG/M metagenome (GOLD analysis project Ga0207652, IMG submission 184334) | Corn rhizosphere microbial communities from Kellogg Biological Station, Michigan, USA - KBS C6-3B metaG (SPAdes) (version 2) | ecosystem: Host-associated > Plants > Roots > Rhizosphere ... | reverse complement strand
TGCGCGTCAAGCTGATCAGCCCATCGATGATCGTCACGCCGCATCTCCCGTTGTATCGCGAGGCAACGGTGCCCGCGCGCGCACACCGCGCCGCACGCATCGAGCGCGTGCGTCATGGCGGCGAGATCTCCGTGTACAACGGACTGATCCAGCACCCGGCGCTGCGCGCCCGGCTCGCGACCCGCTACGGCGACGACTACCTGTGGAGTCCCACACAGCTCGAGGGCTACGCCAAGTGTCCCTGGGCGCATTTCTCGGCGCGGCTCCTCGGACTCGAGGAACGCGCGGACCCCGACGCGGATCTGGATGCCGCCGCGCAAGGCACCATCATGCACGCGGCGCTGCAGCGGTTCTACGATGCGGCGTACACGCGCGCGGGCGAACCGGTGATGCTGCGCGACAGCGATCGGGAGTGGGTCGCGCATGCCATTCCCGCCGCGCTGGATGCCGCGCTCGACGACACGGAGCACCTCCACTGGGCGGAGCACCCGGCGTTGCGCGCCGTGGAACGGGCAGAGCTGCTGCGCACGCTCCACGTGTACGTGAACTTCGAAATCGAACGGAACGAGGCGTGCTTCACCAACCGGGGAGATAGCCGGTTCCTCGTACGCACGGGCGTTGAACGCAGCGAAGTGGTGCTCAGCCAGGTGGCGCTGCGTCGTGGTGGCATCCAGATCCGGTATCGCGGCACCGCCGATCGCATGGAGCGCGGCGTGGATGACCGGTTCCCGAGCACGCAGTTCATTGCCGCCGTGGACTACAAGCGCACCGCCTTCTCCACGCCCGGTGCAGGGAAAGCCCAGGCGTGGAACGATGGCGTCGTCCTGCAGGTACCGCTCTACCTGCACGCGCTCGCCATGGCGCATCCCGCCGACACGGCCGTTCGCGTGGAGTACCGGGCACTGCGCAGCCCCAGGGTCGTGCACCGGCTCAATCTCTTCACTGTCGACAAGGACACGCACGACGTGAAGAACGATGCCGAGGCGCAGACCCGGTTCGGCGCCGCGCTCGACGCCGCCGTGCTTCACGTGCGCGGAGCGCGCGATGGCTGCTTCCCCGCCGCGCCCGCCAGCTCCTGTGGCTGCCCGCCATTCTGTCACGCCCGGGACATCTGCCGTGTGAAAGACGGTCCGAAGCAGTCGGGAGGTACCCGATGAAACACGCGCCACGAGATTCCCAGTGGGCGGCCATCCGGGATACCACGCATCACCTCCTCGTCACCGCCGGCGCCGGAACCGGAAAGACACACACCGTCGTCGGCAAGGTGCTGTATCTGCTCGGCGTCGCGGTGCGAGGCGAGACGAACGCCGCGCCGATCGCCCTCTCGGACATCGCGGCCATCACGTACACCAATCAGGCCGCGGCCGATCTGAAACGGAAGCTGCGCGAGGAGCTGCGCCGCGCGAACCGCCGCGAGCTCGCCGCCGAAGTGGACGAGGCGCGCATTGGCACCATTCACGCGTTCTGCGGTGACGTGCTGCGCGAGTTCGCGCTGCGCGGCGGGCTCCCGCCATCCCTGCGCATCCTCACCGAGGACGACACGCACACGCTGATCGACGAGATCGCGCGCGACACCGTCATCTCGGCCGTCGAACTGGAATCGGTGCCCGACCTGGATGCCCTGCTGGCCCAATGGTCGCTCGCGGACATCACGACCTGGGTCGCGACGCTCGCCGCCGACACACACCGGCTCTCACGCCTCACGAGCGCACGCGCATCGCTCGGAGTGCGCGAGGGTGCGCTGCTCGACATCGCCCGCATGGCGCACGATGCCGTCGAGGAGCGGATGCGCCGGGACGCGTCCATGGATTTCCACCGCATGCTCACGTGGGCGCGCGATCTCATTCGCGACGCGCCCGGCGTGTGCGCCGCGCTGCGGCGCCGGATCCGCGTGCTCATCGTGGACGAGTTCCAGGACGTGGACCCGGTCCAGAAGGAAATCGCCTATCTGCTGGCCGACCCGCTGTCGCGCGCCACGAACACGCCGCGCCTCATGCTCGTGGGTGATCCCAAGCAGAGCATCTATGCCTTCCGCGGCGCTGATGTCACGGTCTGGAATTCGGTGCAGCGCGACTTCGCCGAGCGCGGTGCAGGCATCGTGATGCATCTCGCGGACAACTTCCGCAGCGTCGCGCCGATTCTCGCCTTCGTGGCCAGTGCGATCGGCCCGCAACTCGACGAACCCGTGCAGGGAGACGAGCTGCAGGATTTCGAGATTCCGTTCCACCCCGTGCAGCCCACACGCACGGATGGTCCGGATAACCTCGCGGTGGAATTCATTGTCGTGCCCCGCAACGCTGACACCAGGCCTGCGGTTGGCATCGTGCGCGCGTCCGAAGCGGAGGCCGTCGCGCAACGGATGCTTGAGTTGCACGCGGCGCATGGAACGAACTGGCGCGACATGGCCATCCTGCTCACCGGATGGGGCGCACTCGACACCTACGCCGCCGCACTCGGCCGGGCCGGAATCCCCAGCTATGCGCTCCGGCAGGAAGGATTTTTCGAGCGCCGGGAAATTCTCGACCTCATTCTCGCCCTCCGTGTGGTGCGCGACCCGCGCGACGATACCGCGTTGCTGGGCTTCCTGCGCGCCCCGTTCGTTGGCGCGAAGGATGAATCGCTCCTGGCGCTCGCGTTCGACGCGAAGCCGCCGTTGTTCGCGGTCGCGCCCCGCACCGACTGCCCCGAGCACGAACTGCTGTCGGATGCCTTCGCGCTCATCGACCGCTATGCCCGGCTGCGCGATCGCCTGCCGGCCGCCGAGCTGCTGTATCGGCTGCTCGAGGAAACCGGCTATCTCGCGCACCTGGCGCTCCTGGGCGATGACGGACGCCAGCCGCTCGCCAACATCCGGAAGTTCCTGCGCCTGCTCGATGCGAGCGGCGACAAGAACCTCGGCGATTTCCTGCGCAGGATCCGCGATGTGCGGGACACAGGCTCCCATGAGAGCGATGCGCCCCTGTACGGCGCCACGGACGATGTCGTCACGATCACTTCGATTCACAGCGCGAAGGGACTGGAGTGGGACACGGTGTTCTGGTGCGACCTCGTGCGCGACCCCCGCAAGGGACATGATCCCGGCAAACTGCTCATCGCGCGCGACACGATGGTGCTCGGCCTTCCGGACACCGCGGCGAAGGAGCAGCCGGCGCACTTTCGCGAGCTCGCCCGCACGCTCGACGCCCAACGCGACGCGGAGTACAAGCGGTGGTGGTACGTCGCCGGTACGCGCGCGAAGAACCGTCTCGTGCTGAGCGGCATCCCCTGCGGGGAGTGGAACGGCGCCGGCACCTTCGCCGGCGTGCTGCGCGAGTGGCATCCGGGCTTGACGCCGGATTCGGGCGCCTCGCTGGAGTATGAGGAGCTCGGCAGGAAATTCGCGGCGCCCGTCACGCTGGCGCCCATCGTCGAGCCCGACCCGCGCGCGCCCGTCGAGCTGGACACGGTGCTCCCGGTGGAGACGCTCGCGCGCCCGCGCACACCGGTGGTCGTGCCGGCTGGTCGTGGACGTTTCTCCGCCACGGAGCTGCTCGCCTGGGCGCGCTGCCCCAAAAAGCATTGGTTCCGATACATCGCCGGCCTGCAGGAACCAGCGCTGGACCGGAACAGCGCCGAGTATGGCGACGCGATCGCGCGCGGTCAGATCGTGCACGACGTGCTCGAACACTACGACGACGATGCCGACCTGGATGCGCTGCTGGACGATGCGATGGAGCGCGTGCGTGCCGACACATTCCTCAGCGCCGACGCGCGCCGCCGGCGACGTGACGAGCTGCGGACCGCGATCGCGCGCGCGGAGCGGGACCCCGGCTATCGCGCCATCGCCGATCTGCCTGGCGCCCGGCGCGAGCTGCGCTTTCTCTACATCGCGAACGAACATGCCGTCGCCGAAGGCGCCATGGATCTCGTCGCCGCCACCGCGGACGGTCTGGTGATTCTCGACGTCAAGACCTCGCGCGGCAGCGTGGACGACGCGGAACGCAAGGCAGCAGACTACGCGCCGCAGCGCGACGTATATGTGGCCGCCGCGCAAGGCGTGAGCGGCCTCCCCGTCCAGCGCTTCGCCTTCCACTTCACCGACGCGGGTACGCAGATCAGCACCACACTCACGAATGAGGACCGCGCACACGCCGCCACTCGGTTCGTGCAGCTTGCGCGCAATGCCACGCAGCCGGACCCGCCGCTCACCAGCTTCCCGCGCGAGTGCGCGTTCTGCGGCTATCGGAAGGTGGGCTGGTGCGAGGGAGTGATGTAGTGCCGGGAAGCGGTCGCCGGAGGCGACCTGCGGGAAGCGCCGCGCGAAGCGCGGCTGCGGGAAACGGCGGCTGCGCCTGTCGGCGCATCGCCTGCGGGAAACGGCTGCGGGCCCACCGGCCCGCCGGCTGGGGAGCACCACGCAGCGATAGGGGCTGCCCCTGTCGCTGCAAGCCCCCGCCCGCCTCCGGTACTGGATGAAGGCCCCTTCCCGCAGGGGCCGTAGGCCCCGCTTCCCGCAGGCTGCGGGCCTTCGGCCCGCCAGCCGCTTCCCCCAGGGAGCCGCAGGCGCCCGCTTCCCGCACCAATCAGCCGCCGCTTCCCGCCACCATCTGCAAGCCCCCCAGCAACGCCCGCGCGTTCCGTCCGATCACACGCGTGTCGTAACCCCCTTCCTGCACGGCGAGCGTCGGCAGTCCCAGCGCCGCGATGGCGCGCCCGATCCGCTCGAAGCCATCCGTCGTGATGGCCCACGCACCCGTGGGATCACCCTTCGCGATGTCCAGCCCGACCGATACCACCAGGTAGCGCGGCGCGAAGCGCGCAATCAGTTCCACCGCCTGCGCGAGCGTGCGCAGATAGTCGTCGTCACCCACGTTCTCCGGAAGCGGGAAGTTGTGATTGTAGCCCGCTCCCTCCCCCTCCCCGCGCTCGTCCGCGAATCCGGCGAAGTACGGATAGGCGTAGCTCGGATCGCCGTGAATGGAGATCGTGAGCACGTCACACCGCCCGGCGAAGATCTCCTGCGTGCCGTTGCCGTGATGGAAATCAATGTCGAGCGTCGCCACACGGCCGGCGGCGCTCAGCGCCTGCGCGGCGATGGCGGCGTTGTTGAAGTAGCAGAAGCCGCCGTATACCGCGGATTCCGCGTGGTGCCCCGGCGGCCGGCAGAGCGCGTATACGAGCTGCTCGCCGCGCTGGAGCAGCTCCGCGCCCGACATCGCGCAGTTCGCCGCGGCGCGCGCCGCGATGTAGGCGTTGTGCGTGAGCGGCGTGAACGTGTCAATGCAGTAGTAGCCGGCTTGCACTTCCTCATCCACCGGCTTGCGCGCGCGCTGCCGGATGGGAAAGACGTACGGATAGATCGTGCGATCGCTCGCCAGCTTGAGACACACCTGCTCGAGATACCGCACAAAATCCGCATCGTGCACCGCCATCACCGGCTCCACACCATGATCGTGCACTTCCGCCATGTCCAGCCCCGGCAGGCTCCGGATGTGATTCAGGATGCGGTCCACACGCACGGGCCGCTCCACGTACCCGCGCTCGCGCACGTGATGCACCTGATGCCGCGGCGTGACCAGCACCTTGAACGGGCGCGCAATGCCATGCCGCAGCGGCGTGATCGCCGCCGGTCCCCGTGCGCGAGGCAGCTGCAATGCGATCCCGCCGTCCCGCACGGACGCCACGATCGAGCGCGCATACGGGTCGTCACGCGCATACTGGTACTTCCGGAAGAGGATCGCGCTCATCATGCCGCGTACCTCGGCGGCCGATGGCTCGCGCTCCGCACCCAGCGAGTCGAACATCACGTACGGTTCGCCTTCCGCGCGCTCCGGCCGCCTCGCCTCGTAGCTCGTACCCTGGATGACCCGCGCACCGTAGCGCTCGTAGAACCGGATGCGCGCGCGGTTCTCGCGACGCCGCACCGCATCCGGTTCCAGCTCGGGCGCATCGGGTCGTACTTCCAGGTACAGTCCGAGTGACCCCAGCGACACCAGGTACTCCCGCAGCGCCTCGTACAGCGCACCGCCGATACCGCGCTGCCGCACCGTGGGGTCTACCACGATGAAATCCAGCAGCGTGGCATTGAGATCGATGTAGTGAAAGGCCAGCGCGAACGCGAACACGCGCCCTTGCTGCGGGTTCTCCGCGGTGATCAGGATCGTGCGCTGTTCCGGATCACCCCGCCCGCGCAGCAGATCGGGAATACGATCGGCATAGTCACCGTAATACGCGCCGAAGTAGCTGCGGAAGATGCGCTGCACCTCCGCTACGCGCCGCGGTTCGGTGTCCGCATCGAAGACGTGAACGAAGCGGATCGCCATCCCGCGCCTATCGCTCCGTCACGTGATACTTCTCGAGGATCGCGCGCACGCGGTCCAGGGGAATCGCGTCCACGGTGTGGCCGTTCCCTGTCACCGTCGTCGCCATGAACAGCGAATCGTAGATCGCTTCCTCGGTCGCCTCCACCACCCCTTCGAACACCGCCGACATCGCATCGTTGGGCAGGTCGGCCACCGTGCGGACGCTGTCGTTCGCGGCCGACGCCCCCGAATCGAAGCTCACGTGCCGCCGCACTGATTCCCCGGTGGAGAACGCAATCACGTAATCGCCCGATCCGTTCGACGCCGACGATCCTGTGCGCGCCAGCCCCATGATCGCGCGCGCCGCCACGCGTCCGAGATTGCGATCCGAGAGCGGCGCGTCCGTCGCCACCACGATCATGATGGAGCCGTCACCGTGCCCACCCTCCACCTCGTGCTGGAAGGCGTAGCGCCCCAGCTCCTTCCCCACGGGCGCGCCAAGCACCTGGAGAATCCCGCCGAAGTTCGTCTGCACCAGCACGCCCACCGTGTAGCCGCCGAGCGATGCCGGGAGCACGCGCGACGACGTGCCGATGCCGCCCTTCCAGCCGAATGCGACCGTCCCGGCCCCGGCGCCCACACTCCCCTCCTCCACCGGCCCGCCGCGCGCACTCGTGAGCGCATGCCGCACCGCCTCCGCATCCACGGGGCGCGCGCGAATGTCGTTCAGCGTGCCATCGTTCGTCTCGCCCACCACGGGATTGATGGAGCGCACGTTTGACATCCCCGGCTGCTCCAGCATCCACCCCACCAGCGCGTCGGCGGCCTTCCACACGCAGAGCGTGCATGTGAGCAGGATCGGCGATTCGATCTCGCCCAGCTCCGCCACCTGCGTCACGCCGAGCAGCTTCCCGAAGCCGTTCCCAACGTGAATCGCCGCCGGCACCCGGTCCAGGAAAATGTTGCCATCGTGCGGGAAGATCGCGGTGACGCCCGTGCGCACGGAATCGCCGCGCACGATCGTGGTCTGTCCCACGCGCACGCCGGCGACGTCAGTGATGGCGTTGAGCGCACCGGGCTTGAAGATCCCGGGCGCGACGCCGAGGTCGCGGGCGCGCGCGCGGCCGCCTTCCGCGCTCTGCGCGGCAAGTGAAGTGGTGGCAATCATGAGTATCAGCAGGGAAGTACGGAGCATGACTATCCCGCCACCACCGTGAGCAGGAACGTCGCGCCGCTGTCGGACTGCACGGCATGCTCGACCTTCGCGTTCACCACGAGCAGGTCGCCGGCGGCAAGCTGATGGCGCTTCCCGGCCACTTCGAATTGCATGCGCCCGTCGAGCACCTGCACCGAGACAGGCCCCTCCGCCCGATGCGTCGGGATCTCGCCACCGGCGGCGAGCGCGATGAGCGTGATACGCAGCGCTCCCTCCTTCACAAGCGTGCGCGCGTTGCGACCATGTTGCCTGAGCAACTCGGAGCTCTCCACGCGCTCCCGCTCCGCGCCGATGTGCAGGAGCAGCGCGTCACCGGATAGTGGACGATCCATGGATGACATGTTTGTGGCTGGTAGCTGGAAGAATGGTCGATAGCTATTGACAGTGAACCAAGTAATACAGGGGACGGTGAGATCGGCATCCCCCGCAACACTCCCCTCGTCTACATTTCCAGCATGCCCACTCGTACCCGCACCCGCTTCCTCATCATCGGCAGTGGCGTGGCCGGCCTCCATGCAGCGTGGCGCGCGGCCGAGCACGGCGACGTGCTGCTGCTCACCAAGCGCACGCTGTTCGACAGCAGTACCGCCTACGCCCAGGGGGGCATCGCCGCCGCGCTGGGTGCGGGCGATTCACCCGAGCTGCACCGCCGCGACACGCTCGCGGCCGGCGATGCGCTGTGCGACAGCGCCGCTGTGGACGTGCTCGTCAACGAAGGCCCCGCGCGCGTGCGCGAACTCTTCGCCGCCGGCGCCCATTTCGATCTCGACCCGGGCGGTTCCTTCACCCTGGGCCGCGAAGCCGCCCACTCCGCCGCACGCATCGTGCACGCCAACGGCGACCGCACCGGCGCCGAAGTCGCCAGCACGCTCATCAAGCGAGTGCGCGCCACGAGTCGTGTCAAGGTGCTCGAGCGCTCGCGCGCACTGGATCTCATCGTGCACGACGGCGCCTGCGTGGGCGCGCGCGTCAGTCACGAGGGCGCCGCGCTCGAAATCCTCGCCGATGCCACCGTCCTCGCCACGGGCGGGTGCGGACAGGTCTATCGCTACACCACCAATCCGCAGGTCGCCACCGGTGACGGCTTCGCACTCGCGCACCGCGCCGGCGTCGAGCTGGGCGACATGGAGTTCGTGCAGTTCCACCCCACCGCGCTCGACACGCCGGAAACGCCGCTCAAGCTCATCTCCGAAGCCGTACGCGGCGAGGGTGCGATTCTCGTGAACGATCGCGGCGAACGCTTCATGGCCGGACGGCACGAGCTGGCCGAGCTCGCGCCGCGTGACGTCGTCGCGCGCGAGGTGTTCCGCGAGCGGCACGACGGCCACACGGTGTATCTCGACGCCACCGCCATGGGCGCCGAATTCGCCGCGCGCTTTCCCGGCATCTTCGCGATCTGCATGGCGCGCGGCATCGACCCGCGCACCGAGCGCATTCCGGTCACCCCCGCCGCGCACTACATGATGGGCGGCGTCGTGACGGATCTCGCCGGCCGCTCCAGCGCGCCACGCCTCTATGCCTGCGGCGAAGTCGCCAACACCGGCGTGCACGGCGCCAATCGCCTCGCGTCGAACTCGCTGCTCGAGGGGCTGGTCTTCGCCGAACGCGTCGCGCGCGACATGGCGGGCGTGACGCCGCTCACCTCGGAGCCGCCAGCCGGAAACTGGCGCGTTCCGCTCCTCCGCGATCGCGGTGCCGCGCAGGTCGCCGCGACCGCCGTGCGCGACACCATGTGGGAACACGCCGGCATCGCGCGCGCCGAAGCGGGACTGCGCACGTGTCTCGCCGATCTCGACGCCATCGAGGCGCGCCTCCCCGAAGGCGCCACCGAGGAAGCCAACCTCGTGGACACCGGCCGCCTCATCGTGCGCTCCGCGCTCATGCGTGATGAATCGCGCGGCGGACACTTCCGCAGCGACTACCCGCAGCCCGAGCGCGACTGGGCCGGACTGCACATCCGCGTCGTCTCGCATCAGGACAGGGCGCGCGCCGCCGCTCAGACCGAACCGTAATGCCCGATACCGAATCCTTCACGTCGCTCCAGCAGCAGATCCGCGCACTCGCGGCCGCACGCAATGCCGTCATTCTCGCGCACAACTACGAGCGCCCCGAAATACAGGACGTCGCCGACGTCGTCGGCGACTCGCTCGGCCTCTCCCGCGAAGCCGCACGCACCACCGCGGACGTGATCGTCTTCTGCGGCGTGCACTTCATGGCGGAAACCGCCGCCATTCTCTCGCCGGAGAAAACCGTCCTGCTCCCCGATCTCCGCGCCGGCTGCTCGCTCGCCGCCACCATCGACGCCGATCAGTTGCGTGAATGGAAAGCCGAGCATCCCGGCGCGGTCGTCGTCTCGTACGTGAACACGACCGCCGAGGTGAAGGCGGAAACCGACTATTGCTGCACGTCCGGCAACGCCGTGGAGATCGTGAACGCCATTCCGGCGGACCGCGAGATACTCTTCCTGCCGGACATGTTCCTGGGTGCGCACGTGCGGCGCGTCACGGGACGCACGAACATGCACGTGTGGATGGGCGAGTGCCACGTGCACGCGGGGATCACGCCGCAGCGCGTCGCCGAGCAGCGCGCCGCGCACCCCGAAGCCGAGTTCCTCATTCATCCCGAGTGCGGCTGCTCGACGAGTCTGCTCGAAGCCATGTCCGCCGGCGACATTGATCCCACGGGCGTGCAGATCCTCTCCACCGAGGGCATGATCCGGCGGCCGGCGCAATCCCCGGCCAGCGAGTTCATCGTGGCCACCGAGGTGGGCATTCTCTACCGGCTGCGCAAGGCCTATCCCGATCGCCAGTTCCTCGCGGCCGACGATCGCGCCTCGTGCCAGTTCATGAAGGTCACCACGCTCCCCGCCGTGCTCAACTCGCTCCAGAAACTGGAGCACCGCATCACGGTGCCGCCGGAGATCGCCTCCCGCGCGCGCCTCGCGATCGATCGCATGGTATCCATCGGTGGAGGCGCCGCACCGGCGAACGCGCCCGCACAGCTCGTGGGCGAATGACGGCGCCGCCACCGGCGAACGCGGCGCGCTTGCGCTTCCCGCTGGCGGAAAGCGATCTGGAAGCGCTCGTCCGCGCCGCGCTCACCGAGGATCGCGCGTTCCGCGATGTCACCACGCTTGCGACCATCCGCGAGGACGCGGTCGCCCGCGCCCGCATGGTGGCGCGCGCCGATGGCGTGATCGCGGGGCTCCCCATCGCGCTCGCCACCTTCCAGTGCGCCAGCTCGTCCATTGGCCATGAAACGCGCACGCCCGACGGCACCCACGTCGTGCGCGGCACGGACATCGTGTCACTTTTGGGACCCGCGCGCGCCCTGATCGCGGCTGAACGCGTCGCGCTCAACTTCGTGCAGCACCTCTCCGGCATTGCGACGCTCACCGCGCGCTATGTGCATGCCGTGCGCGGCACGCGCGCGCAGATCTTCGACACGCGCAAGACCACGCCGGGATGGCGCGCGCTGGAGAAGTACGCCGTGCGCTGCGGCGGCGGCGTGAACCACCGCGCCGACCTCGAATCGGAGGTCCTGATCAAGGATAATCATCTCGCCGCACTGGGCGGCGATGTCGCGCTGGCCGTACAGCGCGCCCGGCAGTTCGCGCCCGCCGGCATTCGCGTCGAGGTCGAATGCGACGACATGGATCAGGTGCGCGCGGCCGCGGATGCACACGCCGACATCCGAGGTCGAATGCGACGACATGGATCAGGTGCGCGCGGCTGCGGATGCACACGCCGACATCATTCTGCTCGACAACATGTCGCCCGCGCTCATGCGCGAGTGCGTTCAGCTCGTCGCGGGGCGCACGCTCACGGAAGCGTCCGGTGGCATCTCGCTCGATACAGTCCGCGCCGTCGCCGAAGCCGGCGTGGACCGCATCTCGGTGGGCGCGCTCACCCATTCCGCCCCCGCGCTCGACATCGCGCTCGACTTCGAGAGCTGGTAGCTGCTAACGACAGGAGTGGTGAGCGCCGGCTGCCAACGGCCAGCGTCCACTCACCATCACGCCGCCTTCCTCCCCTCCGCTTGCCAGATCAATTCGTCGCCGTCGACGGATGGGACATAGAGAAACCGCGCCGGCGGAAAACCCGACACACCAATCTCGAGCCGGTCGCCCACGCTCGTGGCCGCCCGGTCGCTGATCACCTGAAGGGCATCGGAGAGCGTCCCACTCGTCACCGACCCGGCCAGGCGAAGCTGCTCGTCAGCGCTGCTGATCGAGAATTCAAAACGCGTCATGGCCCCCCTCCCCGATATGAAGACCCATCGAGCGCCGCCGCAGCGACAATGTTCGCCGCCAGTGTGCTGATCCGGTCTCACGTTGTTATACCCCCGAACTGATGGCTGGTTGCTGGTACTCCCGATGCTCCGTCGTTGCGAGACGACAGCAACCAGCAACCCGCTACTGCTTCAGGTACACCGTCTGAGACGGGAACGCGAAACCACTCCCCGCGTGTTCCACTACGGCCATGAACTGCAAAAGGATTCCCTGACGGTCCAGCAGGAACTCGTTCCAGTCCGTGGTCTGCACCCACGTCTGCACCTGCACGTCCAGCGCCGACGCGCCGAAGTCGGTAAAGCGCACCGTGATGTTGTCCTTCATGATGCGCGGATGCTCACGCAGCACCCGCTCCAGCCCGTCCAGCACCGTCTGCATCTGCGCGCCCGTGGTCTCGTACACGAGCCCCAGCACCATGTTCAAGCGAATGCGGTCGCGCATCGCGAACGACTCGATCCGCGAGTCGGCCAGCTTGCCGTTCGGCAGGGTGACCACCGTTCGGTCAATCGTGCGAATGCGCGTGGAACGCAGTCCGACGCGCTCGACCGTTCCGGCCACGTCGTCAACCTTGATGCTGTCTCCCTCCCGGAAGATCTGGTCCGCGCCGATTGAAAACGCGCCAAAGAGATTCTCCACTGTCTTCTGCGCGGCGAGCGCAAACGCCAGGGCACCAATGCCCAGCCCGCCCAGCACGCCCGCAACCGGAAACCCCAGCGTCGAGAGCACCGCCACCACGCCAATCGCCACGATCGCCACCTTGGCCACCCGCGTCCCGAGTGGCAGGATCGATCGCGCCGCACCACCCGCCATGGCCCACCCCGATACCGCCATCCGCTGGCGCCAGACATCCGCCAGCCGGATCAACCCCCAGAAAAACGCCACGAGGAGTCCCGCCTTGAGCAGGCGGCTGACCCACTGCTGTCCCTCCACGCCGAGCGCCAGCCACGGAAGCAGGAATGCAACCATCGCGACGGTAAGTCCCAGCGTGACGGGACCGGCAAGCCGGCTGATCACCTCATCATCCCACTCCCGCGCGGTTCGGCGTGCCAGTCGCTTGAACAGCCAGGCGAGCACCAGGTTGAGCGCGGTGCCAAAGCCGAACGCCACCAGGAGCAGCACCGGGAACGCGAGCCACTGCCACGCCGTCAAACCCAATGGCCCCGTCTTCAGCAAGCCCGCCGGCAGATGCTGCAGCGCCCAACGGTCGGGAAGCGCCGCGTACCACTCCGGTATGCGCTGAACGGTGCCGCGCGAGAAGAGCCAGCGCTGTTCACCACCTCTCCACACACGCGCCAGTCGCACGGGCTCATGGTCCCCGCGCACACCGGGGAGATCGGCGATCTGCACCAGGTTGCGCGAACCGCCCCCCGTCGTATCGCCCGCCGCCGCTCCCGAGATGTCCTCGAGGTCTATCCAGACCTTCCGATCCAGCACCAGCTTGAATTCGCGCGCCAGCTCCGGTCCGCGCGTCCGCAGCGAATCCGGAAGGTCCAGATACTGCGCCGCGTCACTGTCCTTTCCCACACTGGTGAGATCCAGAAATGCCGCCACGCTGGCACGAGGCGACTCGGGCGACACCGTCTCCGGTCGTGGCGCTTGCGCGCTCTTGCTCGCCGTATCCGGCTTCTTCTTCGCGGACTGCGAAAACAGACCGAGCTGCCCTTGTGCCGGTGCGTTCACCACGCCCGAAAGCAGCAGGAAACCGATGCCGGCGATGGCGGCTCCACGCCGACGGATATGCGGGAATGAAAGGGGGGAGTGCATTCCTGGAAAAGGCGCTGAAAGGAATGGTGGCTGGCGGATGGACTCACACATTACACCGGCTCCGGCCCGTCGCACTACTCCGAATTCTCCGCTCCCTTGTTGAGCGATGTACGAGTTCGTATGTTAAACGCCCCTCATCTGTCCGCGCACTCCCTGGTAACACGTCGCGGTGGATGTCCAGCCACCTCCGGGCAGCGGCGGTCATCATGGCTGATCAGCGTATCAAATCTCGCCCCATCGCGGCCGCTCGGGCGATTCCATGGGTGCCGCAGAACGACGGCTATTACCTGCTGGCCTCCGTGATGTCCAGCTCCCGCGCCGCCCCCCTCGTCGTCATGCAGGAAGCCCTGCTCGAAGTCGAGGCACACTTGCGCACCGTTCCCGGCGGGCATGTGTGCGGTCTCCTGTATGGGTCCCATTACATCGATCCGCGCAGCTCCGCGAAATATCTGCTGGTGGAGGACGCGGTCCGTGCTCCGCGCATCGATGCCGCCGCTGATCCCGACGCCGCCGCTCTCGCCATGTGGAGCGACATGCTCGGTCGAGTGGGGCAGCCCGGGCGTCAGGTGCTCGGCTGGTATCGTGGCGGCGCAACGATTGAATCGCCCATCGCGCTTCCCGCCGCCGGCGCCATGCAGGTCGTCTTCCCGGAGCGATGGCAGGTCGGGCTGCTGCGTCAGGGAGTTCTTGGCGAACACCGGGGCGCCTTTGTCCGCATCGAACCAACCGAAACCCGGGTGTACAGCATTCCGTTCATGGAGCTCGCGCCACCGGAGGGGTTCGACGGTCACACACTGCTCACCAGCGTAACCTGGACGAACTATCACACGAAGCTGCCCGTGACGCCGCTCGGCACCACCGCCACGACATCCGGCCCGCGGCGCAGGTCCACGGAAGCCGCCACACCGGCACTCCGTGAGCATCGCAGCCTCGGCTTCCTCGGCGCGATCCTGAAGCGGCCGCCGGCAACCCCGCTGACGCCGGCGAATCAGCCGCGAGCAGCGCCGATGCTGCACCTTCCACTCGCACCAGCTCTTGTTGCCGCTTTGCAGGATACGATACCAGCCATTGGATTGTCCGCAGCCATGCCCACTTCCGGGGAGTCAAAGAATCCAGCCGAACAGCTCAGTCCATTGCCGCAGCCTGACGCGGAGTCCACCCCGGTGGAATCGCGGACCGATGCGCTTCCCGTCACGTTGGAGACGCGAATACCACTCGCGCCCGCAGAATCCGACCCGATCCTCGATGACCTCCGCCAACGTGCCCGACCGGAGCGTCTGGATCATTTGCCGAGACCCCACAGCACCAGAAGCCGAATCGCCCGCGCTGGCTTGCCTGCCGGCATCCTGATCGCCGCGGCTGCGGCTGCCGCATTCTACCTCGTGCCTCGGCTGCGCCTCGCGTCGTCGCCATCTCCCGTCACACAGTTCGGCCAGCTGGATTCCACGCAGTTCGCGCTGGGCAACCCCGAGGGCGCTTCGGACGTCGCCGGTGCCGCGCACATCCCGGCCGGGCTCCTTACGACGGAGCAGATCGGAAAGGCCCGCTTCGCGCTGGCGCGCGTGGGCACCTACGGCGATGACCTTGCGACGACGCTCAGTGCGCTCGACTCGACGCTGGCGTCCGCACAGAACGCCACAAGCCACCGCCGTGCCTGCCAGCAGGCCGATTCGCTCTTGCGGCACACGACGCTGGATCTCTCGATGCTCGATACCGCAAGGCAACAGGTGAGCGAGCTCATTGGCACGGCCCGCCTCGATTGGGTGGAAGGCCTCTCCACACGCGCACGGGCCGCCGCTCCGAGATATCAACGAACATGCAAGTGACGATGTAGAAACTGCTTCGATCTCCTGCCGGATCGCGTCAGGGAGATCGAACCCGGCCTTTCCGCTCGGTCAGGGCAGTAGCGAGTTCGGGTTCCGCACACCACCTTTCTGCCGATGCGGTGTCAGTTCATCCGCACAGCTCCAGGACCTCTGCAATGTCCCTGACCAGTCGGAATCACGTTGAGGAGGGCGTGATGACGCAACACGCCAGGCACGCGGTCGAAATCCGGCACCTTCCCAGCGAGCGCCTGGTCAAGTGGCTGCCATTGGACGACGGGTACTACCTGCTGGCATCGGTGATGACCAGCACCCGTGCCGCGCCAGTCTTTGTGACGCAGAAGGCACTGCTGCAAGTGGAAGCGCATCAGGTGCGAGCTGTGGGCGCGCATGCGTGTGGCATTCTCTGCGGCGCTGGCTGTGTGGACCCCGCCACCGGGATGGAATTTGTCCTGATCGAAGACACCGCGCCTGCCGTCCGGACCGCGACGATCAACGACGCCGATGCCGCGCTCGCGGCTGACCTGTCCCGGGTCATTGCACAGTTGGAACGATCAGGCCGGCGCATCATGGGCTGGTATCGCTGCGATGTCCCGCTGGGTCAGCTCATTTCCATACAGAATGTCGGCCTGCATCGCTCGTTGTTCGGACAGCCGTGGCAGGTGTCGCTCTTTCGCGATGGCGTCATGGGTCAGGGTCGGGGCGCGCTCATTCGCGTCGAACCGAATGAGGGGCGCGCATTCAGCATCCCGTTCGTCGAGATCAGTGCGCACCGTCGCCTCCACAGTCACGCGCCGCTGCTCACGAGTATCAATTGGCTCAACTATCGCGCCGAATCGGAAGTGGCGCTGCTTCCGGACGGAGCGTTTCTGGATGGATACCAGCTCCCGCCGGAAGAGCCGGTGTACACTGAGCCGCCGCGTCGCACGGGACTGCTGAGCGGGCTCTTCGTGCACCGCCCGCCCTCCGTGACGCCTCGTCGCGCGACGCCAGTTGATCCGTTCCAGCCGCCGGCTGCGCC
>Ga0207652_10002248_pt1 | contig 16426 bp, 15 predicted proteins | sample KBSC63BmetaG_FD_184334 | JGI IMG/M metagenome (GOLD analysis project Ga0207652, IMG submission 184334) | Corn rhizosphere microbial communities from Kellogg Biological Station, Michigan, USA - KBS C6-3B metaG (SPAdes) (version 2) | ecosystem: Host-associated > Plants > Roots > Rhizosphere ... | reverse complement strand
GAAGCGATTGCCCCACGGCATCGGGATCCACTCGTTGTAGCGCCACGACGCGTTGTACACGTCGTGTGACGAGCCGAACGCGCGGTTCGCCACGCCGAGCGACAGCGACACGTAGCGCCCCGACTCGGTCGAGATCGAGTACAGGTAGCGCCGCGTCGACGCGTAGGTCCACGTCGCGCCGAACCCCGCCGTCGAGCCGGTCTCGGGCAGCACCGGCACCGGCGCCGACGGATCGATCACCTGCGACGGGACCGCCGTCTTGTTCGTCGTCCACGAGTAGTCGTACGAGAACACGAGGTCCGACGAATCCACGATGTGCCGGAGGATCGGCAGATCCACGCTCGTCCCCGCCGACCACAGATCCGCGTCCCAGCCGAGCTCCTGACCGTTGATGACGAGACCGCCGCGCCGCTCGAGCGCGTGCGACACGCCCATGTTCAAGGACGGCCACAAGCCACCGTACGAGTAGTTGGCCGCGAACTGCACGTCGTCGGCGCGCCCGGTGCCGAAGCCGAGCTGCAAGCTCCACGAGTGGCGCCCGACCACGTCCTGCCCGCTCAGCTGGATGCCGAGGATCTCGCCGTAGCCGTCGGGCGTGGCGTACGGCTTCCACGTGAACGGATAGAGCGTGCGGAACGGGTTGTACCAATGCGTCGGTTTCGGCGGCTCCTCCGCCGGCGGCTGCACGTCGGGGCGATCGAGCAGCGGCGGCGCCGCCTCGGTCCACGTCGTCGGATCGAGCGCCGCCGTCTCCAACGTGTAGCCGAGCGCGCGGAAGCCGACGAACGCCACCGTCTTGCCGTCGGGCGAGATGGCCGGATCGAACACGCCGTCGACGACGTTGGTGCACTGCCACACCTTCTTGGTCGAGCGATCGTAGGCGTAGAGGTTGTAGACGCCGGTGCGATCCGACACGAAGTAGATGAGCTTGCCGTCGGGCGAAAAACGCGGCTCGAGGTCGTAGGCGCGATCGTCGGTGATGGCGGTGATGGTCCGCGTCGCCACGTCCATCGCGTAGATGTCGCGCCGCCCGTTCTTGCGCCACCAGGAGAACACCAGCGTCTTGCCGTCGGGCGACCACTCGGGGGTGTAGGCGTGCTCCATGTTGGCCACCGGAACGATCTCCTCGATCGTCCCTTGGCCATCGCCGTCGGTGCGCATGAGCCCGAGCCCGCGCGACGAGTTGCGCGTGACCTCGAAGGCCACCCACGCGCCGTCGGGCGACAGCGCCGGGTTCCACGCGCGCTTGCCCTCGGTGAGCCGCGTCTTCTGGTGCGTGACGCGGTCCCACAGAAAGATGTCGTTGTAATAGTAGATGGTGCGGAAGACCTGCTGCTCGTGATACGCGAGCAGGCGCCCGTCGGCGCTCAGCGACGGGCCGCCCGCCGCGTCGGTGAGGAGCTCGGTGCCCACCCACTTGATCTTGGTGCCGACCGGCGGCGGCTCCGGTGCGTCGACGGGGATGCGCGCCATGCGCTGCCGCGAGTAGCCGTCCGAGCGCAGCACGATGAGCTCGCGCCCGTCGGGCGTGAACACCGGGCGCGCCGGCGAGCCGGCCTCGGGCGGCAGCACCAGGTGCGTCGGCGTGATCCCCTTTTTGGCGATGGCGTCGCGCTGCGCCGTGTAGCGCTGCGTGAGCTCGGCCTTGAAGTCGTCGTAGATCTGCATCCAGGTCTTGCCGGTCACGCGGCGGATGCTGCGGCTGAGCGCGCCCGGCAAGAAGTCGTGACGGAAGCGCGGCGAGCCGTAATCGCGCGACCAGCGCAACAGCGCGCTCTCGCCGTAGTGCTCGGCGATGTAGCGCATGAGCGCCGAGCCGTAGAGGTACGCCGAATTGCCGAACGGCCATTGGTTCGGCGTCACCGAGATCTGATCGATGCGCTGGAACTTGCCCTCGAGCGTCTGCGCGCGCAGATACATGTCCCAGATGGCGTTGCGCAGCCGCCCCGCCGCTGTGCGCGCCGTCTCCTCGAACACCGCGAGCCCTTCGAGCCCCCAGCGCGGCTGCGTCTGGTTGGGCGACCAGACGATGCCGAGCCCGAGCCCGAGCAGCGCGTTCACCGTCGGCGCGATCCAGCCGCCGATGGTGCCGGTGTGGATGACGTGGGTGTACTCGTGCATGAACAGGTCGGTGAGCCAGTCATCGTAGTCGTTGAGCTCGGCGCGATCGTCGGGCGAGTTGGCGTAGAGCGTGACCGCCGGATAGGGCGTGACGCCGGCGAAGCCGTTGTAGTCGTCGATCTCGTCGGTGACGACGACGTGGGTCTTGCGCCCGAGCCCCTTGCCGAGCACCGGCGTCAGCCGCGAGTAGACGTACTCGGTCACGGTCGCCAGGCGCTGCGCGACCACCTCCTCGCCGCCGCCTTTGGGCAGCGTATAGAAGTGGATGTAGAAGTGCGGCGTCTCGATGGTGCGCCACACGCGCGCGGGATCGTCGGCGCGCGCGCGCCCCGCCGTCAGTGCGAGCGCGAAAACGAGCACGACTGCGACCGCCAGCCGCAGCCGAAGCATTACAAGTCGGTCCCGAGCACCTGGCTGATCGTCCGATATCCGAGCGCAGCGTAGAAACGCTCCGCGTCCTCGTTGCCCGCCCACACCGTCAGGAGCACCTGATGCGCGCCCTGCGCGCGCGCCCACTCGGTGGCCGCGTTCATGAGCGCGCGCCCGACGCCGCGGCGCCGCTGCGTGCGCGCCACGATCAGCGTCTCGATGTGCCCGCGCCGCTGCGACACCATCGTGTGGCCGACCGGCGTGTCGTAGATTTGCAGGTGGCACGCGCCGACCACCACGTCCTTGGCGTCTTCTTTGCTCAGGGCGACGAGGATGGTCTCGTGCTCGCTCTCACCGGCGTCGCGCAGCGCCTCGCCGGCGCGCTGCCGGCCGCGCTCCACGTCGGGGCGGCGAAAGAAGCCCGGCGAGAGCCGCGCGTGCAGCTCGTCGGCTTCGTGCCACAGCCGCGCCAGCGCCTCGAGATCGCCGTCATGCGCGGCGCGCACGCGCACGCGCAACGGCGACGACTCGGCAGCGGCGCGGCGCAGGCTACGCAGGGAACGCCTCCTGCAGGATGCGGTCGACGTCGCGGCGCGCCACCGGCTTGCGCACGAAAAAGTCGGCGCCGAGCGCGCGCGCCTGATCTTCGGTCGCCTGCGCCGATTCGGTCGTCACCACGCAGATGCGCACGCGCGGCGCGCCCGTCGACGCCTCCGACTCGCGCACCTTCTTGATGAGCTTCATGCCGTCGAGCACCGGCATGTTCAAGTCGACGAACAGAAGGTCGTACTGCGTGGTGGCCAGCGCCTTGAGCGCGGCCAGCCCGTCGGCGGCCTCGTGCACGTCGGTGCCGCCGCGCTTGCGCACGGCGATCGCCAACAGCTGGCGCATCGCAGGCGAGTCTTCGACGATCAGGATCTTGAGCGGGCGCGGCATGTTCGTCTCACGAAGCGATGACGGTGGGCGCGCGGCGCGACGCCATCGGCGTCTCGATCGCCGGCGCCGCCGCCGTCGCGAGGAACGGGCGCACCACGCGCAGGAACTCCTCGGGCCGCTCGATGAAGGGCATGTGGCCGCACGCCGGCACCACGTCGAAGCGCGCGCCCGGGATGACTTGCGCCAGGCGCCGCCCGTGCGCGATCGGCACCAGCCGATCCTCGTCGCCCCACACGATCAGCGTCGGCGCGCGCACGCGGCCGGGATCGTCGTTGTCGTCCGACGCCGACGCCATGTTCAGAAGGCAGCGGTGCGCGGCGTCGTGCCCGCCGGCGCGGTTCACGCGCGACCAGTAGTAGTCGATCCACTCCTCGTCGAGGCAGCGGCCGTCGCGCACCGAGAGCGCGCGGGTCGAGCGCGCGAACTCGCTGCGGATGGTGCCGGCGCGCATCAGCCACGCGCCCACCGTCGGCAACAGCGCGAGCCGCACCAGCCGCGGCACCGGCACGCGATACAGCCCGGGCGTCACCGCGACGAGCCGCTGCACGCGCTCGGGATGGCGCGCCGCCAGCGTGATGGCCACGCCGCCGCCCATTGAGTGTCCGAGGACGTCGGCGCGCGCCAGCGACAGCGCGCCCATCACGCCGTCGACGACCTCGGCGAACGACGCCGCGTCGTAGGCGAACCGCGACGGCGCCGGCCGATCGCTCTCGCCGAAGCCCGGCAGATCGATCGCGAAGATCTCGCGCTCGGCACCGAGCACCTCGAGCACCGGCCGGAAGTACCAGTGGCTCATCATCCAGCCGTGGATCAGAAGGAGCGGCGCGCCGCCCGCCTTGCCGCCGCGGTGCACGAACACACGGCCCGCCGGCGTCGGAACGAAAGAACCGGGGAGACTCACAGGATCGGTTTTACCACAACAAACGCCGCGTGACGGCGCGTGTTACGCGATCATCTCGCCGGCCGCCTTGAGCAGCTCCTCCGGATACGTCTTCGACATCGTGTCCTGCACGAAGGCCTCGATCTCGGCCGCGGTCTTCATCGCCAGCGCCGCTTCCGCCATCTCCTTCGCCACCGTCAGCGAGGTGCCGCGCAAGACGCTCTTCACCACCGGGATCGCCGTCGAGTTCATCGACAGCTCGTCGAGCCCGAGGCCGAGCAGGATGACCGCGAACATCGGCTCGCCCGCCATCTCGCCGCACATGCCGACGCGCACGCCGGCCGCGTGCCCCGCGTCGACGACGTAGCGCACCATGCGCAGGATCGCCGGATGCAACGGATGGTACAGATAGCCGACGTGCTCGTTCACGCGATCGATGGCGAGCGCGTACTGGATGAGATCGTTGGTGCCGACCGACAAGAAGTCGGACTCCTGCGCCAACAGGTCGGCGACCATCACCGCCGACGGCATCTCGACCATGATGCCCACCGGCAGCTTGGGATCGAACGGCGTCCCCTCGCGCACGAGCTCGCTCTTGGCCTCCTCGAGCACTTCCTTGGCTTCGCGCAGCTCGCCGACGCCCGAGATCATCGGGAACATGATGCGCATGCGCCCGTGCACCGACGCGCGCAAGAGGCCGCGCAGCTGCGACTTGAACAGCTTGCGCTCGCGCAGGCAGAGGCGGATCGAGCGCAGCCCGAGCGCCGGGTTGGCCTCGTCGCCGAGCGCGGCGAAGGGCACCACCTTGTCGCCGCCGAGGTCGAAGGTGCGGAAGGTCGCGGGGAACGGATGCAGCCGCTTGAGCACCCCGCGCGCGTGCAGGTAGTGCTCCTCCTCCTTCGGCAGGTCGGTGCGATCGAGAAAGAGGAACTCGGTGCGATAGAGCCCGATGCCCTCGGCCCCGTGCTCGAGCGCCGACGGCACCTCCTCGGTGAGCTCGACGTTGGCGTAGAGCCGCACGCGCGCGCCGTCGGTGGTCTCGGCCGGCAGGTCGCGGTTCTTCAAGAGCTCGTGCACGAACGTCTGGTGCCGCTGCGCGCGCACGCGATACTCGGCGACCTGCTCCGGCGACGGGCGGATGATGATCTCGCCGCGCAGCCCGTCGACGATGACGTAGTCGCCGTTGCCCACGTGCTCGGTGACGTTCTCGAGCGCCACCACGCTCGGGATCTCGAAGGCGCGCGCCAGGATCGCCGAGTGCGAGGTCTTGCCGCCGACGTCGGTGCAGAAGGCGACGCACGAGGCGCGATGCAGATGCGCCGTGTCCGCCGGCGACAGATCGTGCGCGATGATCACCGCGCCCGGCGGCGGCATGGCCGGCCCGACGTCGACGCCGAGCAGGTTGCGCAGGATGCGATCGCCGACGAAGTCGATGTCCGAGCGCCGCTCGCGGAAGTAATCCTCCTCGATGGCGTCGAACACCGTCTTGATCTCCTCGACGGTGCGGCGCAGCGCCCACTCGGCGTTCACCTTCTCTTCGCGAATGCGCCGCCGCGTCGGATCGACGAGGTGCTCGTCGTGGAGGATGAGCTGGTGCGCCTCGATGATGTGGAAGTGGTCCTCGCCCTCGCGCTCCGACAGCTTCTTCTTCACGCGCTCGAGCTGCTCGTTCGAGGAGCCGAGCGCCGCGTCGAAGCGCGCGATCTCGGCCCCCACCTCCTCGTCGGCGATGTGCCGCTTCGGCGTCTTGACCCGCCGGCGGTCCACGATGAACGCCGGCCCCACGGCGAGCCCCGGCGACGCGCCGACGCCGCGCAGCAGGGTCGGTGACCCCGCGCTCGCCTCTCCCCCGCCGTGGCCCCCCATCTGGCCGTCACCGCCGCTCATCGCCGTGCCTAATCCTCCCCGAATTTGTCCTTCACCAGGGCCGCCAGCGCGTCCATCGCCGCCTGCGCGTCCGGTCCGGTGCAGCGCACGTTGATCGACGAGCCCTTGGCCGCCACCAGCATGAGCACGCCCATGATGCTCTTGCCGTTGACGCTCTGACCGTCCTTCTCGACGGCCACCGCGCTCTGGAACTTGTTGGCGGTCTGCACGAACTTGGTGGCGGCCCGCGCGTGCATGCCGAGCTCGTTGGTAATCTGCAGCCGCTGTTCGACGACGTTCTCGCTCATCTGGTTCCCCGCTGAGCGAGAGTGCGTCCCGACGGGACGCACGAGAATGTCGCTCTACTGCTCACTCGCTTCGCTCGTTCGCTCATCTGGTTCCCCGATCTCGCCTCACTTCGTCGTCCCCATCGCGGTGCGAATGTGGATGCTCTTGAGCCCCGTCGCCCGCAGCTCCTCCGCCAGCACCAGGGCCCCGTGCTCGCGGTTTGCCGTCGCCAACTTCATCAGCATCGGCAGGTTCATGCCCGACAGCACCACGCTCTTACCGCCGCAGCGCTTGCAACAAAGGTTGTAGGGCGTCGATCCCTCGAGGTCGGTCAGAAAGAGCACCTCCTCGGCGCGCAGGTCATCGACCATCCCCTCCAGGCGCGACTCGGTCTCGGCGCGCGGCTCGCCGATGCGCACGCTGATCGTGCGCACATCGAGCTTGCCGACGACGCGCTCGACCGCGTCGACCATGTCCTCGGCCGCGTTGCCGTGCGTGATGACGATGACGCCCGTCGTGCTCATTCCTTACCCCTCGCCAAGTCGCGGTGCCTGACTGTCAGAGGGTGGCGTCGCGGCAGCCGCTTCGCCAGCTCCTGCACCACCGCCACCGACCGGTGCCTGCCCCCCGTACAGCCGACCGCCACCGTCAAGTATGCCTTGCCTTCGCGTTCCGCGCGCGGCAAGAGGAACTCGAGCAGGGCGGACGACCGGTCGAGGAACTCACGGGCATCGTCGTTGCCGAGGACGAACTCGCGGACATTGGCCTCTTCCCCCGTCGCTGCCGACAACGCCTCGACGAAGTAGGGATTGGGCAGGAACCGCACGTCGAGCACGATGTCGGCCTCCGCCGGCAGACCGTGCTTGAAGCCGAACGATAGGAGCGTGACCGCCAGGACGTCCGCCGAGGGCCGATAGCGCTCGTGCACCACGCCCTTGAGCTGGTGCACGTTGAGGTTGGCGGTGTCGACGTAGGCCGACGCCTCCTCGCGCAGCGACTTCAGGATCTCGCGCTCGCGCGCGATGCCTTCGCGCAGATCGTCGCCCGACAAGGGATGGCGGCGGCGCGTCTCCGAGAAGCGCCGCACCAGCACGTCGTCGTCGGCGTCGAGGAAGAGCACCTCGAGCTGGTGCCCCTCTTTGCGCAGCGCCGCGAACACCTCGCGCGACGACGACAGGAACTCGCCTTCGCGCGCGTCCACGCCGACGGCCGCCTGTGACCCTCCTTTCGCCGGAGGCGAGGGAATGCCGCGGGAAGCGGCCTCGGTCTCGCCCGCGTCGGACAGGAGCTCGACGAAGCGGTTCATCAGAGGCAGCGGCAGATTGTCGACGCAGAAGTAGCCGGCGTCCTCGAGCGCGCGCAGCGCCGTCGACTTGCCGGCGCCCGAGACGCCGGTGACGATGATGATGCGCATCGCCTTGCGCGCCGTCATGGTTGCACCGCGCGCGCGCTCATCACTCCACCTCGTCGACGCGCACGCGCGGCGCGTCCGGCTTGGCTTCGATGAGCGCGCGGTTCAGCCGATCCTGGAACTCCCGCGCCGAGTGCTTGCCCTGGTACTTGAGCAGCTGATTGCGCGCCGCGACCTCGATGATCGAGGTGATGTTTCGCCCGGGCCGGATCGGCACGCGCAGCATCGGCACCGCCACGTCGAGGATCGAGTGGCGCAGCTCCTCGACGCCGAGCCGGTCGTACTCCTCCTCTTCGTTCCACTCCACCAGCTCGACGACGAGCTCGATCTTCTTGGCGTCGCGGACCGCCGAGATACCGAACAGGTCCTTGATGTTGATGATGCCGAGCCCGCGGATCTCCATGTGGTGCTTGATGATCTCGGAGCCGCCACCGTAGATCATGTCGGGCGGGCGCTTTCTGATCTCGACGATGTCGTCGGCGACGAGCCGATGCCCGCGCAGCACGAGATCGAGCGCCGCTTCGCTCTTGCCGATGCCGCTCTTGCCCATGAGCAAGATGCCGACGCCGAGCACGTCGATGAGGACGCCGTGCACGCTCGTCGTCGGCGACAGCCGATCCTCGAGCCACTTGGTGACGCGGTTGATGAACACCGACGACATCAGCGGCGTCGAGAACACCGGCACGTTGTACTTGTCGCCGCCGAGCACCAGCTCCGCCGGCACCTCGAGCCCGCGCGTCACCACGATCGCCGATGGCTCGAGCGCGCACAACGCGTCGAGCCCGGCCATGCGCCCCTCGGCCGACGCCTGCCGCAGGTACGAGATCTCCGTCAGCCCGAGCACCTGCAACCGCTCGGGATGCACGTAGGCCGTGTAACCGGTGAGCGCCAGCCCCGGCTTCTGCACGCGCGGCCCCGAGATGCGCCGCGACAACCCGCCCCGACCGCCGACCAGCTCCAGCGCGAGGCCCGCCTCGCGCGCGTCGAGCAAGCTATCTACGCGGACGCTGGCCACCGGCCTCCTTACCTCAGTTGCAGTTGAAGATCGTGAAGGAGCCTTTGACCTCGCTGCCGCCGAAGTGCAAGTCGTAGTTGCCGGTGTCGGCCTTCGCCTTCGTCGGGTCGAACGACGTGAACTGAAGATGCGCCGTACTGGCGTACTGCACCATGTCCGGCTGCGTGCCCTGGTTGCCGTCGGGATAGTGCAGGAACTCGCCGACGATCACGTCGCCCGGCCCAGTCTGACAGTTGGGCGTCACGCTCGGATCGTTGTCGTAGGGGAGCCCCATGTTCGGGTGCGTGGCGTGATCCGGCGCCGCGCCCTGGGTCAGGATGATGCGCAGCTCGTAGTGCGGCGCGTTCGCCGCCTTGTCGGGTGCATGGCTCGGATCGCAGATGTAGTTGTAGTCGACGAAGTCGAGCATCATCTGCCCGGCGCCGCCGGCGGGGCAGTAGTCCGGCGTGTCGCTGTAGAAGTAGCCTTCGTCGCGAATCGTCATGCTGTTGCCACCGACGGTGATCTGGTTGCCCGACCCACCGCAGCCGACGAGCCCCAATGTAAGAAGCAAGATAGTCGTGCGCATCAGTATTTGGCGTCCTCGTCGGCGATGACCTTGAAGATCTCGGCCGCATCCTTCGCCTGCATCAACCGCGTGCGGAACTCGGGATCCTTGAACAAGCGCGAAATGCGCGCGAGCGCCTTGAGATGCACGCCCGTCGAATTCTCCGGCGCCACCAGCACGAAGAACAGGTGCGTGGGTCTGCCGTCCATCGAGTCGAAGTCGACGCCCTCGGGCGCGCGACCCACCACCGCTACCAGCTTGCCGACGGCGTCGAGCTTGCCGTGCGGAATCGCCACGCCCTCGCCGATCGCGGTCGAGGCCAACCGCTCGCGCTCGAGGAGCACCTTGGCCAACACTTCGCGATCGATCTTCTGCGGCCCCGATACGTGGGCCGCCAGGTGGTCCGCCAATTCTCGAATCACCGCGCTCTTCTCGTGCGCCTGAAGCTGCGGCACGATCAGCTCGGGTCCGACGAAGTCTACGATCTTCATTCGCTAAGCCTTTGACGGATACGAGCTACGTCACGCCTTCCCGCCTTGCCTATTGTCGTTCTGGCCCGTCTCGATGAGCCCGTACGTTCCGTCGCCGCGACGATACACCACATTGACCTCGTGGGAAGAGGCGTTCGTGAAAACCAAGAAATCGTTGTTCAGGAGGTTCATCTGCATGACCGCCTCGTTGGGGCTCAGCGGCTTGGCAAAGAACTTCGACTTCTTGATGATCTCGGGCTCGAGCGCGTGGGCGTGGCCATTGGCCGGTCCGCCGCCCTCGACGTCGGCAGGCTCGGCGAGCACCGAGTGGATGATCTCGCGCTGGCCGTGCAGCCCCTCGGCGCCCTTGTGGCTGCGGATCTTCTCTTTGTACCGGCGGACCTGGCGCTCGATCTTCGCCATCACCAGATCGATCGACGAGTACATGTCCTCGGTCGTCTCGACGCCCTTGATGACGAGGCCGTTGTGCAACGTGATCATGACGTCCGCGGTGTGGTTGTAGCCGCGGTCGCAGACCAATACGACGTGTGCCTTGATTGGATCCGGGAAGTACTTGCGGATGCGCTCGACCTTCTCCTTCGCATACTCGCGAAGCGCGTCGGTCGAATCCATGTGTCTGAAGGTCACCGAGAGCTGCATCTGCAAACCTCCGGTGCTGCGGCGGGTTGAGAGTCCGGGACTCTCGATTATCTTAGAACAACTGTTTGCGTTTGGAAGAGCTAAGGATGCCGAGTTGCTCGCGGTACTTGGCGACGGTGCGGCGGGCGATGTCAATGGTTTGATCGCGCAGGAGCTCGACGATCTTCTGATCCGAGAAGGGATGACGCGGATCTTCCGTCGAGATCAGCTGCTTGATCTTGGTCTTGACCGCCTCCGAGGCGAGCTTGTCGTCGTCGGTGGTGAGGCGGATGCCCGAGTTGAAGAAGAACTTCAGCTCGAAGATGCCCTGGGGCGTGTGCACGTACTTGTTCGTCGTGACGCGCGAGATGGTCGACTCGTGCATGCTGATGTCTTCGGCCACTTCGCGCAGGATGAGCGGCTTCAAGTGGGCGATGCCCTTCTCGAAGAACTCGCGCTGAAACTTGATGATCGACTCGGTGACCTTGACGATCGTCCGCTGCCGCTGCTGGATCGAGCGGATCAGCCACTGCGCCGAGCGCAGCTTGTCCTGGATGTACTCCTTGGCCTTGCCGTTGCCGCCGAGCGCCGTCTTGTAGAACGACGAAATCTTCAGCTTGGGGAGGCCGTCGTCGTTCGGCACGACGAAGAACTTGTCGCCGACCTTGTGCACGTAGACGTCGGGCGTGATGTAGTGCGGCTCTTCGGTCGAGTACTCGTGCCCCGGTTTGGGGTTGAGGCTCATGATGACCTTGGCCGCCTCGTAGATCTCCTCGACCGGCTCCTTGAGGTCGCGCGCGATCGCCTGGTAGTTCTTCTTCTCCAGGTTGCCGAGATGCTCGGTGACCATCTTCACGAGGATCTCGTCGTCGGCGCCGATGTGGCGCGCCTGGATGAGCAGGCTCTCCGACAGCGAGCGCGCGCAGACGCCGACCGGATCGAACGTCTGCAGCTGCGTCAGCACGCGCTCGGCGAACTCGGGCGGCACGCCCGCCTCGTCGGCGATGTCGGCCAGCGGCGGCTCCTTCAGGTAGCCGTCGCCGTCGAGGTTGCCGATGATCAGCATGCCGACGTTCTCTTCGACGGCAGGCCAGTTCGACATGCGCAGCTGCCACACGAGGTGATCCTCGAGCGACGTCTTCTTGGTCAGCGTCGATTCGAGCGAGGGCAGCTCGTCGTTCGACGGCTTGTACGACGGCATCGACGGCGCCGACGAGTAGCTGTCGATGTAGTTCTCCCAGTCGATCTCGTTGACCGCCTGCGACTCGGTCGTCGACTCCGAGCCGGTGACCTCGGAGGTCGCGTCCGACTTCAGCTGCTCCGCGACCGGCAGCTCGGTCTCGCCCTGGAGCCCCGCCTCCATCTTGGCGTCGGGGTCATCCTTGCCGAGCTCCTGGGCGGTGACCTCACCGTCCTCCAGGATGGGGTTTTCCATCATCTCTTCGCGGACGAGGTCGACGAGCTCCATGCGAGAGAGCTGCAGCAGCTTGATGGCCTGCTGCAGCTGCGGGGTCATCACCAGCTGCTGGCTGAGCTTGTGGACCTGCTTGATCTCGATAGACATTCTCGGGTCCTTTCGTACGCTTACAGTCCCCCTCGACGCCCACCCTATCGTTGGTATAAACATAGCAAGGGACGCCGGAAGTGTAAAGATGAAAAGGCTTGGAAAGGTACGATTCTTGCACACGCTGCGTCATCAGTCACCGTTGCGGTAACTCGAGCGACGCTGGCGCGGTCCTTGCCGCGTGATTACGCCTACTTAATTTCGGACGGCCGGAGCGGGCGATGGGACCCGGGACCCCTCGGCGCGGTCTCGTCTCGCCACCGCCTGGTGATCCAGCATGGCGTGAACGAAGCGCCGGAACAAGGGGTGCGGCGTCATCGGTCGCGACTTGAACTCGGGGTGGAACTGGCAGGCCACGAAGTACGGATGATCGGCAAGCTCGATCATCTCGACCAGCTTCTTGTCCGGCGATAGGCCCGAGAGCTTCATGCCCTGCTGCTCGAGCGCGCCGCGGTAGTCGTTGTTCACTTCGTAGCGATGGCGGTGGCGCTCCGAAATCTCGAGCGCGCCGTAGGCGTCGGCGGCCTTGGTGCCCTCGATGAGCACGCAGGGATACTGGCCGAGGCGCATGGTGCCGCCCTTGGTCGTGATCTCGCGCTGCTCGTTCATGAGCGTCACGACGGGGTACTTGGTGTTGGGATCGATCTCGAACGAATTGGCGCCCGACAGGCCGCACACGTGGCGCGCGTACTCGACGACGGCGAGCTGCATGCCGAAGCAGATGCCGAAGAACGGCACCTGACGCTCGCGCGCGTAGCGGATCGCGGCGATCTTGCCTTCGGTGCCACGGGCGCCGAAACCAGGCGCAACGAGGATGCCGTCGACGTCTTCACACAGCTTCTCGGCGCCGGCGCGCTCGACCTCCTCGGAGTCGATGTAGCGGATGACCACCTTGCAGTCGTTGGCGATGCCGCCGTGCGTGAGCGCCTCGTTGAGCGACTTGTAGCTCTCGGTGAGCTCGACGTACTTGCCGACGAAGCCGATCACCACCTGCGACTTCGGCTGCTTGACCTTGTCGACGACGCGCTGCCAGCCCTCGAGGCTGGGCGCGCGCGACCAGATGTTGAGGAGCTCGCAGATCTTGTCGTCGAGACCCTCGTCGTGCAGGCGCAGCGGCACCTCGTAGATCGTCGGCACGTCCTGCGACGTGAACACGGCGTCGGGCGCGACGTTCGAGAACAGCGCGATCTTCTTCTTGAGGTTGGCCTCGAGCGGGCGATCGCAGCGGCAGATGAGCACGTCGGGCTGGATGCCGATCTCGCGCAGCTTCTGCACCGAGTGCTGCGTCGGCTTGGTCTTGAGCTCGCCGGCGGCGGCGATGTACGGCACCAGCGTCAGGTGCACGCTCACCACGTTCTGCGGGCCCTGCTCGATGCGCAGCTGGCGGAGCGCCTCGATGAACGGCAGCGACTCGATGTCACCGACGGTACCGCCGACCTCGACGATGAGGACGTCGTTGCCTTCGGCGCACCTGAGGATGTTCTCTTTGATCGCGTCGGTGATGTGCGGGATGACCTGGACGGTGCCGCCGAGATAGTCGCCGCGGCGCTCCTTCTGGATCACGTTCCAGTAGATCTGGCCCGTCGTGAAGTTGTTGAGCTTGGACATGCGCGCGGTGATGAAGCGCTCGTAGTGTCCGAGGTCGAGATCGGTTTCGGCGCCGTCATCGGTGACGAAGACTTCGCCGTGCTGCATGGGGTTCATGGTGCCGGGATCGACGTTGATGTACGGGTCGAGCTTCTGGATGGTGACCTTGAGGCCGCGGTTCTCCAGGAGCGCGCCGATCGATGCCGAGGCCAGGCCCTTGCCCAGCGACGAGACGACTCCGCCGGTGACGAGGATGAACTTGGTTTGCTTGCCGCCTCGTTGACCGTTGGTACGTCCGCCGTTGGCCATTGGGTTGATCTGAACTTCTGCGCAGCATTTGTCAATTGGGATCGCTGCGCTCTGCGCCCCCGGCGACGCCGGATGGGCCCCGGGTGTAAACTGAGCTTCGTGCGAGTGCTGAGCGTGGTGTTTCTGATCGCGCTCTTGGCGTCGTGTCGCTCGGGGGGCGACGCGCCGGCGACGGCCGCGCGCGAGCGGGTTGCGCTGGTGACGGGCCTGGGCGGCAAGGTCGACGTGCTGCGCGGCGGCGCCATCGACTGGGTCACGCTCGGCGACGGCAACGGGCTGTATGAAGACGATCGGCTGCGCACGTTCAAGGGCGCCTGGGCGCGCCTGGCTCTCGACGGCGGCTCGTCGCTGCGCGTGGGCGAGGAGACCATGATCTCGTTCGGCGGCGGCGTCACCGTGGAGCGCGGCGTGGTCGAAGGCGAGCTGGCCGCGGGGTTGCGCCTGAAGACGCCGGCGCTGGAGGCCGAGACGGCGACGTCTCGCGACATCGAGTTCCGATGAAGCGCGCGATCCTTCTTTTGCTGCTCGCATCGACGGCGTGGGCCGATCCGCCCGACGGCGGCGCCAGCGTGAGCGTCGTCGTCGAGCCCAATGGCGATACCACCGTCGACGTGCACAAGGGCGCCTTGAAGGTGAAGGCGGGCGGGGTCGAGGAGCGCGTGGTCGCCGGACAGACGGTGCGCGCGCAGAAGGGCAAAGGGATCAAGCGCCTCCTCGGCGCGCCGGCGCCGCTGGCACCCGCCGCGGACGCAACATTCAACAATACGGACGTGGCGCTGGCCTGGAAACGAGTGCCCGGCGCGACGCGTTATGTCGTCGAGATCGCATCCGCGCCCGAGATGGTAGGCATGCGCACCGAGACGGTGGACGGCACGCGCGCGGTGGTTCACCTCGACCCCGGAACATGGTATTGGCGAGTAGTCGCGCTCGACGGTGGCGGCGCGGCGGGCAAGCGCGTGGCGGCGCGGCGGTTGACGATCGACACGACGCCGCCCAAGCTGAAGACGGGGAAGCCGGAATGGCGGTGAGCACTTGGCGCTGAAGTTGCGGTTGGCGCCGAGGCTGGCGCTCCTCTTCCTCGCCGCGGGGCTGGTGCCGCTCGGCGTGACGCTGTTGGTCCTCGTGCCGCACGGCGAGGACGCGCTGCGCACGTCGGCGAAGCTGTTGCACCAGTCGGAGCTCGAGGCGCTGCGCGCGCGCGTCGACGGCGCGCTCGACGAGCTGATGAGCGACGTGCGCATCGTGTCGACGGCGCAGGCCACGCAGGCCGACGAGGTCGAGCGGCGCGCGCGCTTGCGCTTCCTTCTCGACAAGCACCAGGAGATCACGGTCGCGACGCTGTTCGCCGACGGGCAGAAGATCGCCGGCGCCCAGGCGTTCGACCGCGCGCAGGTGACCGACGCCGATCTCGACGAGCACGAGCGGCGCGCGCGGCCGCTCCTCGGCGGCGGTGCGGCGGCGAGCGAGTTCTACCCGTCGCTGCGACGGCGCGAGATGCTGATCACGCTGGTGACGCCGCTGCCGGGGCCGGCGGGATCGCGCCGCTACCTGGCGACGGAGGTGAGCCTGCGGCGCGTGCAGGAGCTCATCGAGCGCACCAAGGTCGGGCGGCGCGGGGTCGCGTACATCGTCGACGATCGCGGGCGGCTGGTGGCGCATCCCGATCGCGATCGCATGCTGCGGCAGGAGAACGTGTCGACGATCCCGATCGTCGCCGAGCTGGTGCCGAACATCGATCGCGCGGCGGGCGGGCACGCGCTCACGGTCGTCACCGACTTCACCGACGACGGACGCGACCTGCTCGGCGCCTACGCGCCGCTCGGGCGGCTGCGCTGGGGGCTGGTGGTGTCGGAGCCGCGCGAGGACGCGTACGGCCTGGCGCGCGCGACCTGGGCGCACGCCGGCGGCTGGACGGCGCTGGCGCTGGCGCTGGCGCTGGTGGTCGCGTTCGTCTTCGCGCGCGACATCACCAAGCCGGTGGCGCGGCTCATGGAGGGCACGCGGGGGCTGGCGGCGGGCGCGTTCGGCCTGAGCGTGCCCGTCGAGGGGCCGCCGGAGATCGCCGAGCTGGCGCGCACCTTCAACGAGGCGTCGCAGAAGCTCGATCAGTACGACGCCGACAATCGCAAGCTGCTGCTCGCCGTCGAGCGCGGCTACCTCGAGGTGCTGCGCGCGCTCGTCAACGCCATCGAGGCCAAGGATCCGTACACGGCGGGCCATTCGCAGCGCACGGCGGAGTTCGCCGTCGCCGTCGGGCGCGAGCTCAAGCTGTCGATCGACGAGCTGCGCGAGATCGAGATCGGCGGCCTCCTCCACGACATCGGCAAGATCGGGATCGCGGAGCAGATCCTGCGCAAGCCGGCGCAGCTCGACGACGCCGAGATGCGGGTGATGCGCGGACATCCCGCCATCGGCGACGGCATC
>Ga0207652_10002247_pt1 | contig 16433 bp, 16 predicted proteins | sample KBSC63BmetaG_FD_184334 | JGI IMG/M metagenome (GOLD analysis project Ga0207652, IMG submission 184334) | Corn rhizosphere microbial communities from Kellogg Biological Station, Michigan, USA - KBS C6-3B metaG (SPAdes) (version 2) | ecosystem: Host-associated > Plants > Roots > Rhizosphere ... | reverse complement strand
GCTGCGGAAGCTGGGCCGCGTGGCGGGCCATGAATTCGGAGTGATGTTCGATTTCGGGGGCGATGCCGTACTCGCGCCAGTCGGTGGCGATGGTGCGCACGCAGTGCGGGCATATCGCCACGATCTTTTTGACCTGGGCTTTTTCGAAGGCGGCAAGTCCCTGCTCGGCGAGCGAGCCGAAGACAAGGTCGTTGCCCAAACGCCGCGCGGGGTCGCCGGTGCATTTTTCTTTCTTCATCACACCGAAGCTGGTCCCGAGGTGAGTCATGACGCGGGCGAAGTCGGCGATGATTTCGCGGCCCTTGGGATCGTAGCCACCCATGCAGCCGAGCCAGAGGCAGTACTCCTGTGAGCCGTCGAAGATGGGAAAGGCCTGCTTGGCGATGAACTTGTCGCGCTCCATGGCGCTGAGGCCGAGGGCGTTACCCTTGTTTTCAAGGGCCAGAAAGAGCTTCGTCCCGTAGGTGTCTTCCCACGCTCCCGTGTTGACCGCGCCGCGGCGCAGGCCGACGATGATGGGCAGATGTTCGATGCCGACCGGGCACTGGAACTCGCAGGCGCCGCAGGTGGTGCACTCAAAGGCGGCTTCCATGGAGAGGTAGTTGGCGGGCGGGTTGTCAGGGGAGGCGTTGGCCGGGGCGTCTCGCAGCTCGTTGAGGAGCGGAGTTTCGTTCGCCGGGCCGAACGTGTTGAGGTACGTCCGCATGCCGAGGATGATTTCCTTCGGGTTGAGGACCTTGCCGGTGTTCGATGCGGGGCAATGCTCGGTGCAGCGGCCGCACTCGACGCAGCTATAGGCTTCGAGCGCGATGAGCTGGGTGACGTCTTTGCCGGTAGCGAGGCCGAAGTCTTCGTCGCCAACCAGAGGAGGGATCGCGGAGAAGCCATTGCGCTCGAGAAAGACGGTGAGCGGGCTCAGGACGAGGTGGAGATGCTTAGTGTGCGGGATCAGGGGGAGGAAGACGAGGAGGGCGACGGTGTGCGTCCACCAGAGGAGTTTGATAGTTGAACCGCCGTCTGAAGCGAGAGGGGCCGCGAGATATGTGGCCATGAGTACGAAGATGAGGAGGGCAATGAAGCCGGATTCGTAGGAGACTTTTCTGCCTAGCCAGATGGGACGGACGAAAAAGCGGCGGATAAAGAGGCCGGCGATGGAGATCGCAACGAGGACCGCCCAGAGCGCTGCAAATCCGTAGTAGAAGGTGCCGAGGTAGCCGAGGTCATCGAGAAAACCGAGACCTATCGCCATCGCCAGGTGATTGAGACTGACGAGGGCGAAAGCCAGGAAGCCCCAGAAGACGAAGGCGTGCGCGATGCCAGGGAGCGGCCGCTGCTTGATGACTTTGGCTTGGCAAAGGACTTCCCAGAAGAAGGCCCAGGCGCGTTTGCCGAGAGGGGCGAGGGTGTTGGGGGGATCTTTTTTGGAGCGAAGGATGTTGGTGGCGATCGGTTTGAGGCGATACAAGAAGAGTGCGAGAGAGGCTGCGACGAAAACCAGAGTAAGGATGGTATCAAGCGTGGAGAACTGCGGAGTGAAGGGTGCAGCGCTACAGTGCGTCGATGGGTGGAATCCGACGGCCGGGGATGTGGCATTTTGCAAAAAGGTGAGGATGGCTAGCAATGAGGTCTCCGCGCGGTGAACTAGCCACGATAGCAGAGTGCAACCACAAAAGCCTTGACGCAAAGTGCGCCAAGTCAGCAAAGTTTCGCGAAGGCGGCGTGGCGCGTTGAATTTTCGGTGGGAACAAAGCGCAACGGCGAGCCGAAGCTCGCCGTTGCGCCGTCGTGAGGACAACTCGATTAGTAGCTGATGAACTCGTTGGAGCCGCGGCGGAGAGAGATGCCTTTGACGAAAAAGAACATCGAGAGCGTGAAGACGATCGCGTCCCAATAGGCCATGGGGTGGTGCCAGCCGGGCGCGTAGGTGAGATCCTGGCCGGCCCAGAGGGTGACCAGCGTTCCAATGACAAGCGTCTGAAGGCCGATGACCAGGAACAACTGCCCACGGCGCCGGCGGCGGTCAAGGGCTTCGACTTCGTCAGGGGTGAGGTTGCGCTCTTCGATCGGCAGAATCAGGTTGGCCATGCGGTATTCCCTCGAAATCCAGAATCTCTGAGATGCCGGTTGGTTCGGTGCGGCTCTCGGTCACCTTCATTAAATCACAGACGCATGTGCGCCGGGTGTTCGCCGTTACTGATGTGTAACACCTAAAGCAGAACTTGAACCGGGGTTAACTACCGTGGTTCACCCTTGTTGGCGAACTGGATTACCCTCCGGTGCGGCGGCCGAACGCAGCTTTGATGCGGGCGGCACGATCGTCGGTAGAGCCGGCAGGACGGGCTTCTTCGGTGGCGACGGACTGGATACCAACGACTTCAAAGCGTTTGCGGCAGCGAATGTTCTTGCAGCCGACGAGGTCGTCCTGGCGGACCATATAGGTTTTGGCCTTGGCGAAGCGGGCGCGGTCGTTCTCGTCGGCGTTGCGGGGAGGTTGCTGCTTTTTGCGGCGAACGAGCCATGCGAGTTGGTATTCGCCGGGCTGATTGCAGTGCGGACAGGTCATGGTGTGGGTCCGCATTTCTGTCCGTTCGTCAAAAAAGTCGCGCTCTTCAAGTGGCATATGGCCCAACCCTCCAACAGAAAACAGAATACTCCCGCACAGCCTGGAGTACCCTAGCAAACGTGTGGAGAACGGAGAAGTGATGGCGAAATCGAAGAAGAAAACCTTCTCGGTAACGAAGGCTGTGAAGGCCAATGCGCGGGAAAGGGTGGGGACGCCGAAAAGCTCGTTTCCACTACCAACCGTCAAAGAGAAAGCCGCCGCGAAGCCGAAGCATAAAGAAACCCTGTCCGACTTGTTGACCAAAACTGGAGACGAATAGCTATGCGCTTTAAGTTCACTACAATTGCAACTCTCCTGCTCGCTGCCAATGTTGTTTCTGCCCAGAGCGCCGGCACGCCTTCGCTGCAGATCAGCAAAGACAACCGCACACTGACGGTTTCAGCCAGCGACCACGCCGAGGCGGATGCAGACATCGCCGACCTGAATGTCGGGTTCGTCGCCTATGGACAAACTCTGCAGGCCGCCTACAAGAGCGCTTCGGATACATCGAATGCCATCGTCAAAGCGATGATCGCAGCGGGAGCGACTCGCGCAGAGATGCAGAGCCAGTCGCAACGCGTCTCAAGGCTCAGCGATGAGGAGACCAAAACGCGCAAAGGCATGCAGTACAGCGTAGTGCAGAGCTGGACGGTAAGCGTCGATCCGAAGACGGCTGCGCTCGTTCTTGATGCTGCCGTGCAGGCTGGCGCAAACCAGAGTGGCGACATCGACTGGCGGCTGAAGGACAGCGTCGCCCTGGAGGCCGAGGCAGTACGCCGCGCGACCGAGCGGGCCCACGCGATCGGCGAAGTCATGGCGAAAAGCATGGGCGCCGCGCTCGGCAAACCGCTGTACGCAACCAACAGTGTCAACGACGTCCGCTTTGCCGGGGCCCCGATGAATGCCTACTCGATGAGGGCCAAGCTGAACGATGGTGCTCCCGCTCCTCTCGATGTCGAGGCGCGACGCGTCGAGAAGACGGCCACGGTGGAGATCATCTACGCTATCGAGTAGGTCACAACTATGCCCATATTCCAATACCGCGATCTTGAGCCGACACCTGCAGCTGCGAAGCTCTTTACGGACTGGATTCAGACGCTCGATAAGAAATTTACCGAGCACCCGGGCTACGAAGCGCGCAGCGCAATCGTGCGGGATGCGCTGCATAAAATGCTGCTGTATTCCGCTGACCGGAAGATCTCGCGGCTGGCGACGGCAAACCTCGACCCGCGCAATGTGACGCTCGAAGCTGAATACTACGGCGATATGGACCCGGAGCGGTACTATCCGCGCAAGCCGCTGATCTGGCTGTGGCTGCAGTTTGACGCTTCGCCGCTGGGGGCGAACCAGTGGCTCGGGGAGCGGCTGCGGCAGATGCTGGGGCGGCATATCTTTGCGCATATGGGGGAGCGCGTGCGCATCTTTCAGCATGTCGAGTTCAGCTTCGGCTACAACCTCTCGATCGGCGACGATTGCTGGATCCACCGGCATGTTCTCCTGGACGACCGCGGCGGGATTACGCTGCACGAGAAGACGAGCATCTCGGACTACGCAAACATCTACTCGCACACCCACAACTTGCAGACACAGGCCGATGTGACGAATAAGATTACGGAGCTCGGGCCGCGGGCGCGGGTGACGTATCACGCGACGGTGCTGGCGGGGTCGAAGATCGGGCCGGACGCGATGCTGGGGGCGTTTGCGCTGGCGACGCGCGATGTGCCGGAGCATACGCTGGCGCTGGGGATTCCCGCGAAGGTGAAGCGCGAGAAATAGCGGATGGCTGGCGCGTTTCGGCGCGGTAAACGATCTACGTTTACCCTAGAGAGATGTCGCAGAACCCCGTACTGATCCTTTTCGAATTGTTCGTCATGGTGCTGGCGATCTCGCTGCACGATGCGACGCAGGCGTGGGCGGCGAACCGGCTGGGCGACCCAAGCGCGCGCATGCTCGGACGCATGACGATGAGCCCGGTGAAGCACTTCAGTCTGTGGGGCATGGTGGTTTCGCCACTGTTATCCATTTTTATTTTCGGGAGCCTGCTGCCCTTCGGATGGGGTCAGCCAGTGCCTATGACCTACCGCAACTTTCCGAAGAAAAACGGCGAATTCCTGGCGGTGCTTTCCGGCCCTGTCGCACAGTTTCTGGCAGCGGTGGTCGCGCTGATCGTGCTGGTGATTTTGAAGCATAAGTCGGCCAGTGCCGCCGAATCTCTGGGTATTGCAGTGGCCCTTGCTCGACGGGGTTCGCTACCGATTGACCTGTCCGCAATGCCGGGCATATTCCCCGTTTTGCTGCTGCTGTACTTGTCGATCATGATGAACCTGCTGCTATGCGTGTTCAACATGCTGCCGATGCCGTTTCTGGATGGCGGCAAGATCATCGTTCACTTCCTGCCCTACAACGCGGCTAAGGCGTTCGAGCAGTACAGCCTGTATTTCATGCTCGGCTTTTTTCTGATCGGCGGGTTTCTGGTGAACCTTGTGTTCGCGCCGCTGCTGCTGATCTTTACGGCGCTGCTGGGGCATCTGTGAGGCGATGGCACCCGCGCCGATGTATCCTTGAAGTTCACGCCAATGAGCAATCCATCCATCTCCAGAACCACTTCCCTTCCCCGAGTCCTGAGCGGTATGCGGCCCACCGGCCGGCTGCATCTGGGCAACTATATGGGTGCCCTGTACAACTGGGTGCGCCTGCAGCACGAGTACGACTGCTACTTCTTTATCGCCGACCTGCACGCCCTGACGACCGACTATGCCGACCCGACACAGGTGCAGGAAAACATCTTCCAGATCACGCTGGATTTTCTGTCTGCCGGACTCGACCCGGGGCGGTGCGTGATCTTCAAGCAGAGCGATGTCATGCAGCACGATCGGCTGAACACGCTGTTTGGGATGTTTACGCCGCTGGGATGGCTGGAGCGTGTGCCGAGCTATAAAGACCAGCAACAGCAACTGAACAACAAAGACCTGAGCACCTACGGGTTTCTGGGGTATCCGCTGCTGCAGTCGGCGGACATCCTGCTCTACAAGCCGGACTTCGTGCCCGTAGGAGCGGACCAGGTGGCGCACGTCGAGCTGACCCGCGAGGTGGCGCGGCGGTTCAATCAGCTTTATCCGGGGGAGTTTATCCTCTCGCCGGACGCCAAGCCGTGGGAGATGGAGGCGATCAAAGAAAAGGCGCGGAAGCTGGCCGGCGACTCGTCACTGCAACATTTTTCCGCGCACCAGCTCTATGAGGCCGCCGGACAAACGAAGAAGATTACAGGCTTTGGCCGGAGCGAGATTCTGCCTGAGCCGAATGTGCTGCTGACGCCTTCGCCGAAGCTTCCCGGCCTCGATGGGCGGAAGATGTCGAAGAGCTATGCGAATACCATCAGCATGTCGGAGCCTGAGCCTGAACTGCGCGCCAAGCTGAAGACGATGGTGACCGATCCGGCGCGGGTGCGGCGCGATGACCCGGGAAATCCCGAGGTTTGCCCGGTGTTCGATCTCCACAAGGTGTTTTCGGACGAAGAAACGCAGATGAAAGCGGCGGACGGCTGCCGAACGGCGGGCATCGGCTGCATCGAATGCAAGAGCTGGCTGGCGGATGGAGTGGTGCGCACGATCGAGCCGATCCGGGAGCATCGCCGCGACCTGGAGAAGAGGCCGGGCGTGATCAAGGACGTGCTGGCGAACGGCGCGGTCCGTGCCGCTAAGCGTGCACAGGAGACGCTGGTGGAAGTGCAGAAGGCTATGGGGCTCGCATAGATATGGCTGAGGAGTTGGAGGAACGGGTTCCTGTGGCGGATGAAGCTGCTGCTGCGCCGCAAGATGCGGTGGTGGAATCAGATGCGGTCGTGGCATCAGACACGACCGTGGAAGCCGATGCGGCTGGCTCTGCCAGCGAGGTTGTCGAGGCGGACGTAGTCGAAGCGAAGGAGCCCTTCGCGCTGGAGCCGCAGCCGGTGCCCGCACCTCCGCCCGAGCCTCGGAAGGTGAGCGACAAAGATAAGGAAAAGGCCGAGGCCTCGCAGTCGCCGTTTTCAGTCACAGTCGGCCTGGTGTACGACGGCCCGATGGACCTGCTGCTCGACCTGATCCGGCGGCAGAATATCGACATTTACGACATTCCGATGGCGCAGATTACAGCGCAGTTTCTGGAATACACGCACCATCTGAAAGAGACCGACGTCGACGCGGCGGGCGAGTTTATTTATGTCGCTTCCCTGTTGATCCACATCAAGTCGAAGACCTTGCTGCCCCGCGATCCCTCGGACGTTACGGGTGCGGATGCGGAAGACCCGCGGCGCGAGCTGGTGGAACGGCTACTGGAGCATGAGCGCTTCAAGGCCGCCGCACAGATGCTGATGCAGAAGCAGCTTCTGGAAGAGGCGACGTGGTCGCAGCCGGGAATGAAGGGCTTTCTCAAGGACGAGGGTCTGGATTCGGCCGACGCGGAGCGGGAGATTGCCGCGGATGTTCCCGATCTGGTCCGGGTGTTTCAGGACATTTTGAACCGGCTGCGTGAGCGTCCGGTGCACAACGTCGATGAAGATTCGGTGACCGTCGGCCAGATGATCGACTTCCTGAAGCGGCGGTTGCTGATGGAAGACCGACCAATCAGCCTGCGGCGTCTGCTGCACAATACGCGGTCGGAACGGTCGCTGATCTGTACCTTCCTGGCGATGCTGGAGCTGGTGCGGCTACAGGCGATTCTGCTGAGGCAGCCGGCGCAGTTCAGCGACATCCTGGTGAAGAAGACCGACCACTTCGAGCAGGTGTTTGCGGATCAGGCTGCGGTGCGGGACGACTGGAGTTAGTGCGGTTCTCCTTCAGTTGTAGCGGTAGTGCGGAGACGCAGATTCCCTGCGGGAATGGCAACAAAAAGGAAATCCTTGCAGTAGCGCTCACAGAGCCACACCAAGAGAAGAACGTTCGAGGCGCGGCTACTTCGCCGCGTCCTCGATCTCTTTCATCTCCTCGTCGGATAACGAAATCTCTGCCGCCTTCATGTTCTCTTCGAGGTGCGCGACCGAAGACGTGCCGGGGATGGGGATCATGACCGGGCTGCGGTGCAGGAGCCATGCGATGGAGAGTTGCGAAACGGAAACTTCGTGACGTTTCGCGAGTTCGTCGAGCTTGCCGCCGGGGCGGGCTAGTTTGCCGGCGGCCACGGGGAACCAGGGGATGAAGGCGAGGTTGTTCTTCTCGCAGTATTCGAGCACGTCTTCATGCTTGCGCTCGCCGACGTTGTACATGTTCTGTACGCTGACGATGTCGATCACCTTGCGTGCCCGGTCAATCTCGTGAGGCTTCACTTCGCTCAAGCCCACGTGACGGATCTTGCCCTCTTTCTGGAGCCTGGCGATGGGCGCGAGAGACTCTTCGACGGGAACTTTGGGATCGATGCGGTGCAGTTGCCAGAGGTCGATAACGTCGGTCTTGAGGTTACGCAGGCTCATCTCCACTTCCTGCTCGAGGTACTGGGGAAGGCCGACCTCGATCCACTTGTTGGGTCCGGTGCGGACGAAGCCGCCCTTGGTGGCGACGACCAGACCCCTGGGAAATGGCGCAAGGGCTTCGCCGATGAGGCGCTCGCTGACGTCGGGCCCGTAGCTGTCGGCAGTATCGATGAAGTTGATGCCAAGCTCGACGGCGCGCTGGAGGACACGTTTGCACTCGGCGGGGTCTTTGGGCTCGCCCCAGATGCCGTCGCCCGTGATGCGCATGGCGCCATAGCCGAGACGGTTGACTTCGAGGTCGCCGCCGATTTTAAAGGTCTTCTGGATCTCGCTCACGATGTTTCTCCTGCGGATGATTTTGCCTTGCAGAAGTGTGATGCGGTGGGTTGGGCGTGCGATTCCGGGTTTAGTCGAGCGCGGGGCGGAGAGGAAGCGACGAATGCGGTTCGTCGCCGCGGGGACGCTCGATTTCGGTGTCTAACGGAACGAGAGGTTGGTCCGGCGGGAACTCGTTGTCGCCTTCGGGAGTCGCGATGGTGTCGGGTTTGGGGTCTTCGGTTGGCTGGGACATTATTCCGCTCCGGCGGTCGCCTGCTCTTCTTCTTCTTCCTCGTCTGTAGGCGTGCTGTCGCCATCGCTTTGGGGTTCGTGGACGTCGGCCATGGGTTCGACTTCGTGCGGATCGGGGTGTTCGTGCTCGTGGCCTTCGGGGGCGACTGATTTGTCGCTTTCGATTTCTTCCGGGGTTTCGTGGAGGACGGTGGTTGGTTCCGGGACGGCGTTGATCTCGTCCACGCTGGATTCGCCGCTTGGGGATTCTTCTTCCGTCTCTTCGGGTTGCGGCATTTGGATTTCCTCCTGGACCGGGTCGCTGTCGGCGAGTTCGCCGGCCATCTTCTCAAACTCTTCGATGCTGGGAAGCTCGTTAATGTCTTTGAGGCCGAAGCGGAGGAGGAAGTCCTTGGTGGTTTTGTACAGCATGGGGCGGCCGATGACCTGTTTGCGCCCGGCGGTGGTGATGAGTTTGCGGGCCATGAGGCCGCCGAGAACGCCCCCGGAGTCGACGCCGCGGATTTCGGAGATTTCGGGCGCCGTGACGGGCTGTTTGTAGGCGACGACGGCGAGGGTCTCAAGGGCCTGCAGCGACAGCTTCAGCGGCGGTTTGAGCGACTTGACGAAGCCGCGGACGGCGTCGTGGTACTCAGGCTTGGTGGCAAGCCGGTAGCCGCCGGCAACTTCGCGGACTTCGATGCCGCGGTCCTCGCTGGCGTAGTCTGCCATAAGCTGATCGAGGAGCGAGCGAAAGTGGTCGCGGAGGGCCTTTTCGCGGGCCTTGGTTTCCTGCGCAGCTTCGCGAGCGAGTTTCTTTTCGTCGACAACGGCTGGGGTGGGTTCGGCGGGCGGGGCGGGTTCGGTGTCCGGAACCGCTGCGGCGGGCGCGGCAGCTTCGGGGTCCGAGGCCGCTTCGGCGTCTGCGGCGGGTTCGTCTGCCCCTGGCTCTTCTGCTGCGGGTTCGGCGGGAGCGGATTCAGGCTCATCGCTCAGAAGCTCGGCGTTCAGGGCGTCGGGGTCGCCGGATTCGGCTTCTGTGGCTTCGCCGAGGTCGAGAAGAGTCTGCTGGGAACGCTGGGCGTCGAGCTCCGCCTGGCCTTCTTCGCCAAGCAGGCCAACGAGCTGGGCCAGCGTTACCGGCTCTTCGGATGCGTAAATGACGGCTTCGATCTTTGCTTTAAGACTCATAGGTGCAGGGTTGAGTGTATCAATGCCTGCGGCGTGGGACGGTGTGGACAACAAGGTTCCGGAGTGGGTTTTGCGGTTTCGGGGAGATTCCTTCCCCTCATCGGCATGGATCGGCGCGTGAATAAGCTTAGAAATCTTTATGCGAAGGTAGCGAAAGGGGCCACGGTTCGCCTCGACCTTTGGCTAAAGCTTTCTTACGGGGGGCGATGATGAGGTTTGGAGAGCTCAGAGCTTAGAGGTTGAGCGTAGAGGCCACCGCTCCATAAAAAGATTGGGCAGCCCGTAATGGGGCTGCCCGTTCATTTACTGTCCGAGGTCGCTTTAGCTCGCGATCTTGTTGAAAATGAAGAACAACAGGCCGGAGAGTGCGGCCGCCGCAGGCAAAGTGAAGACCCAGGCGAGGGCGATATTGCGGATGGTGGACATCTGCAGACCGCTTCCGTTGCCCATCATGGTGCCCGCCACGCCCGAACTCAGCACATGAGTTGTACTGACAGGCGCCCCGTAAAAATCGGCCGCGAGGATGGTGCACATCGCGGTCAGCTCGGCTGAGGCTCCCTGAGCGTAGGTGAGGTGGGTCTTGCCAATCTTTTCACCGACCGTAACAACGATGCGCTTCCAGCCGACCATGGTTCCGAGACCCAGAGCGAGGGCGACGGCAACCTTGACCCAGGTAGGGATGAACTTGGTCGACTTGTCGAGAAATCCTTTGTAGTTGGCAAAGACCTTGTTGTCGTCAGCGCTGATCTTCGGTGCACCCGCGGCCTTCGGCAGTTGGCGGAAGGTCTCCGACACCAGGTACATCTGGTTGCGGACGTTGGCCTGCATCTCGGCCGGGACATCGGCGAGAGAACCATAACCGACGGCCTCGTTGCGGATGGCGTTGACCATCGTTTCGAGAGCGTTGATCACCGCGGGCTCGTACTTCTTGTCGGCAACGAACTTCTCCAGCTCAGGTTGCGCATCGCCGAAAAGGGCGCCCGGGTCTTCATAGTTATGCAGCGCGCCGGCGGTCTGGGTGGAAACCGCCGCAAAGGTGACAATCGACTTCCTGTCGACGGTATGGTTCAGAGCGTAGGCAGTCGGGACGGTCCCGACGAGAATGAGCATAATAAGACCCATGCCCTTCTGGCCATCGTTGGAGCCGTGCGCGTAGCTGACACCACCGCAGGTGAGGATGAGCAGAGCGCGGATGTAGAACGGCGGCGGCGCGGTGCCTTCGGGAGCCTTGTAGAGGCGTGGGTCTTTTGCGAGGGCCTTGAAGAGAAGGAAAACCAGGAGCGCAACGAAGAAGCCAACCAGCGGCGAGACCAGCAGGGCGAGGAAAACTTTCTTCACCTGTTCCATGTCGACGCCGCTTACGCCGGAGCGTCCGTGGATGAGCTGGTTGGCAACGCCAACACCGATAACCGAACCGATCATGGTGTGCGAGCTGGAAGCCGGCAGACCCTTGTACCAGGTAGCAAGGTTCCAGAGAATGGCAGCCACCAGGAGGGCGAAGACCATGGCAAAACCGGATCCGGAACTTACCCGGAGGATGAGTTCAACCGGCAACAGGGACACGATGGAGAAGGCCACCAGACCGGAGCTGAGAAGCACACCGACGAAGTTCATAACGCCGGAGTAGACCACGGCGATATGCGGCTCGAGCGAATGGGTGTAGATGCAGGTCGCGACAGCGTTGGCGGTGTCATGGAAGCCGTTGACGAACTCAAAACCCAGCGCGATAAAGAGTGCGATTCCCAGCAGAACGAACGGCAGGACCGACGCTGAGTGGACAAGGGCGAGGTCCGATCCGAGATGAGTTGCGATGTAGATCAGGCCACCGACCAGCATGACAGCAAAAACGATGGCGCCCCATTTTCCGGCTGAGGAGTCTTTGAGCTTCTTGTCCAGAAGAGACGCATGCGAGGTTTCTTCGGCAGGAACTACGGTTGCGGTACTTGACATTGAACTTTCACCTATCATTTCGGAAGTTTGGCGATGGTGTCAGCCTAGAGCAGGAGATGACCATCGTTTATGAAATTGCGGTGAACTCTTTCAGATGTCGGTGGCGGCATGGTAAAGCCACTGGATGACGAGCAAGCAGATTCAAGCACTTATGATTTTGGCCGGAAGTAAAGGGATTTACCTGGAGGAAAGGATGCGGACGAACAGTGTCGTCAGGGCCACCAGATCGCCGTGCATGACGGCGCGGTCGCGAGCCGCATGGAGCTGTTCTCGAAGGCCTTCGGCGGCGAGAATGCTCCAATCCACCTGGAGGCCAGCAGCCTTCGCGATGCCTGAGAAGAAGGGCCGAAGTGTGCGGCTGTTGCCCTCGCGAAACGGGTGGATAGCATGAAGCGTTTTTGACACGTTTTCTACTGCACGATTTTGCTGAAGAGCCAGAAGAGAGACGCCGAAAGCGCCGCTGCTGTTGGCAATGTCAGGAACCAGGCCAAAGCGATGTTGCGGATGGTGCGGAACTGCAGGCCGCTGCCGTTGGCGGTCATCGCGCCGGCTACGCCGGAACTAACGACATGCGTGGTCGAGACCGGCAGGCCAAAGCCTGTAGCGCCGAGAATGGTAAGCATGGAGACCAGGTCGGAGCAGGCGCCCTGGCCGTAGGTAAGGTGCTTACTGCCGATTTTTTCGCCTACCGTGATGACAATGCGGCGCCAGCCGAACATGGTCCCGAAACCGAGTGCAAGAGCGACGGCAACTTTGACCCAGGTGGGAATGTACTTGGTGGAGCGGTCGAGTTTGTCGCGATAGTTTTTCAGGATAGGCTCATCGGTTTTGGCGAGATGCATACCGCCGGCGGGAGCGAATTTCGGAAGCAGGCCGAGAGTTTCAGAGACCAGATACATCTGATTCCGAACGTTGGTCTGTTCCATGGGAGGAACGTTTCCGAGCGAGCCGGAAAATTGCGCTTCCGCCTGGATTTTGTCGACCATGTCGCGGAGGGCGAGTGTGGTGTCGGAGCTGTATTGGCGAGTCGAGATGAAGTGCTGCAATTCTGCGGCAGAGGCGGTTGGCGTGGTACTGGAATTAAAGCCGGCCGGGCCGGGTAGTGTGGCGGTGGGCTGGATGTAGTGTCCGAGCGTATCCGAGACCTGCTGAGAGACGGCGGTGAAGTCAAAGAGCTCATCGGGACCCACGGTGTGGTTGAGCGCGTAAGCCGTCGGCACGGTGCCAACCAGGATGAGCATAATGAGGCCCATGCCTTTTTGTCCGTCGTTGGAGCCATGCGCGAAGCTGACGCCGGAGCAGGTGCAGATGAGCAGGCAGCGTATCCAGAACGGCGGCGGCTGGCCATCTTCGGGCGCTCGATAGAGCTCGGGGTCGGTGATGTATCGCTTCATAATCCAGAGCAAAAGAAAAGCTCCGGTGAACCCGATCAGAGGAGAAAAGAAAAGGGCTTTGGCAATTTTGGTGACCTGGGACCAGTCGATGCCCGACGTAATCGACCCCGGATGCATAAGCTGGTTGGCGATGCCGACGCCGAGGATCGAACCGATCATGGTATGCGAGCTGGACGCGGGCAGCCCGCGCGCCCAGGTAAGCAGGTTCCAGAGAATGGCGGAGACGAGCAGCGCGAAGACCATCGAGAAGCCAGAGCCGTGCGAGACTTTGAGGATCAGCTCGATGGGCAGCAGCGAGACGATGGTGAAAGCGACGGCGCCGGAGCTGGTGAGGACGCCGATGAAGTTCCAGAAACCAGACCACACGACCGCGACATGCGGGTCAAGCGAGTGGGTGTAGATGACGCTGGCCACGGCGTTGGCGGTATCGTGGAAACCGTTGACGAACTCGAAACCAAGCGCGATGAGGAGAGCGAGGCCCAGCAGCAGGTAGGGGAAGATAGTCGACGGATGGGTCGTCGACAGATCGGACACCAGCTTGGTGAGGACATAAATGGTGCCAATGATCCCGATGGCAGAGAAAGCGACGATGCGGGTGCGGCGGTATTTCCTGGACTTCAGCTTGCGGTCGAGCAGCGTGCCGGCGGGCTGAGGAAGCGGAGCGATTGTAGCCATAAGTGGGTCGTGCGGAATCTTTCGCGGTTGAATTGCGATACAAGATAATGCCGAAGCATCGAAGGTTGTTGTCGGGTTTGCGCGGCCAGCGCGGAGATGTTCTGGGGATTATCCCCCGGGGAATTGTAACCGTACTGCAACACTGTATTCACATAAGCACTTGATGTCAGATGCGAAAAGGCGGAGAAGCGTGGCGAAATTCACAGTAATTCGAGGAGATATTACGCAGCGGGATGTGGACGCTATCGTCAATGCTGCCAACACTTCCCTGCTGGGCGGAGGGGGTGTGGATGGAGCAATCCACAGGGCGGCGGGGCCGGATTTACTTCATGCCTGCAGAATTTTGGCCGGATGCGAGGTTGGGGACGCCAAAGCGACACCCGGATTTCGGCTGCGGGCGAAGTGGATTTTCCATACAGTTGGCCCGGTATGGAATGGGGGCGACCATGGAGAGCCGGAAAAACTTGCCTCGTGCTATCGCCGGTGTTTCGAACTGGCGCGAGAGCACGAAGTGAAGAGCATCGCGTTTCCGGCAATTTCGACGGGTATTTATCACTTCCCCAAGGGCCCGGCGGCGGAGATTGCCGTGCGGGAGTCTCGGGAGCACGCGGATGCCGCAGGGGTGGAGTTGGTGGAGTTCGTTTGCTTCGACGAGGCTACAGCGATGGTGTATGAAAGGGTGCTGGGCGAGGCGTGAGAGCAACCTCTATGCGGCTTAGGCCCGCTTGGCCTGGTCCGCGATGTTTTTGAGGCTGCGGAGCGCTTCGTTGACAGCTTCGGAGTCGGGAAAGGTGTCGAGCAAATCCGGTGCGATAAGCACGATGTTGGTGCCCTGCTTCATGCGATCGATGTGTTTCCCGCGAACTCCCTTGCTGAAGTCCAGAGCTGGACGCGGTGCGAGAGGATCGAGTTCAAGGGACTTCTTCATACTCTTTAATCTCGGCTGCATTGGCAGTACGAGCTCCGATGATCCGGATGCCGGAGATATTTGTCAGTGTAAATCGAGACATTCCTATCTCAGTCGCCGGGAATGTGTGTTGAGGTCGTATCCCAGTGGGTAAGCAGGTAGTGAAGGACGGTGCTGCCTGTGAGCCATGCCGACTCCAGCGCGACGCGGGTGCCGATATATGGGGCTGTGACGGATTCGACGGCGGTGTGGCCAGGCCTCGGCATGCAGAAGTTGCTGCCTGAACGCAGAACCATGACGCGGCGGGGGTCGACGCGGTGCATGTGGCCGAGGCGCTCAACAGCATTCATATAGCCGGAGTCTTCCATCTCCGTCATGACGAAGTTGCCTTTGCCCGCGGTCTGAAGCTTGACCCAGTCGTTGGCGAACTGGGTTGAAGTTGTGCCGTGCCAGTAATAGTCGGAGGCAAAGGTGTCGCCTTTGAGGACGAAGGGTGGGCGCTGGGCGTTCGGGAAGCCGGTGAATGTTGTGCGGTATTGCGCGACAACCGGATCGTCTTGCAGCTTCAGGTTTTTTGTTTGCTGGAATGCCCAGTCGACGAGCTTCGGATTGAGCGCGTAGAGGTTGGAACGCATCCATGGAGCGGCGGGCACTTGCGGCGGATTGGGCGCGGCGCCGCCGATGGGAAAGAAACCGTAGGGCCAGTCGGCGGGAGCTTCGCGCGGGTCGATGTAACGGGTGACATCCCCGACGACGTAGGTGGCCCAGGCAGCAGAGCCGACCGAAGCATCCGCAGGATCGACGCCCGCGATGCCGTTGATGAGGATGTAAGCGTGGGTGAGGTCGAAGCGGGGGTCGAGACCAAGCGCCATCATCGAGGCGGTAGCGTTGACCAACGTGGTGCCGCTGACCATGCCGAGGATGGTGTGATCGGCGTTGGCGCGGAGAGGATGGATGCCGCCGGGAAAGTCGATGGTCTGGTCGAGGTGTTCGCGCTCGGCCCAGAACTGGAACTCGCCTGGGGTGTCCCCCGTGTCGGCGCCAATTTCGAACGTGGTGACGATGACGGCGCGGATGGGCCACGGCTTATCCTGCGCGTGCGTGACGGTGCAGAGCAGCAGAATGACAAAAGTGCAGAGAGGGCGCATGGCGAGTCTCCTGAGTGCAGGTGTTTACTCAGGGTATCGCACATGCGGACGCGCGTTGCTTGTTGGAAGGGAGTTTTGAGTTCCGGTTCTGAGTTGTCAGTGGGATCGGTTCAGTCCCGAAAGCAGCGACAACCCGGGAACTCCGCGCGCTATTGCTGGGGATTTTGCGGCGGCGTGGAACTGGATGTTGTGGTGCGCGATTGCGTTTCGGTGTGGGTGCTGCCGTCGGGCGCAGTGGTCGACTTAGTGCGCGTCGCTGTGTGCTCGCCGCTGGTAGTCGTGGTCGGAGCGTAGCCGGGGCCGGCGGTATTCGAGGTCGCGCTGTTGGTCTTGCGATGCGTCGTTCTTACGGTGGTGCCGTCGGGATTGGTGGTCGTCGCGGTGTGTTGCGTGGTCGTGTGCTGCTGGGTGGTGGTGGCTGGCTGGCCGTCGGGAGTGATGCCGGAAGTAGTCCTGGTGTGTGTGGCCTGGGTGGTGGTTTGCGTGGTGGTGGTCGTCGCAGGTTCCTGCGCGTAGGCGACGCCGGCGAGGAGCGCGAGCGAAAGGGCCGTTGTTGCGAGGGGATTCAATA
>Ga0207652_10002246_pt1 | contig 16436 bp, 16 predicted proteins | sample KBSC63BmetaG_FD_184334 | JGI IMG/M metagenome (GOLD analysis project Ga0207652, IMG submission 184334) | Corn rhizosphere microbial communities from Kellogg Biological Station, Michigan, USA - KBS C6-3B metaG (SPAdes) (version 2) | ecosystem: Host-associated > Plants > Roots > Rhizosphere ... | reverse complement strand
CTTGTCGGACGACGCAGAGGTTGAGCGGGCCCGCCGCAAAACGGAGACGATCCCGGCGGAGTAGGAGCGATACGATGAGGGTGTGCCTGAGGATCCTAGCCGCCGTCGCAGCCTGCACCGCATCGCCGCTCGCAGCGCAGAGCGCCGCTGGGTCACCTCCTGCCACTCCAGAGCCCGCGGATTCCACGATCGTCGTCACCGGCAAGCAGGCGCAAGCCCTGAGCGAAAAGCAGGTCTTCGACCAGGCCCGCGGGATCACCCGCATCGGGCCCTACGATGCCTATGTTGTCGCGCTGGCGCGGTTCTGGCGTCCGGTTTGCCCCGGCGTGGCCGGCCTGCGCGCCGACTATGCCATCGCGATGGTCGAGCGGATGCGCGCGAACGTCGCTCGCCTGAAGGTGCCGCTTGCCAAGCCGGCTTGCTCGCCCAACCTGATCGTGGCGTTCGAGGAAGACGGCCGCCTTCTCCTGTCGGACCTTCAGCAGCACCGGCCCGGCCTTTTCAGCCTTGTTTCCAAGTCCGAGCAGGCGGAGATGCTGACCGACAAGGCCCCGGTCCATGTGTGGAACAACATCGCCGAACACTGGATGGGCGCCGGGTCCCCGCCCGCAAGAGGGGTCCGCGCGAGCGTGTGGGGCCAGCTCGACCGTACCTCGATGCCGTATGGCTACGAGATTCTCGGGGCCCTGGTGGTGTTCGACCGCAGCGCGGCCGAAGGCCTGACGCTGAGCCAGCTGGCCGACTACGCGACGATGCGGGGCCTCAGTCACACTCGCCCGCCAAGCGGCGCCCAGCCGACGGCGACGATCCTCTCGCTGTTCGACGAGGGCGCCGCTCCGCCTGACGAGCTTACCGCTTTCGACCTGGGCTATCTGCGCAGTCTCTACTGGTGGGTGCCGAACGCCTCCGCGGCAAACAAGCTGGTCGGCGTGCAGCGCTGGATGAAGCGGGGCGCAAAAGACACAGCGCAGCACTAACTTGCCTCGTCACGGCAAGCTCGCTCCACCGTTCAGGGAAACGAAACCCGCCCTCCACTTGTTATCGCAGCACCACTCGCCTCCATCCTCCAACCCAGGAGAAAGACGTGAAACCGAAAAGTATCTTGATCGCCGCCGCTCTGGCGCTGGCCGGCACCGCCGGCGCCGCCACGGCCCAGCCCGCTTACTCGACGGGCTATAACAGCAGCACCTTCTGGCAGGGCGCGCCTGACGGGTTGCAGCAGCGCATCGACTGGCTGCAGCAGCGCATCAACCGCGGCATGGCCGACGGCAGCCTCGATCGTCGCGAGGCGCGCAACGCGCAGCTCCAGCTCAACGACTTGCGCCGCCAGGCCGATGTGCTGAACCAGCGCCTCAACGACCTGAGCCGCAACCTGCGTTGGAGCCGCAACAACGGCTACGGCAACGGCTATGGTTACAACGGCGCCGGGCGCGATCCTTACGCGACCGACTACGACGCCTCGCGCTACTATCGCGACGATCCGCGCTATCAGGAACGGCGCCTTTCCGCGCAAGACGAAGTCTATCGCGGGTCCGACGGCCGTTATTACTGCAAGCGCAGCGACGGCACGACCGGCCTGATCGTCGGCGGCGCCAGTGGCGCGCTCCTGGGCAACGTCATCGACGGCGGCCGCAGCCGTACGGCGGGCACCTTGATCGGCGGCGCGCTCGGCGCCCTGCTCGGCAAGTCCATCGACCAGAATTCCGACGTTCGCTGCCGCTAAGACAGCGACGCAAAGGGGGCGCTCCATTCAAAGCGCCCCCTTTATTGTGCACGGCCTCCGCGCGGAACCGGCCCTCCGATCGAGCGTCTCCTGAGCAAAGGAGAACTCTCATGGGCATCATCATCATGCTTCTGGTCGGCATTCTGGTCGGCTGGCTCGCCAGCGCGGTCGTCGGGGGCGGCGGCGGCGTCATCTTCAACATGGTCGTCGGCTTCATCGGTGCGCTGATCGCCAGTTATATCTTCGGTGGCCCGTCGATCCTCAGCGGCGGCATTTCGCTGATGAGCGTGCTGTGGTCGGTCGTCGGCGCGATCGTGCTGCTGCTGGTCCTGCGCCTGTTCCGCGGCGGATTCGCCCGGCGCTGGTAACAAGGCTCTATCGGATGGCGGTCAACGCTCGGTGCTCGGGCCGCCATTCTGGACCTGGCTGGCCTTTCGTTGCCAGGGCCAACAACCTTCGATTTCGGTTTCGAGCGAGAAGCTGAGGAAGGTTCTGATGAGTACGATGACTGCCAGCAAGCCGACACTCGTCCAGCTCAGCGGCGCGGTGATCGTCCCGATGATGTCGGCTCCGACGAGCAATTCCAGACCGAGCAGGATGCCGCGCCCGAGGTTCGCGCGATAGCGTTCATAACTTGTGCGCCAGTCGCGGCTCGTCATGCCCGCGGTTATGAAGCGAATGCTCGCCAGGACCACGCCGCCAAGGATGATCGCCACACCGACGATCTCGAGCAGTTTGGCGAGTATTTCGATATAGGCGTGAACCTGCTCCACCAACCGGAAATCGCTGAGGGCGAGGGAGCGTTCCTGATCGCTTGAAGGCTTGGCGAATGCGCGAGGCTAGACCGCCGGTGGCACGAGCACCCCGCCGGTGCTCATGTCGCGCACGTCGTGGCGGAAGGTGTTGAGGTAGCCGGTCGCCGGGGTCTTCCAGCCTGGGCCGTTGCGCCGGGCCAGCTCTTCGGCGGCGACGTCCACATCGATGCTGCGGTTGGCGACGCTGATCGTGATGATGTCGCCGTCGCGGATCTTGCCGATCGGCCCGCCGGTCGCGGCTTCGGGGTGGACTTCGGCCACGGTCAGCCCCTTGAGGCACAGGCCCGACAATTGCCCATCGGTGACGAAGGCCGTCGTTTTGGCGAGACCCGCCGCGTCGAGCGCGAACAGGATCACGCTGGCGCTGCCGCCCATCGCCGGGCCGCCGCGCAGCCCCTGGTTGCGAGCTACCACGACGTCGCCGGGCTGGACCACGCCGTCCTCGATCGCCTGCATCGTCTCTGCGGTGCTTTCGAACACGCGCGCGGGGCCGGTGAACTCCTCCGGGCGCGAGCCGTCGCGGATGCCGAGGCGGACCACGGCGGTCTCAGCGAAGCTGCCTTTGAGGATGGCGATGCTTGGACCGGGGCCGACCGGATCATCCATCGCGTGGATCACCTCGGGGCCGGGAATTCCATAGCCCGCGAGGTTCTCGCCGAGCGTCTTGCCGGTGCAAGTGAGTGCCGAGGTATCGATGCGGCCTTCGAGGCGCTTCAGCACCGCCCGCGCCCCGCCCGCATCCTCGAACTGCTCGATCCGCACGTCTCCGGTCGGGCGCACCGCCGAGAGGACGGGCACGTCGCTCATCTCTTCCCACAGCGCAAACACGTCGAGGCCGTTCTGCGCCTCGATCGCGGTGGCCTGCAGATGCTTGATCGCGTTGATCGACCCCGACACCGCGAGCACCGTGGCGATGGCGTTGCGAAACGCGCCTTCGGTCATGATCTGGCGCGGGCGCAGGTCCTCGTGGACCATCTCGACGATGCGCCGCGCGGCCGCGCGGGCGTTGGCCTGCATCTTCGGGCTGTTGGCGCGAACGGGGGCGTGGCCGGGCAGGCACATGCCGAGCGCCTCGACCGTCGAGTGCATCGTGTTCGCCGTCGCCATCCCGGCGCACACGCCCGGGCCCATGATCGCGTTCTCGGCCATCTCGGCGATGGGAAACTTGGGCTCGCGGCCGAAGCGCATGCCGATCGTGCCCGACCACACGTCCTCGACATCGACCGGCTCGCCGTCGATCTCGCCCGAAGGCTGGTAGCCGCCGATGACGAGGATCGTCGGAATGTCGAGCCGCGCGGCGGCCATCAGGTGGCCCGGCGGGGTCTTGTCGCAGCTCGTCAGGCAGATCATCCCGTCGAGCAGGGCGGCCTCGACCTGGACCTCGATGTCGTTGGCGATGATGTCGCGCCCGGCCAGGATGTAGCTGCCGGCCTTGTTGGCTCCGGTGATGAAGTCCGACGGGGCGGCGGTGCGCACCTCGAACGGCACGCCGCCAGCAGCGCGGATTTCCTCCTTCACGATCCGGGCGATGCCGTCGAGGTGGGCGTAGCAGATCGCCAGCTCGCTCGAGGAATTGACCACCGCGATCTTCGGCTTCTCCATGTCCTCCAAGCTGAGGCCGAGCGCGCGCCAGTTGGCCCGGCGGCTGGGGGTGTTGGCGGCGAGGGAGCGCAGGGTCATCGGAACCTCCTCAAGCGGCGACCGGCTCGACGTCATCAAGCTCCGTCTCGGCCCGCAAGCGCCGGGCGTAGAACGCGAGCGCGATGATCCCGATCGCGACGCCGGCGAGGCAGTAGCCGGTGAACGAGTAGCCGTTCATCACCCGCTGGTCGCTGCCGAGGAACCACGCGGCGCCGAGCGGCGGCGCCGCCACGGCCGCGGTCTTGGCGACAAAGCTCGCCCAGCCTCCGCCGGTCGAGCGGATCGAACTGGGATAATAGACGCTCGTCATCGAGATCACCGCCGCGTGGCCGATCCCGACGAGGATTGTGCCGAGAATGACCACCGGGATGAACGCCGGGCCGCTCGTTAGGCCGCCCCCGATTACCAGCATCGCCGGCACGCCGAGGATCGGCGCCAGGGCGATCCACAGCGGGCCGCGCCTTTCGGTGAACTTGAGCAGGAACACGGCGCCGACCGCGCCGACCAGTCCGCCGAACGAACCGATGTTGGTGCCCTCGATGCGATCCACGCCGAGCTGCTCGAGGAACACGATACCGTAGCTGACGCGCATATAGATGGCGAACGAGGAGAAGAAGTAGGTCACCCAGATGATCGGGGTGATGAGCGCCAGCGAGCCGCGGAACAGGTCGCCGGTCTTGGCGAAAATCGATTCGCCGCCGCCGGTCTTGCGCTCGTCGGTGAGACGGAAACTTTCATATCCGGCCGTACCTACCGCCGGGTCGAACTTGCTGAGGGCCTTGCCGATCTCCGCTCGCGGCCTGCCCTTAGCGACCATCCAGCGGGCCGATTCCGGCAAGGTGAACAGCAGAACCAGGGCAAGCGCGAAAGTGCCTGCGCCGCAAATCCAGAACACTGCCTGCCAGCCATACCCGGGGGCGACGAAGTTGGTGACTTGTCCGGCGAGGGCGCCGCCTATGCTGAAGCCGAGCATGATTATCGTGACCGCGGTCGCTTTCACGCCCTTGGGCATTGTCTCGATGTTGAGCGACCACGCCGGGGCGAGCAGACCGCCGATCGCGAGGCCGCCGAGGAAGCGCAGGACGATGATCGTCCACGGCCCGCCGGCAAATCCGGTCACGAAAGTAAAGATCGCGCCCATCATGGTGCACCAGATGATCACCGGCCGCCGGCCGTAGAGGTCGGCCACGTAGGAACCGAACAGCGAGCCGATCATCTGCCCGGCGAACGCGGCTGTGGTCACCCACCCCATCATCGCGGCATGCAGGCCGAGGTCATCACGCAGATACGGCAGCACGACCGAGATCAGCGCGAAGTCCAGCCCGTCGAAGAACGTCACGAAGGACGAGACGATCAGGATCCAGATGTGGAACCGGGTCACCCCGGTGTTCTCGAAGAACGCGGTCACGTCGAGCGTGCGGGAATCCGCATCGGCGGGCATGGGCATCCTCTCGTTCGTTGTCTTTGTCCGAGAGGTAACCCGCCGATCCGGATCGCGCCAGCGCTTATCCGCTCAGGCTGCGGTGCTGTTGACGCCCATCTGCTGGAGGTAGCGCTTTACGTTACGCGCCGCCTGACGCAGGCGCTGCTCGTTCTCGACCATCGCGATCCGCACGAAGCCTTCGCCCATCTCGCCGAACCCGACGCCCGGCGAAACCGCGACTTCGGCGTGGGTGAGGAGCTGCTTGGAGAATTCCAAGCTGCCCATCTCCTTCAGCGCCGGCGGCAGCGGCACCCAGGCGAACATGCTGGCGGGCGGCGGGGGGACTTCCCAGCCGGCGCGGCCGAACGCCTCGACCATCACGTCACGCCGCTTCTGGTACAAGTCGCGGTTGCGCTGGACGATGTCCTGCGGGCCGTTGAGCGCGGCGCAAGCGGCCGCCTGGATCGGCGTGAACGCGCCATAGTCTAGGTACGACTTAACCCGCGTCAGCGCGGCGATCAGGGACTGGTTGCCCACCGCGAAGCCGATCCGCCAGCCGGCCATCGAGAACGTCTTGCTCATGCTGGTGAATTCGACCGCGACATCCTTCGCGCCCGGCACCTGGAGGATCGAGGCGGTCGGCTTGCCGTCGAAATAGAGCTCCGAATAAGCAAGGTCAGAGATGACCCACACCCGGTTCTCCTTCGCCCACGCGACGAGCTTTTCGTAGAACGAGACATCGACGGTCTCGGCGGTCGGGTTCGACGGGAAGTTGACGATCAGGATCGTCGGCCGCGGCACGGTGAAGCGCATAGCCCGCTCGAGCGAATCCCAGTACTCGGCATTCGGCGTCGTCGGCACCGAGCGGATCGCCGCGCCGGCGACGATGAAGCCGAACGTATGGATCGGGTAGCTCGGGTTCGGCGCCAGCACGACGTCGCCGGGCGCGCTGATCGCCGTGGCGAGGCTGGCGAGGCCTTCCTTCGAGCCCATGGTGACCACCACCTCGCGCTCGGGATCGAGCTCGACGCCGAAGCGGCGGGCGTAATAGTTCGCCTGGGCGCGGCGCAGGCCGGGGATGCCCTTGGACTGCGAATAGCCGTGCGCATCCGGCTTGCTCGCCACTTCGCACAGCTTGTCGATCACGTGCTGCGGGGGCGGCAGGTCGGGATTGCCCATGCCAAGGTCGATGATGTCCCTGCCCGCCTGGCGTGCTGCGTGCCGCATCGCGTTCACTTCGGCGATGACATAGGGCGGCAGTCGCTTGATGCGGTAGAACTCGGTGTCCATGACCTCTGCTTTGTTTGTCCGGGCGGCCCCATGCCGCGCGGGCCGGCAATTGTGGCGGAATCGCCGCTTTCGCGCAATTGATTGCTCGCAACCGTAAAAATTCGTCATTACGTTGGCCGCATGAGCGACGCCGACACCGCCGACGTATTCACCGAAATGCTCAGGATGCAGAGCGAGGCGGCGCGGCAGATGATCACCGCCACGATGCCCAGCGAGGCCGCGATGGCCGAGTGGGGCGAGGCGGCGCAGCGCCTGCAGTCGATGTGGTTCGATTTCCACCAGCAGGACACGCTGCCCGAGCCTCCGGTGCCGTTCCTGGCCGATCCGGCGCAGTGGATGGGCCTGATGCAGGCGTGGTACTCGCAGATCCCGATGCTCGATCCCCAGCGCCAGCAGCGTTTGTGGCAGGAAGGGATGGAGCTGTGGCAGACCATCCTCGAGCAATACGGCGTTGGGCCCAGCGGCGAGATCGCATCGGCGCCATCGAAGGCTGAGCCCGATCTGCCGCGCCACGACAAGCGCTTTGCCGACCCCGCGTGGCGCGAGCAGCCGGTCTTCGCGCTGATCCACCAGACTTATCTGCTGATGGCCGAACGGCTCGGCGAAATGGTCGACGAGGTTGGGGGCCTTAGCGATCAGGAGCGCGAGCAGCTGCGCTTCGCGCTCAACAGCGTGCTCGACGCGATGAGCCCGGCGAACTTCCCGCTGACCAATCCGGTGGTGCTGGAACGAACGCTCGAGACCCACGGCGCCAATCTGATCAAGGGCATGGAACGGCTCACCGCCGATCTCGAGAAAGGCCAGCTGACTCACACCGACGCCAGCAAGTTCAAGCTGGGCGAGAACGTCGCCTGCACGCCGGGCAAGGTCGTCCACGAGACGCCGCTCTACCAGCTGATCCAGTATTCGCCCGCGACCGCGGAGGTCCTGGAAACGCCGCTGGTCATCTTCCCGCCGTGGATCAACCGCTTCTACATCCTCGACCTCAACCCGAAGAAGAGCTTCGTGAAGTGGGCCGTCGACCAGGGGCTGACGGTGTTCATGGTCAGCTGGCGTTCGGCCGATGCCAGCATGGCCGACGTGGTGTGGGACGATTACGTTCGCGCCGAGATCGAGGCGATCGACTTCATCCGCGAGCGGCTCGGCGTGCCGGCCGTCCACGCGATGGGCTATTGCGTTGCCGGAACCACGCTGGCCGCGGCGCTGGCGATCCTCGCCCGGCGCGGCCAGGCCGATAAGGTGAAGATGGCGACCTTCCTCACCGCGCAAGTCGATTTCGAGCGCGCCGGCGACCTGAAGCTGTTCGTCGACGATACCCAGCTCGAATTGATCCGCCGGGCGAGCCAGGGCGGCTACCTCGACGGGCGCTACATGGCCGCGACCTTCAACATGCTGCGCGGCACCGACCTGATCTGGAACTACGTGGTCAACTACTACCTGCTCGGCGAGGACTACCCGGCGTTCGACCTGCTCTACTGGAACGGCGACGTGACCAACCTGCCGGGCAAGTGGCACGAGAGCTACTTGCGCGACCTCTATCGCGACAACAAGCTGATCCGCCCCGACACGATGAGCGCCGACGGCACCGCGATCGACCTGCACCTGGTCGAGACCCCGAGCTATATCCAGGCCGGGCGCGAGGATCACATCGCGCCGGCGGAAAGCGTCTGGCGGCTGACCGGGCAGTTTTCAGGCCCGATGCGCTTCGTTCTCGCCGGCAGCGGCCACATCGCCGGCGTGGTCAACCCGCCGTCGGCGCGCAAGTATCAGTTCTGGACCAACGACGAGCCCGGCGACTCGTTCGAGGCTTTCGTCAAAGGGGCGAAAGAGCACCCCGGCAGCTGGTGGACCGACTGGCTCGCCTGGCTGGAGACGTTCGGCACCGAGCGCGTGAGCGCAACGGGCAAACGTCAGCCGGGCAGCGCCGGCGACGCTGTCGTGGAGGATGCGCCGGGGCGCTACGTCGCGACGCGCTGACGGCCGATCGGCCGTTTTGTTGCACTGCACAAAATCCGCTTGACTTCGCATTTGCGAGGTCTATTTGTGCACTGCAACAAAAGAGGTATCAGGACATGGCCGAGTCTACCGACAACGCCGCCAAGGGCGCCGAGCAAGCTTCCACTGAAGCGATCGCGGCTGCGCCGGCGAAGTCCGAGATCGCCAAGGCCGAGGTTGCGCCCGTCGCTATCGACCAGCCGGCGACGCGCGAAGCCTCGGCCGCTCCGGCTGCCAAGGCCGCCAGAAAGATTGCGAAGCCGGTCAGCAAGAGGCCGGTCGCGAAAGTACGCAGGACGTTTTCCAGACCCAAGCGAGTGACGGCCACGAACGCCGCAGCCGCTTCAACCGTTACGGAATTAAAGGAAAAGATCATGGCTAATGCCAAAACCACCACCGATTTCTCGAAGCCGTTCGCCGACGCGGTGAGCGAGTTCCAGAGCAAGGCCAAGGCCGCCTACGAGAAGGGCACCGAACTGGCCGCCGAAGCGAACGAGTTCGCCAAGGGCAACGTCGAAGCCGTCGTCGAAAGCGGTAAGCTTTACGCCGCCGGCGTGCAGAACCTGTCCAAGGGTTATGTCGAGGAAGCCAAGTCGGCTTACGAGACGTTCACCGCCGACCTCAAGGAGCTCGCCGCGGTGAAGAGCCCGACCGAGCTGTTCCAGCTGCAAGCCAAGCTCGCCCGCCGCAACTTCGACGCCATGATTGCCTACGGCTCGAAGAACACCGACGCGGTGACCAAGCTCGCCAACGAGACCTTTGCCCCGATCTCGGGCCGCATCAGCCTCGCCAGCGAGAAGTTTTCGAAGGCCGCCTGAGGCTTTCGTACTCCAGCCGGTCTCTCTCCTCTCCCATGCCGGCTGCAAGCGGGTCGGACGGATAAACTCCGTCCGGCCCGTTTTCCTTTTCGCGGCGAACCGGGTGTGCGTTAACCCTTTGCGTGAGCGATGACCTTGCGGCTGGGCCGCGCGATACGATATCTTGCCGCGAAGATGATCAGGAATCACGTCAACTTTTCCGCCGGCCCCGTGCCGCCCCATGCCGCGGGCGACGACGACGATTCGTCCGGCATCGGCATTCGCGAAGGCCAGGGCCAGGTCGGGCTGGCCACGCGCACCCGCGCCAAGCCGAAGAAGCCGAGCCAGTACAAAGTGCTGATGCTCAATGACGACTACACGCCGATGGAATTCGTCGTCATGTGCCTGAAGCGCTTCTTCCGCATGGACCTGGAGCAGGCTACGCGCGTGATGCTCCACGTCCACCAGAAGGGGGTCGGCGTGTGCGGCGTGTTCCCCTACGAAGTGGCCGAGACCAAGGTGAACCAAGTGATGGATTTCGCCCGGCAGAACCAGCACCCGCTGCAGTGCACGCTGGAAAAGGCCTGAACTTCGGGCGCGCGCTGAACCTTTCCGCGTCTCGCGCATTCGGCGCATGACCAACCTGGAATTGGCGGTTATAGCCCACGCCGCTCCGCAGCCGATCGAACGCGACATTCCTTGAAATTGCTCACCGCCACCGACCGTTACATCCTCCGCCTCGTGCTGATGCCGATGTTCGCGGTGTTCGCGATCGCCGCCTCGCTGCTGATGCTCGACAAGATGCTCAAGCTGTTCGAGATCGTCTCGACCCTGGGCGGCCCGGTCGGGATCGTGTTCAAGATGATGCTGAACATGTTCCCCGAGTATGCCGGGCTGGCCGTGCCGCTGGGTCTCATGCTCGGCGTGCTGTTCGCCTTCCGCAAGCTGGCGACCTCGAGCGAGCTCGACGTGATGCGCGCGGTCGGTCTCAGCTATGTCCGCCTGCTGCGCGTGCCTTATCTTCTCACGCTGATATTGGCCGCGCTGAACCTGGCGATCGTCGGATATCTCCAACCGCTGGCCCGCTATGCTTATGAGGCGCAGAACTTCGAGCTTCGTTCGGGCGCGCTCGGCGCGTCGATCAAGGTCGGCGAGTTCACCACGCTCAAGAACCGCATGGCGCTGCGGATCGAGCAGAGCGAGGACGACGGCCGCCGGCTGCTCGGCATCTTTGCCCGCGTGGTCGACAAGAAGGGCCAGGTGATGTCGATCTCGGCCAGCGAAGGGCGTTTCCTCGCCAGCGCGGAGAACCACAACACGATCATCCTCCGCCTGATCAACGGCACCATCGTGCAGGACGTGCCCGGGAAGCCCTCACGCGTGCTAAATTTCTCGCAGCACGACTTGCCGGTCGATCTCCCGGCGATCGAGAAGTTCCGCAAGCGCGGCAGCGAAAGCCGGGAATACGTGCTGCCCGAGTTGCTCAAGCTCGGCTGGAACGACGCGGCGACCAAGGCGGAGCGGACGCCCAACCAGGCGAACTTCAATTACCGTATCGCCGAGGTGGTGATGATGATCCTGCTGCCGCTTCTGGCAGTGGCGCTGGCGATACCCCCCAAGCGATCCACTTCGGCGCTGGGCGTGTTCGTGTCGATCATCCTCGTCGTCGCCTATCACAAGGTCAACCAATACGGGCAGGAGACCGCCGCGCTCGGGAAGCTCAATCCCTATCTGGCGTTGTGGGGGCCTTTCGCCTTGTTCGCGGCGCTGATCTTATGGATGTTCTACCGGGTGGCTTACGTCCCCGGCGGGCAGGCCCTCGGCGGGCTTGAGTCCGCCTACGCCAAGCTCACCAAGCGCCTCAAGCAGCTGTGGCGCCGGCGCGAACGCTCGGTCGGCATCGTCTCCGTCGAGGCCCCCGATGCTGCTTGATTTCTTCCCCTCGCGGACACTGACCTGGTACCTCGCCAAGACTTTCATCGTCCGCATCTTGGCCGTGCTGGTGATGCTGGTGCTGGTGCTGATGATGCTCGACCTGCTGGGCGAGAGCGCGGACATCCTGGCCTACCCCGGCAACGGCGAAGGCGAACTGCTGCATTATGTCGGCTTGCGCGTGCCCCAGCTGATCGCGCGCTTCCTGCCGTACTCGGTGCTGCTGGCGACGATCATCACCCTCGCCACGTTCAACCAGAACAGCGAAGTCATCGCGATGAAGGCGGCGGGCATGTCCGCGCACCAGATACTCGCGCCCCTGCTGCTGACCGCAGCGGCCGTCGCGCTGGTGTCGTTCACCTTCAATGAGCGCGTGGTAACCCGCGCCACCGCGACCCTGTCGGCGTGGCAGGGGGTGGATTACGGCAAGGTTCCGCGCGAAAGCAACGTGCGCAGCAATGTCTACTTCGCCGCGGGTGACGACATTCTCGAAGCCGAGACGGTCGCCGGTTCGGGCCCAGCGACCGCGATGAACGGGGTGACCTTCTACGACCGCGACCCGAAAGGCATGATCCAACGCGAGCTGCGCAGCAATCGGGCGACCTGGGCCAATCCCGGCTGGACGCTGGCCGCGCCGCGAGTGTTCGACGTGCGCAGCGCGCAGACTACGCAAGCGGCCACGCCCCAGGTCGTCGCCCGCACCTTGACGCTGGATCAGGTGGCGCTCGGCAAGGTGGATGCGGATTCACAGTCGCTGCCCGAGCTGCGGCGTTCGATCGCCGCGCTCGACAAGGAAGGCCGCCGGACCGCGGAACTGAAGGGCAAGTGGTGGCACAAGCTGTCCGGGCCGTTGTCGGCGGTGCTGATGCCCCTGCTCGGCGCCGTCGCGGGGTTCGGCCTCGCGCGCTCGGGCAAGCTGCTGGCGCGCGCGGTGATCGGCATGGCGCTGGGCTTCGCCTATTTCGTGGTCGACAACGCCGCGCTGGCGATGGGCAGCTTCGGCGGTTATCCGCCGCTGCTTGCCGCGTGGGCGCCGTTCCTGCTGTTCCTCCTCGTCGGCGAGACCGTGCTGATCCGCACCGAAGAGTGACCATCCGACCGCCGGCGTACAACTCGGCCCGCCTCATTTTCGCCGTTATCCGGGAACCTCGCCGAGTCTGACGCGTCTTTTCGCGCATGGCTGTCAGGCGATTGGGGGCCGCAGCCGTGCGCGTCAGCGCTACGCCCCGAAGCAAGGAGTATAACGGGATGAAGAAGCTTATTCTCGCGGCGTTGGCCGGAACCGCCGTGCTGGGCCTGAGCGCCTGCGGCGACAATGACGCCGACACGGCGACCTCGACCGATACCACGACGACCGAAACGATCGCCACGCCGGCTCCCGCCGACACGACGACCGTCGTCCAGGAAACTTCGGGCGCGACCGACGCCACGGCGACCGATGCGACCACCGGCGCGGACGGCAGCACGACCACGACCAGCACCACCACGGCGCAGTAAGCGCCGCCCATTCGTCCGCGCCGAGGCGCGGACTTCGACGGCCTCCACGCACAAGCGTGGGGGCCGTTTCGCTTTTATCGGCGGACGATCGTGCTGCGGGCGATGCGCACCAGCAGGGGGGCCATGCCTTTGTGGCTCGCCTGCCAGAAGGTCGAACCTTCCTCCAGGTGGAGCCGCAGCCGGCGATGCGCCTCGCCGAGCGAGTGATAGGGCATGCTCGGCATCAGGTGATGCAGCGCGTGGTAACGCAAGCCCACCGGCGCCCACAGCGCCGAGAGCGGCGAGGGCGGCGGGACATTGACGGAATCCAGATACTGCGCCGTCACGGTCATCGCCTCGCCCTCGTTCTCCCACAAGTGGGCGACAAGGGTCCTGAGCTGGTTGAGCAGCGCCACCACGGAGAGCACCGCGACCGCGATCAGCAAAGGCCGCCAGCCGAGAAAGAACACGCTGGCGATCAGCACGATCGCCCACACGCACGCGCCCATCTCGAGCCAGAAGAAGCGCTGCTTCACGTCGTCTTCCGCCGGACGGCGCCGGAACGAGGGATTGATCGCCAGCGCGGTGAAACGCTCCCACGAGATCCGGCGAATGGCCGGAAAGATCAGCCCCAGCGGCGTCAGGATGGCGAACCGGATCAGGAAACCGATCGGGGCGAGCAACGCGATCAGCACGAACGCCGGCAGCGACCAGGGCTTCATCAGCGCCAGCGGCAGGTATTCCGGATCGTCCACCGTGCCGTAGCGCGTGCGTGCGTGATGCAGCGTGTGCACCCCTTCGTACATGAAAGAGGGCGTGAGCATCGGCACGCCGACCAGCGCATTCCACGCAGTGCGGAACCCCGGCAGGGCGTTGCGATGGATGTGGGTCAGTTCGTGAATGAACAGCAGAGCCCGGTACAGCGCGAGCACCGCCACCATCCCGCAAGCGAGCGCGGCCCACGCATTGTGAACGAGGATCGCCGCCGCGAGCGCGCCGTAGCCCAGCATCGCCGAACCGAGCATGTCGGGCCAGTAGATGCCGGCTCGCGCCTGGCTGATGTCGCGGGTCAGCTCTGCGGCGGCGCGCATCATCGCCTTGTCGTCCGCGATCGCCGCGTGCACGCGCCGCTCGGGCGAGCGGACGCCGGGCGCCGCCGGGTCGAAAGTCCTGAGTGGCCGTCATCTAGTCAGGTTCCAAATCGAGCGCCTTATGGCGGCGCGTGCCCCCGCTGGGCAAGGCCCGCCTTGACATCGCGCAACAAGCGCACGCAGGGCTAACCCCGTCTGAACAAGAGGCGGGATCGACATGTCCGACGGTAAGGTAAGTATCACTCCGGTCTCCGGCAAGCGCGACTTCAAGGCCTTCGTCGACCTCAAGTACCGCCTTTACGAGAACGATCCCAACTTCGTCCCCCAGCTGCGCAGCGAAGAGGAAGAGCTGCTCACCCCGGGCAAGAACCCGTTCTTCGAGCACGCCCGCCACCAGTTCTTCCTCGCCCGGCGCGGCGACAAGGTCGTCGGGCGCATCTCGGCGCACATCGACGAACTCGCCCTGACCCAGCCGGCCGACAAGGGCTTCGGCCCCGGCCGCGGCCAGTGGGGCCTGATGGAATGCGAGGATGAGGAAACGGCCAAGGCGCTGATCGCCACCGCCGAAGATTGGTTGCGCGGCCAGGGCATGACCAGCGTAATCGCGCCGATCAGCATGTCGGTGTGGGAAGAGCCGGGCCTGCTCGTCCGCGGCTTCGACCACCCGCCGACGGTGATGATGGCGCACCACAAGCCCGAATATCGCGGCTGGATCGAAGGCGCGGGCTACGAGCCGGTGAAGTCGCTGCTGACTTACGAACTGGACATCACCAAGGAATTCCCGCCGATCGTCCAGCGCATCGTCGCCGCCGGCGAGAAGAACCCGCGGATCAACATCCGGCCGGTGGAGGTCAAGCATTTCGCCCGCGAGGCGGCGATCGTGATCGACATCCTCAACGATGCCTGGTCGGATAACTGGGGGTTCGTGCCGTTCACCGCCAAGGAAGCCGAATACGGCGGCAAGAAGATGACCCCGCTGATCCGCGAAGACCTCAACATGGTCGCCGAGCTCGACGGCAAGCCGGTCGCCTTCATGCTCACCTGGTCGAACGCCAACGAGCCGATCAAGGAAATCGGCGGCAAATTGCTGCCGTTCGGCTGGATCAAGATGCTGATGTGGCTGAAGAACCCGAAGTGCAACACGATGCGCGTGCCGCTGATGGGCGTGAAGAAGGAATACCAGAACTCCCGCCTCGCCAGCCAGCTCGCTTTCATGATGATCGAGTACATCCGCCGCAATTCGGTGAAGAGCTACGGCGCGACCCGCGGAGAGATCGGCTGGATCCTGGAAGACAACAAGGGGATGGTCGCCATCGCCGACGCGATCGACAGCAAGGTCAACAAGGAATACCTGATCTACGGCAAGACGCTGTGAACCGGCGCCCGGCGGGAACCGCCCTCCCCTAGCCCACGTTCTCCGCCAGCCGCCGCAGTCTCGCGGGCGGCTCGTCGAAAGCGTCCCATGGCTGCGAAGATCGAAGGCAAAGGCAAATCGGGACTCGGCCGGGTCCTGATCGTCGAAGACGATCCGGTCCTCGCCCTCGCTCTCGAGGACGCCTTGCTCGCCGGCGGCGCCGAAGCGGTCGTGATCTGCCCGACGATGGAAAGCACGATGGCCGAGCTCGAGAAAGCACGGGCCGACGCGGTCGTCATCGATGTCCACCTGGCCGATCGCAACGATGGCTGGGCGCTGGCCGAACTGGTCGAGATGCTCGGCACGCGGTTGCCGCGCATCGTGTTCTCGACCGGCGCCCCGCAGGACATTCCGCCGCAAGTGGCCGAAATGGGCCCGATCTTCGAAAAGCCCTACGATCCCGCGGAACTCGTCGCCGCGCTCTCGGGCGACCAGAAGCCCGGGCTGCTGGCCAAGCTGCGCGGCGCGATCGGCTGATCCTGCCGCTCCAGTTTCCTGCAAGCAGCGGCGTAACCGGCTTGGGCAGCAAAGAAAAAGGCCTCCGCGCATTTGCGCGGAGGCCTTTCGGGATCGTATCACCAGCCGCTTGGACGGGAGGGGGGGTCTCGGCGGTGACACCAAGATAATGAGCGGCCCGAAAAAGGGTTCCCCGCCCGATATAAATTTTTTTTCGGCGGCCAAATCCAGCGGTCCGACAGCCTTGCGCTCGCGCGACGACGGGTTGTAGAGCGGCGCAGATCGTTGCTGGAACCAGGCCCGGCCCGGTGCGTTGCAAGCACGCCTGACTTTTGGGAAGGGGTTCTATGTCTATCGGCGCCGAAGTTGCCGCACATCTACCG
>Ga0207652_10002245_pt1 | contig 16437 bp, 13 predicted proteins | sample KBSC63BmetaG_FD_184334 | JGI IMG/M metagenome (GOLD analysis project Ga0207652, IMG submission 184334) | Corn rhizosphere microbial communities from Kellogg Biological Station, Michigan, USA - KBS C6-3B metaG (SPAdes) (version 2) | ecosystem: Host-associated > Plants > Roots > Rhizosphere ... | reverse complement strand
TGGCGAAGGGGGCGGCGGGGCCTACGGCCGATGGCGAGAGAGCGGTCGAGATGATCACGAGCGCGCACCCTCGGTGGCCGCGCGGTTGCGAGGTGTCCTTTCGCTTGCGCTGTCCGTCCATTTGCTGGCAAGCTCCGCGCGCGAAACATGCGCGCAAAGGCCACGCGACTCAGGGGATTGGCAACGACGGCGGCGATGGTGGGGTTGGGCGTGGGACTCGCCATGTTCGGGTGTTCGCACAAGGCGCCGCCACCGGCGGCCACGCCGGCGCCCGCCGGATCGGCGACGGCGCCCGCGGCCAAGCCGTGCGCGGCGCCCGAGCCGCTGCGCCTCACCGTCACGGCCTCGCAGCGCCTGAACCCCGGCGAGAAGGGCGAGGCGCTGGCGACGGTGGTGCGCATCTATCAGCTGAAGGGCATCGGCAAGATGATGGGCGTGTCGTTCGACGATCTGCTGGATCACGACAAGGACACGCTGGCCGACGACTTCGTGGCCATGCAAGAGCTCACCATCAACCCCGGCGATCGTCTGGAGCCGCCCATCGTGCGTAACGCCGACGCGCGCTACGTGCTGGCGGTGGCGCTGTTCCGCCAGCCGACCGGCACGACCTGGAAGGTCACCAAGCGCCTGAACCCGCCCGATCCCGACTTCTGCAACACGCCCCCGCCCGCCAAGGGCACACAAGCAGCAAACGACAGTACGGTGCGGCTGTTCCTGGACGAAAACCGCATCGAGCTCCGCTGACGAGGACGCGATGAAACCGCCACAGAGAGTCGTTTGGTCGGAGGGTATGCTGGTCTCCCCGCAGCATATGCAGCAGCAGGATCTGTATCACGAGCGCCTGCTGGACGAACGCGTCGCCGCGCTGGCCCCCTACCGCTGGGGCGTCGTTTCGGCCGACATCGATCCCGGCGCGCTGGGCGCGGATCAGCTGCGCGTGACCCGCTTCGTGGGCGTGCTGCCCGACGGCACGTACGTCGGCATCGAGGCGGGAGATCCCGAGTGCCCGCCGGCCCGCCCCGTCTCGGCGCACTTCCCGCCCACGCAGCCCTCCTGCGAGGTGTACCTGGCGCTGCCCAAGGAACGTGAGGGGGTGCCGAGCGTGACGCCGGAGCAAGGCGCCGCCACCGGCGGCCAGCGCAACACCAGCACCGCGGCCGCGCGCGCCCGTTATCGATCGATAAGCAGGGGCACCGCCGATATGACGGGCACCGCGGCGGAGCTGCAGCTGGCCTTCGCCCACCGCAACACCGTGGTGTTGTTCGGCGACGAATCGCGCGAGGACTTCGACGCCGTCAAGATCGCCGAGATCGTGCGCGATGGCCGGGGCGCCCTGCTGATCAACGAGACCTACATCCCGCCCACCATGCGCATCGACAGCGCCCCCTTCCTGATGGCGGGCGTGCGCCAGGTGCTGTCGCTGATGGTGACGAAGCAGCGGCAGCTGTCGGGCGATCGGCGGCAGCGCGACGGCGCCAGCATCGAGTTCAACGCGGGCGACATCACCCGCTTCCTGCAGCTGTCCACCATCAACGCCGCCATCCCCGTGCTGACGTACGCCACGTCGAACGGCGAGATCACGCCGCACCAGCTGTACCTGCTGCTGGTGCAGGTGGCGGGACAGCTGGCCACCTTCTCGACCGAGGTCGACCCTTCCAAGCTGCCGCTGTATCAGTACACGGATCTGCGCGCCACGTTCGAGGAGCTGTTCGCGCGCGTGAAGCAGCTGCTGCAGACCACCGTGCGCGAGGCGTACATGACCGTGCCCATGGACGTCGTTGACGGCGTGCACCTGGGCAAGCTGGACGACGATCGCCTGCTGGCGGCCCCCATCTACGTGCTGACCGTGCGCTCGGAGATCCCCGAGGCGCAGCTGGCGCAACGCCTGCCCGGCCTGTGCAAGATCGCCTCGCGGCAGCAGCTTCCCATGGTCATCCGGTCAGCGGCCACGCCGGGCGTGCCCATCCAGGTCACGCACCGCCCGCCCGCCGAGATCCCGGTCCGCGCCGGCCTCACCTACTTCATGCTGGACATGCGGAACGACTACTGGAAGAGCATCCTGCAGGATCGGCTGGTGTCGATCTATCTGCCGCCGCCCTTCGGCCCCGAGCAGGTGAAGCTGGAGCTGCTGGCCATCCCCCGCGCGAGCAGCTAGGTCATCATGGACACCGTCAATCAGGCGACCTCGGAGTGTTTCAACGCGCTCACGCAGCTGCGCGAGCTGGACGGGCCCATCGGTTCGCCGGACATGATCCACAACCGGCTGATCGGCTTCGTGGACGCCATGCGCGAGAAGGCGCGCGACATCGGCATCAGCCAGCGCGACGCGGACGACATGGCCTACGCCATCGTGGCGCTTTGTGACGAGATCGCCATGGGCAAACCAGAGCCGATGCGCGGCTACTGGATGTCCCGGCCCCTGCAGCTGCACTTCTTCTCCGAGAACCTGGCCGGCGACGGCTTCTTCAACCGGCTGGAGGAGATCCGCCGCGACACCCGGCGCCTGGACGTGCTGCGGGTCTATTACCAGTGCCTGTTGCTGGGCTTCCAGGGCAAGTACGCCATGCGCGGGGGGGAGATCGAGCTCTTGCGCATCGTCGACTCGATTCGCCCCGAAGTGAACCGCCACATCGAGGTCCCCGACAGCCTGGCGCCCGCCGGGGAGGCGCCGGACGAGCCCCTGGTCCGCTCGAGCCAGCGCAACCCTTTCTTGTGGGTGGCGCTGGGCGTCTTCGCGGTGGCCATCGCCGTGTTCATCAGCCTGCGCATCTCGATCGATCATCAGGTCGGGCAACTGCAGGACCGGGTCGAACAGCTCGACAAGTGAGGCTCACAAAGTGAGGGCACAGGTGAGGGGCGCAACCGAGGGGCAACGGAAGGACGACGTGACGACGTGTTGAAGTACATCTTCGGCGGGATCTTCATCGCCCTCAGCTGGGCCGCCGTCCTGGTGTTCCGGAACGTGCTGCCCATCTGGCCCGCCATCGTGGTCACGGCGGTGATCGTGCTCGGCATCGCCGCCTACGTGCTGATCAAGATGTTCGCCTCGCAGAAGGCGGCGTCGGCCATCGAGAAGGGGCTGAAGGACGCGGCCGGCGGCGGCGAAGGGATGCGCCCCGATCTGCAGGCCGAGATCGAGGCCATGCAGGCCGAGTTCCAGAAGGCCGTCTCGGCGCTGAAGGGCTCGAAGCTGGGACGCAACGGCCGCGACGCGCTGGGCCTGCTGCCCTGGTACGTGATGATCGGCCCGTCGGCGTCGGGCAAGACGACCGCCATCCGCAGCTCGGGCCTGAAGCTCCCCTACGGCAAGACCGGCAAGGTGCGCGGCGTGGGCGGTACGCGCAACTGCGACTGGTGGATGACGAACGACGCCATCCTGCTGGACACCGCCGGCCGGTGGAGCACCGAGGAGGACGACCGCGAGGAGTGGCTGGCCTTCCTCGACTTGCTGAAGGTCACCCGCCCCAAGAAGCCGATCAACGGCATCCTGCTGGCCATCCCCGTGTCGGACCTGCAGAAGTCCGAGGACGAGATCGGCGAGCTGGCGCGCACGCTGCGCGAGCGCATCGACGAGGTGATCGGCCGCCTGCAGGTGGTCGTCCCCGTCTACGTCATGATCACGAAGTGCGACCTGGTGTCGGGCTTCGTCGAGACGTTCGGCGACCTGAAGGATCGCGAGCGCGGCCAGATCTGGGGCTTCACCCTGCCCCTCATCAACGATCACGCCGATCCCATCGAGATCTTCGCCGAGCACTTCGATCAGCTGACCGACGTCCTGGAGCGCAACGCCGTGGTGCGCATGGGCGAGGAGCGCCGGGTCGAGGCCCGGGACGCCATCTACGCCTTCCCCCAGCAGTTCGATACCCTGCGCCAGGGGCTGATCGATCTGGTGGCGAACCTGTTCGAGACGAACCGCTACCAGGACGGCCCCATCATGCGGGGCCTGTACTTCAGCAGCGGCACGCAGGAAGGGCGCCCCGTCGACCGCATCATGGAGAAGATGGCCAGCGCGCTGGGGGTGCGCCCGCGCATGGCCGTCGCGCCGCCCACCAAGCCGAAGAGCTACTTCGTGCGGGACGTGTTCCAGAAGGTCGTGTTCCCGGACCGCGACGTGGCCGTGCGCAGCGCCGGCGTGCTGAAGCGGGAGCGGCTGGTCCGCTTCGCCATCGCGGGGGCCGCCACCGTGGTGGCGGCGGCGCTGCTGATCCTGCCGGTCTCGTCATTCCTCGCCAACAAGCGCTTCATCGGCGAGTGTGAGCTGTTCGTCGATCGGCTGGTGCACGCCCGCGAGGAGCACGGCACCGGCGGTCCCTTCTCGGCGCGGGTGTTCGAGCAGGCGGAGCCGACCGCGGCCAAGCTGGCCGACGTGGCGGCGAAGGGGCCAGACGTGGCGCTGCAGTTCGCGGCGTTGTACCCCGGTGACCGGCTGATGGTGCCGCTGCACGCGGCGGTCGAGCGGCTGGTCATCCGCCCGCTGCTGGACTTCGACGCCGACCGGCTGATGGCGTTCGCGCGCGGCCAGGGCGACATCGACGCCAACGGCGCCACCGCGGGGCTGGTGCTGCACCTGCTGCTGACGCAGGCCAAGGCCGCCGACGAGCCGGCGCCCGAGAACGACAACTGGCGCGACAAGTGGGTGCCGGTGGCGGTGCAGAAGGCGGGTGATCGCTGGGCCGCCATGGCCGGCGACACCGCCTCCAGCCACGCCCGGCACACGCTGGAGAGCAGCGTTCATTTCTACCTGCTGGGCATCGACGCCAGCAGCGAGCTGATCGAGCGCAAGGCGAACGTGGTGTCGCGCGTGCGCACGTCGCTGCTGGGCACGAACGAGGGGGATCCCCTGGTCGACCTGATGCGCGACCCGAACATGCCGCGCGACGTGCGGCTGATCGACATCGCGTCCGGCGCCATCACCGTGTTCCAGACACCCGCCGACAAGAAGAGCCAGCCCTCGGTGCCCGGCGCCTTCACGCCGGCGGGCTGGGACGTGGCCAAGGCCCGCATCGAGCGCCTGGCCGCCGCGCGGGAGCACGACGAGAACTCGTGGGTGCTGGGGGCGGCGCGCAAGGCGAACGGGGTCGATCCGACGGCCCTGCGGCTGGCCTACTTCCGCCGCTACATCGACGTGTGGAAGACCTTCCTGCTGGCGCTGTCGGTCAAGGAGCCGAACAACATCGAGGACGTCCGCCGCCTGCTGAAGGCGTTCATGATGGACAAGCCCCTCGAGTCCATCTGGCGCAACGCCAGCAAGGATCTGATCTTCAAGGACGACTCGCTGGTCGACGACGCCATCGGCACGTTGAAGAAGGCGGCGAACTCCAAGGTCGCGGCGGTCAAGCAGAAGGTCGGCCATCACGACCGCGACGACGATGACAGCAGCCGCGCCGGCAAGTGCCCCGAGGACCCGAACCGTCCCGAGGACGTCGGCTGCGAGTTCGAATCCTTCCTGAACTTCGGCCTGAAGAAGCCGACCGGCCTGGAGGAGTACAACCGGATCCTGGGCGAGCTGTCGGGCGTGGTCGGCGAATCGGGGACGCCCGAGCCCGGCGCCTTCGCGGCCGCGGTGAAGACCCAGCGCGTGCGCCTGTCGGATCTGATCAGCCGCTACAACGACAACGGCTGGGAGGCGGGCCTGCTGGAGAAGCTGCTGATGCCGCCGCTGCGCGGCTCGGAGGTGGCGGTCAGCGGCGCCACCGGCGACTCGGCGAACCGCAAGTGGTGCGACAGCATCGTCGTCGTCTACGACCAGCTGCTGGCCGGCAAGTACCCGTTCACCAGCGCCAAGAACCAGCGCGACGCCCGCATCACCGACGTCGAGAAGTTCTTCCAGCCGAAGTCGGGGACGCTGTGGCAGTACTACGCGGACACGCTGCAGAACGACTTCGAGCACCCGGCCGGCACCACCGTGTTCCACGTGAAGGACGGCGCCCGCGTGAACTACAAGGGCACCCTGCCCGTGTTCCTGAAGCACGCCCAGGAGCTGACCGACGTGCTCTACGCGAAGGACCCGGGGAAGCTGGGCGTCAACGTCTCGGTTCGCCTGCGGTCGTCCGCGCCCTACACGAAGATCGTGTTCGAAATGGGAGGCAAGAAGGCCACCTACTTCAACACCAAGGAGCGCTGGGAGGACCTGACCTGGCCCGGCCGCGGCGCGCTGTTTCACTTCTATCAAAAGTCCGGCGAGGGAGACATCGGCTTCCCCGACGGGGAGTGGGCGCTGTTCCGCCTGCTGGAGAGCGGCAAGCTTTCGCCCGCCAGCGAGGGAGAGGACTACCTGGCCGGCACGTGGATGCCGCCCATCGCGGGCGATGGCGTGATCCGGGCCGACTTCAAGCCCGCCGGATTGGTGCGGGCGTTCCGCGGGCTGGAGATCCCTCGCAGCATCGTGGCGGGCTCCGGCGGTTGCGGGAAATGAGCGCACGGGGAGGCAAGCACGATGTTCGGTAGTGGCAGCAGCGATCCGGCGAGCGGTGGCATGGTCGGCCTGTACGGCAAGGTTCGCACCCAGCCCGACTTCCTGCGGGCAAACGCGGGCGAGTTTTCACAGGCCGGTCTGGACCAGTGGTTCCAGGAGGCGATGGAGGCCCTGCGCGGCGAAGGGACGCAGCTGCCCGAGGCGGCCACCAGCTTCCTGCTGATGACGGCCAAGCTCCCTCTCGCGTTTCTGGGAGGGTTCGCGCCCAGCGCCGACGCCGCCGGACGCTCGTTTCCGCTGGCGGTGTTCCGTTCAGTGGCCCTGCGCGAGCTGTTGGACAGCTTCCCGGCGGCGACGTCGGCGTACGCGCCGTTCCTGGGCGACGCGGGCCTGCTGGCCTTCATGGGCGGCGACCTGGCCGGCGCCGATCTGGTGGCGCGATTGCAGGCGCTGGCGGCCGGACGGGGCGCCGACGGCCCCCGCCCCGAGGCGCCCATGGCCGACGAACAGGCCCAGGCGCTGCTGGAAGCCGTCGGCTCGCCGGCGGGCCTGGGCTACGCGCTGCGCACGTTCACCTCGGCCTGCGATCAGGCGCAGAAGACGGGGCCCGGCGGCCGCAGCGGCGTGGTGGTGACGGTCGACGCGCCCGCCCCGACCGCGGCCGTGCGCGCCTTCTGGCTCGAGATCGCGCTCCGCCGCCTGCGCTGGCGGGACGCCGTCCCCTCGCTGGTCTGGACCGAGGGGCCGGCCGGGCGCCTGCTGATCACGCTCGGCTATGCCAGCCCCGGCGCGCTGTGCCTGCTGGCCAACCCACGCCACCGCGCCTCGCGCTTCTGGCCCTTGCGGACGACGGTTCCCACCGCCATCGACAGCGCCATGAACGCGCTGTCGCCCGAGCAGCGCCGCCGGGTCGAGAACCCCCGCGCCACCCTGGGCGAGCTGGCGACCGCGTTCTGCTGACGGGCCTCCGCCCTTGCGCGGCCGGACGGTGCCCGCCTGAGCCGACTACCGCCAGGCCAGATCGTCGATGTAGATAGGCCCCGAATAGGTGACCCCGGCCGGCATCGTCAGCGTCGCGTAGAAGCTGTCGACGTTGCCGACGTTCGTGGTCGCGTGACTGAACGAAAACCAGCCGTCGACCACCGGGACCGTCGTCACCGCGACGCTGCCGATGGCGTTGTTGTGGGCGTAGATCGTCACCGTGCTCGAGGCGGGCGCGGGCACCAGCCTGATCCAGCCGGACAGGGTCTTTCCTTCCCGGTTGACGTTGTCGCCAGCCGACGGGCATTCGCCCAGGGCGGTTATCGGATAGCTCTGTCCGAAGAAGCCGCCGCCGCTGGTGATGGGCCCCGGGTTCGCGTCCAGTTCCAGCGAGAACGAACCGCCGTGAACGACCGTTCCGTTCAGGTGGATCAGCGCATTGGTGCCCGGCCCCACGAAGCCATGGTTCGCGCCGTCCTCGAAGTCCCAGTGATCGAGGATGCACGCGCCAGAGGAGGTGCACGACATGTACCCCGCGTTGCAGGTGATCCCGCAACTGGGCCCGCTGCCGCCGCAGGTGGAGGTGCCGTTCGCGACGGTGGGGCAGGATGCGCAGGACGTCGTGCCACATGACTTGACGCTGGTGTTGCTGGAGCAGGCGCCGTTGCACATGTGAGAGCCGGTCTGGCACTGACAGGTCCCCCCCGTGCAGACGTTGTTGGTCCCGGTGCACATCGAGCCGGTGCAGCACGCCTGCCCGATCGCGCCGCAGCTGGCACACCTGTTGTCGGCGCCGCACAGCTGGCCGGTGCCGCAGCCGGAGCAGGTGACGTTGACCCCGCAGTTGTCGGCCACGGTACCGCACTTGCCGGAGCAGGTGATGCCGGTGTCCTGGCTGGCGCAGCTACAGACGTTGCTGGCGTTGCAGGTCTGCGGTGCCGTGCACTCGGCGTTCGAGCAGCAGCTTCCGGTCTTGGGGATGCACACCGACCCGCACTGCCGGTAGTTCGCGCCGCACGAGTAGCTGCAAATGGCGCTGAGGCAGGCGCCCGTCATGTTCGGCCCCGGAGGCGAGGTGCACTCGCTGTCGGCACAGCATCCTCCCGTGGGCACGCACAGGGTGGTGCCGGGGCAGTTCTTGTAGCCGCTGGCGCACTTCACGCCGCAGGTGGCGGGCGAACCGCCACAGACCGCGGTCCCGTTCGACGGCGGGGCCGTGCAGGGGTTGCAAGCCGTCCCGCAGTAGCTGGTGCTGTCGTCGGGCTGGCACACGCCCGAGCAGTTGTGCGTTCCGGAGGGACACATGCCGTTGCACGCCGTCGTGCTGGCGATGCAGGTGCCGTTGCACAGCTTGGCCCCGGGACAGGCGGGCACGCAGGCCAGCCCGTCACAGCTGACCGTACCGCCGCCGCTCGGCGCCTGACAGGCGGTGCAGGACGTGTTGTCGGTCGGGCCGCAAGTGGCGACCGCCTTGTTGTCGACGCACTTGCCGTTGCAGACGTGGAAGCCGCTGTTGCACATCAGGCCGCACACCCCCAGCACGCACGCCGGCACGCCGTTCGGATCGGTGGGGCAGCTGGTGCAACTGGCACCGCAGGCAGTCGCGTCGCTGTCGGCTGCGCAAGCGGCGCCGCACCGGTGGTAACCCGAAGCGCATGTGAAGTCGCACGTCGTGCCGCTGCAGGTGGTCGTGTCGGCCCCCGCCGGCTTGCGACAGGAAGTGCACGCCGTGGTCCCGCACGAATCGATGCTGGCGTTGCTGGCGCATAGCCCGCCGCAGTTGTGCGTGCCGGCCGGGCAGGTGTCGTTGCACGCCGCCGCGCCGTCGATGCAGGCGCCTGCGCACAGCTTCTTGCCGGACGGACAGCTCGGGACGCACATGGTGCCATCACAGGTGACACCGCCGCCGGTGGGCGCCACGCACTCGGTGCAGGACGTGGTGCCACAGCTGGTCACCGCGCTGTTGCTGACGCAGCGGCCGCCGCAGATGTGGAAGCCGGGGGCGCAGGCGATGCCGCACACCCCACCCACACACTGAGGCGTGCCATTGGGATCGGTACCGCACAGCGAGCACGACGCCCCGCAGGCCGAGACATCGCTGTCCGGCGCGCACCGGTTCCCGCACTTGTGCGTGCCGGTCATGCACTGGAAGTCACAGCTGGTGCCGTCGCAGATGGCCTGTGTCGCGCCGGTGGGAACCGGACAGGGCAGACACGACGTCCCGCACGCCTTCACGTCAGTCACCGCCGGGCAAAGACCGTTGCAGGCGTGCTGCTGCGCCGGGCAGGTGCCGCCGCAGCTGGCCGCCTCGTCCACGCAGGCCCCCAGACACAGCTTCTTGCCGCTGGGGCAAACGCCCCCGCAGGACATGCCGTCGCAGGTGGCGGTGCCATCGTTCGGCGCCTGACACGGGGTGCATGAGGTGCCGCAGGTGCGGACATCGTCGTCGGCCACGCAGCCGCCCGGACACATGTGCGTGCCTGGCAAGCAGGCCGCCGGGATCGCCACGTCGACGGAGCCATCGGGCACGCCGGCGTCGGCCGGCGTCCCGCCGGCGCCCCCGGTGCCTGGCTGTCCCGCCGTCCCGCCGCCACCGCCCGGCCCGGCGACGCCGCCGGGCCCGGAGCCCCCCGTCGGCGCTCCGCCGTCCACGGAGGTCCCGAACGCAGGTTGCATCACGCACATCCCCTGAGCGCAGGTCTGGCCGGGATCGCCGCAGGTGACGCTGGCGCAGGCGGCATCCAGGCGCAGCACGACGGCGACGGTCTTCGAGGGGGCCACGGTGGCGCTGGCGGCGTAGGTCACCAGGGTCGCCGCGCCCGACAGTCCCGTCGCCACGAACGACGCCGTGAACTGGGGACCCGGGTCGGGGATCAACACCGTCCATTGCAAGTTCGCCGCGGGCGCGAAGTCTTTCTCCAGCGGAGCCTTGCCGGCGGCGACCGCCACCAGGTGAACGGCGTCGAGCGGCAGCGCCGGATCGACGACCACCGAGACGTCGAAGCGCGTGGATGGCGCCGACTTCTTGCACCCCGGGGAGGTGGCCACCAGCGCCAGCAGCGAGCCGGCGCAAACCAGGACGGCGGAGTCTCTTCTCATCGTCTTCAATTCCAGGTCGAGCACGGCGCGCGATCACACGAGGTGCCCGACCCGCGCGTCAGCAGCACGGCGGCCGTGACGCCGCCCGCGACCACCACGGCCCCGAGCAGCGTCCACAGCCACCAGCGACTCGCCCCCGCGGCATCGTTCGGCCGGGCGCCGGGCGCGGGCTCCGTGTCCAGCAACGAGGCGGCCTGCGCGGCCGGTGCTGGCGCGGCCGGCAGCTGGGCGCGCGGCTCAGCCGGGACGACCGGCGGCGCGGTCTCGACGGCGACCGGCCGGGCGCGTAGCTCGACGTGCTCGCGGACCCGGGCCCCCTCGGGCGTCTTCAGCGTCCGCTGCAGGGGCTGGAAGCCATTGGCCTTGACCTCGTAAGAGATCTCTCCGGGAGCCACCCAGGTGTCGACCTCGGGCAGGCGCCCCGCGCTCTTGCCCTCGACGGCGACCTCGGCGCCGGCCGGAGTGCCCCAGAAGTCGACGTGGCAGATGTGGCCGCGAATGGTGGTGCGCGCGGACTCCAGGGTGGCGCGGTTCTTCTTGATCCAGGGGTCGGCCTCGCGCTGCAACGCCTGGCTCAGATGCAGGTTGGCGTCGACCCACAACCCCAGCGCCTGCTCGGCAAGCGCCACCTGCGCCAGCGCCCGTCCCGAGTCCTGCAACCGCAGCGCCTGCTGGAACTCGGCCAACGCCTCCATGTCCCGCCCCTGCCGGCGGAGCTCGGTCCCCTTCTTCAGCAGCTCGTCAGCGTCGCTCGCGAAGACGGCCGGACCGATGAACGTGCACAGCGACAGCAGGCAGATGGACACCAACAACGACAATCTGAACAGTCCTCGCAAAACTGGCCCCCCGGACCCCGGAAAGTACCATCCGGACGTCCGTCGTGGGAAGCGCGGCGGCCGCCGGACGGTCCGGGGGTCATAGCCCGTAGTCGAGGATCTTCTTCGCGATCGTCGGGTACGAAACGCCCAGGATCCGCGCCACCTGGGTGCGGTTCCCGCCCGTGAACTCCAGCAGCTTCGCGATGTAGGCCTTCTCCAGCTCCGCCAGCGACGGCGGCGCGCCGCTGGCGCCGCGCTCGACGGAGAAGAACGTGGCTGACTCGCGCGGCCGGCTCTGCGCCGTCAGCATGATGGCGTCGCTGTCGATGGCGTCCCCCGCCGACAAGATCACGGCCCGCTCGACGATGTTCCGCAGCTCGCGGGCGTTCCCCGGATAGTCGTAGCCGCGCAGGATCGCTTCCGCGGCGGGCGTGAAGCGCAGAGCCCCGCGGCCCATGCGCGCCGTCATGATGCCCAGGAAGTGGCGCGCCAGCGGCACCACGTCCTCGCGCCGATCGCGCAGGGCGGGCAGGCGCAGATGGAAGACGTCCAGGCGATGGTACAGGTCCAGCCGGAAGACGCCCCGCTCCACCTCACCCGCCAGATCCTTGTTCGTGGCGGCGATCAGGCGCACGCTGACGTTCAGGTCGCGCGTGCCTCCCAGGCGGCGGAACGTCGTCTCCTCCAGCACGCGCAGCAGCTTCGCCTGCGTCCCGGGCTGCAACTCCGCCACCTCGTCCAAGAACAACGTGCCGCCGTCGGCCTCCTCGAAGCGCCCGTGCTTCAGCGCGCGCGCGTCGGTGAACGCGCCGCGGTCGTGGCCGAACAGCTCGCTCTCCACCAGCCCCTCGGGGACCGAGGCACAGTTGAACGCCACGAAGGACTGTTCGCTGCGCCCCGGCGTCTTGCGGTGAATCAGCTCGGCGATCAGCTCTTTGCCGGTGCCGGACTCGCCCTGGATCAGCACCGTCGTGTCGCGTGCCTGCGCCACCTTCTCGACCATGTCCAGCACCTGGCGCATGGCGGGGGAATCGCCGGGCACGAACTGCCCCACGGCGGCGGACGCTCGGTCGGCCAGGGCCCGCACCTGCGCCCGCAGGCGCGACGTCTCCAGCGCCTTGCGCACGGTGGCGACCAGTTCGGGCAGTTGCAGGGGCTTGGCCAGGTAGTCGAACGCCCCCGCCTTCAGCGCCGCCACGGCGCTGGCGACGTCGGCATAGGCGGTGGCCATCACCACCAGCGGCTCGGCCCCGCGCTCGCGCCCCTCGCGCGTCATCCGCTCCAGCACCTGCATGCCGTCCATGTCGGGCAGGTTGCGGTCCAGGATCACCAGATCGGGCGACTCGCGCTGCCAGACCTCCAGGCCGGCCCGCGCGCTGGCCGCCGTCAGCACCTGCACCCCCTCGGGCGTCAGCGCCTCCTCGACGACGATGCGGAACGTCTTCTCGTCGTCCACGATCAGGACGGTCGGCTTCATGTCCGGGCCTCCCGGGGGACGCGCCTGGGCAGGCGAACCCGGAACAGCGCCCCGCCTCCCGCCTGCGCCAGCGCCTCCAGCGCGCCGCCGTGCGCCTCCACGTAGCGCAGCGACGTGGGCAACCCCAGCCCCGTGCCGTTCGGCTTGGTGGTGAAGAAGGGCTCGAACAGGTGCTGCCGCGCCTCCGCTGACAAGCCCGGACCGTCATCCGACACGTCGATGATCGCGTCGGCGCCGGTGGCGGTCGCGCGCACCCTCACCTTCTTCCCCGCCTCGGCCGCATTCTTGATCAGGTTCACCAGGACGCCCTCCACCTTATGAACGTCGCATTCCAGCGGCAAGTCGGGCGGCGCTTCGACCACGACCTCGGCGCCCCGATCCCCCAGCACGTCGGCCAGCGTGGCCACCGCGCGCTGGATGATGGGAACCAGATCCGCCGGGCGGCGGTCCAGGCGGGGCGAGCGCGAGAACGACAGCAGCGAATCGATGACGTCGCGCAGGCGCGCGATCTCGCCCACCACCTGCGCCTGCAGGCGCGTCACCCGGGGCGCGTTCGCGGGGTCCTGCAGGATCAGCTCGACCGCCATCCCCAGCCCGTTCAGCGCGTTCTTGATCTCGTGCGCGATGGCCGCCGACGTCTTTCCCATCGCCGCGAACCGCTCGGCGTCGACCAGCGCCTTTTGCGTCTCGACCAGCTCCTGGGTGCGCTCCTTCACCCGCCGCTCCAGCGAGGCCGCCCCTTCCCGCAGCTCCTGGTCGCGCTTCTCGATGGCCGTCTCCATCTTCTCGAACGCCGCGATCAGCGCGCCCACCTCGGCCGCGCGCGAGGGTTTGGGCAGGGCGACGTCGGGCAGCGGCTCGCCGCGCGCGATGCGCGACGCGCTGGCCGCCAGCGCCACCAGCGGCCGGGTCAGGTAGGTCGACAGGACCAGCCCCGCCACCGACGCCACCACGAACCCGAACACCAGCACCCCGAACAGCGCCGCCAGCTGCCGCTGCAGGTTCACGTTCAGCATGCGCCAGGGCCAGGCGAACACGATCGAGTACCCGCTGCCCGCCTGCACCGGCGCCCAGGCGAACAGCGCTTCCTGGCCATCCACGCGCCCGAACAACGTGCCCGGGGCCTGGTGGCGCGCCTGCTCGATGGCGCGCCCCCAATCCGTGCCCGCGGCCGCCGCGATCCGCTCGGCGGGATACACCACGGCCCCCTGGGCGTCGATCAGGATGCCGTCCGTTCCCGGGGGCAGGTGATCGCGCAGCACCGGCGTGATGATGTTCGCGTCGCCGAGCGCGATGATGCCGACCAGCGCCCCCGCGAAGACGCCGTGGCGCAGGATGGGCTGGATCAGCTTGATGGTGCGGCCCAGGTTCGGCTCGTCGGTGGCGCGCAGCAGCGGCCCCTTCGCCGGTCCGCGCGCGGCGGCCACGAACCAGGGACGATCGCCGAAGCGCTGCCCTTCGAACTCGGGGATGTCGGGCTCGGCCTCGACGCACTGGCCGTCGACCGACAGCAACATGACCGCAGTGTTGTACAGGACCGAGTTCTGGTGCGCGCCCGCCAGGACCTGCGAGGCCGCCTTCAGCGAGCCCCGCCCCGCGCCGATGGGCGGCAGCAGCGCCAGCCGGGCCAGCTCGTCCTCCAGGATCTGCAGGTTGTCGCGCAACGCGAAGGCGCGGTTCTCGGCGAACAGCTGGTACTCCGTCGACAGCTCCTGACGAAGGGTGCGGTTCGTCTGGTAGATCGTCGTCGCCCCGGCGATGCCGATCGAGCCGATCAGCAGCGAGGAAAGCACCAGGGACAGCTCGGTTCGCAGGGTCATCGGCAACGTGCGCGACTAGCGCGCCACCACCGTATCACGGCGCCCGGGCGCGCATTGTCAACGAATTAACCAGCAAAGGGCGAAGTGGAAACACGCCCTTTACATGGGCTCACTAGGATGGCGCTCGTGGGGCAAGGCGGCCGGGCCGGACCCACCAGAAGGGGGCGTCGAACATGAGCGCGATGGTATCGGTCTTGAAGCAGATGAAGATGCGGGACCTGGCGGGGCTGACCGGCCGGGTCATCGGGCTGGGGATGTTCGTGGGGCTCGTCTACACGTATTGCCACGTCCTGATCGAGAGCTGCTTTCGCGGAATTCACTGAGCCCGTTTAAAATTGGGGGATGCGGCTCCTCGGACCGGCCCTCCTCCTGACGGTGTCGCTGCTGATGGGAGCGTGCGGCTCCGATGACGTGGGCCCCTCCGGGCACGTGGTGGGGGCGCGCTGCACCGCCGACAAGGACTGCGCGAAGCGCTGCCTGACAGGCGGCGAGTTTCCCGACGGGTATTGCTCGCAGACCTGCACGACGGCGAGAGACTGCCCGGGAGGCGCCGCCTGCATTGGCGTCGAGGGGGCGGGCGTCTGCATGGTGACCTGCCACGTCGCGAACGACTGCAACGGCTTCGGGCCGGGCTACCTGTGCTCGCGTGGGGCGCGCCAGGAGGGCGGAGAGGGGGTGCTGGTCTGTATCGGCGGATGACAGCCGTGACAGCGCACGCTCTGGCGCTGGCGATCGCGTTCGTCGCGCTGGGCTGCGGAAAGCGACCCTCCGGTGCGTGCCGCGACGACCTCGACTGTCCGCCGGGCTTCGACTGCGCCTCGGGCGTCTGCTCTCACCGGGCGCGCTTGGAGTTCAGTGGCGCGGGCGGCACGCCCACGACGCCGCCGGAGCCCGAAGCTCCTGCGGCCGCGCCGCCCCGGCCGGTGGAAATGCCGCCACCGCCTTCGCCCTTGCCAGCCCCCGCCGCCAAACCGAAGGGGAAGCCGATCCAGGTGCCCGAACCGGCGCCCGCGCCGGCGCCCGCCCCCGCCGTCCCCGAACAGCGCCTCCCCGCCTGGAAGCAGCGCCTGAAGAACACCTGATTCTTCGAAATCAGGCCTGCGTCTACGGCATCGCGCACGGCCGCGCCAGCACCGCCCTCAGCGCGCCGATTGCCTTGGCGTCCAGCGCTTCGCCGGTGAACACCACGCGCTGCGCGTCGTCGAACACCATGGTGGCGGGGATGCGGCGCTGGCCGATGGCGTCGGCCAGCGCGAAGTTCTCGTCGGTGTACTGCGGGAAGGTCAGCCCCTTCTGACGGGCGAACGCCGCGATGCCGTCGGGGGCCTCGCCGACCGCCACGCCCACCACCGCGCCCCCGCACGCCTGCGCGGCACGGGACAGCCGCTCCAGCTCGGGCTGCTCCTTCAGGCAAGGCTCGCACCAAGGCGCCCAGAAGCTGACCAGCGTGGGCCGCCGCTCCAGCACCGCCGACAAGGGCGCCGTCTGGCCCGTCACGCCACGCACGCTGATGGCCCGAAAGTCCCCCCCACGCGACCGACCCGGGCTGGTGCTGGCGGGCGCGGTCTTCCCGGCACAGCCGGACGCGCCCAGCGCCGCGATCACGCAGGCCAGCGCCGTGCCCGCTAGAAGATCAGACCGAAGCCGCATGTGGCGATGTCCACCGTCAGATTGTTGGAACGGAAGTAGCGTTCATAGCCAAGGTCGAAGTGCAGCTCGCGGACGCGACCGTTCAGCTCCAGGTCCCACGATATCGTGCCTCCGATCGTCTGCGCCACGAAGCGCGCCAGATCGCTGTCCGCCGTTCGATAGCCCAGCCCCAGCGGG
>Ga0207652_10002241_pt1 | contig 16465 bp, 20 predicted proteins | sample KBSC63BmetaG_FD_184334 | JGI IMG/M metagenome (GOLD analysis project Ga0207652, IMG submission 184334) | Corn rhizosphere microbial communities from Kellogg Biological Station, Michigan, USA - KBS C6-3B metaG (SPAdes) (version 2) | ecosystem: Host-associated > Plants > Roots > Rhizosphere ... | reverse complement strand
AAAAAAAGCATGGAATAAGATTTATAAGAAAAGTTAATAAATTACAATTAAAGCCCGCCAATGAATCGTTTAATCCTGTGTTTATGTCTTTCTGCAATTATTATTTCATGCCGGACTGCTCATTCTAAAGATCCAAAAAAAAGTTTGCTTGCAGTAGGTGAAAAGCACTTGTTCAAATCCATTATTAACGGCAATTGGGTAGAAAGCTCCTATATTAATCAAATCAGAAAAACCAAATCACCTTATAACGCACAGGATTCATTGGGGTTGATTGTGGAATTAGTTATAGACACTAACCGCATGAAAGGCGACAGTCTCAAAATAATTGCTCCAAGCGTTCATGAGATTTGGGATTTCCAGGTTTATTTCCGACCAGGTACAACGCCGAAATCCTTGCCGACAAATATTGAAGGAGATAAAGGCGGAGATTATTACGAACTGGGGTATTCGATTACAAATAGCGACACCTCGTTAACGGTCTGTCATTACAATAATGCAAAAGAGTTATTGACAGAAAAAAAACTTATTAAAGCGCCCAAATCCCCGCAGGATGCCCTGGAGACAATGATTAATACGATGCTGTTTGCCGGACAGTATGAAACGTATGATTCTACCGGGCATGTTATGAATATTGAATTCAGCCCGGACGGAACGGTGATGGGGTTCCCTCTTTTTAATAAATATTTCATTTTAACAGATTTCGTTGCAGAAAGTTATAAAAGCTTCGATCAGATTTGTTTCGATATACAATCAAAAAATCAACACTGCTTCGCTTTTGAAATCAAAGCCGACACAATTAATCTGTACGGAATTATAGCAACCGATATATCCGATTCAGTTAAGCGTGGAGATTTGAAATATAAGTTGGTCAAGAGATGAAATAAATTCATATTTTGCTAAAGAAGTTTGTTTAGAAATTGTTATGCGGTGAATTTTTACAATTCCATTGAATGCCGCCCCTCTCTTGGCTAAGCCAGCAGCCCTTCCCGCTGTGGCTTTTCTTTTAGAATTTTGCCAAAAGCGGGCCGGAACGCAATAACTATATATTATTTTGGGTTATATGATTACAATAATGGGGGATCATGAAAAACCAACAAGCTTATGAAACATTATTTCCTATCGTTCATTCTGATATTTCAGTTTTATGCAGAGGTAAAAGGCCAGATCAATTACCTGAATAGAGGTAATGAATACCTGACTGAAAAAAATTACAAAGCTGCCGAGCAAATTTTTAGAGATGGCATGAAATCTGATAGTTCCAATTTAATTTATCCATGCCAGCTGGCGCTGGCCCTGATGAGGCAGGATCTGCACGCAGAAGCTCAAAATGTGCTTAACCGTGTGCTTTCCAAAGATTCAGTTAATATCGGCGCCTTGTGGTATGCAGGTACCAATACTTTCCTGGATTCGAATGCCGATTTGAGGCTCGCAGTATTTTATTTTGAAAAGGTCATTCCCCTTTTGAATAAGAATCAGGGGCAATATTATTCAGCCCATTGGTTCATTGGCCGGGCTTACCAGATTTTACTACAAAGAGACGGACTAAACTATAATGAGGTCTCAAGAATGCTCCAATGCTACGAAACATATACCAATTTACAACCGGATGCAAATGACTCCCAGGAAATCAGGGCATTCATTGCGCACATTAAAAAGGTGCGGCCGTCAGAAAATGTGCTAAAATGGATTAATAGATGAAAAGCGCGCAAACGAAGATTTTACAAAACAACCTGTAAGAATATTTATCCTTAAAGCCCCTGGTCTGTAAAGTTCAGACCCGGACAGTCGCTGAATAAATTGTCCTTCCATAAACCGATGGATATTCATTCAGCTTCTCCACCCTTCCGAATCCAGCGTTCAAGAAAAGCGCCTTAAGGGCCGGGAAACGCACAGGATAAGGCACCCAGTTACGCACCGGCATATCCGAATCATATTCCACCACGACCAGCATCCCCTCCGTTTTCAGCATTCCTTTTACCTTTTTCGTAAAAGCCGCTTGATCTTTCACAAAATGAAGGGAATTCGCCATCAGGATCCCGTCCAGATCGCGGAAAGGCAGGTCGTCCAGTACAAAGTCCAGCATCAGTTTGTGCAAAGGAACCCCGTTCGGGAAGTTCGGAAAGGTTGTGGCTAACTTTTTATCAACCGCATAAATTTCACTGCTTGGTTGCAGCAGCCGGGCCAGGGCAGTTGTAAACAAGCCTGATCCCGCACCAAGGTCGGCCCACCTTGTTGGGTTGGGCGAGTTGAGGAACGGGGTTTGGATAAGGGTAATGGCGGTATTGAGTTCCATCATTTACAATTGCAAGTAGTTTAGGAGCTTGCCCTAATCAAATCAGACGATTTATTTGTCGAGTCAGAATTGCAGTTGGGACCGTGTTATCAATCCCTTTGCCGTCACCAACCTATCTGTTAGCTGCCGTACTTAGCTTATCCAAGATATTCTATTTATAACACATTTAAAGTTGTTACCTCGTCTTTGTAAAATCATTTCTGTTCCGATTGCGCCGTCAGATGCTTTTGTCTTTGATGTCTTGATTAAAATCGTACCATCTGGCTGCACTTGTATTTTATCAAACCTGATTACCGGATTTTGAAAGAACTGATACTTAACCCAAGTCGTATCATGTAAAATAAGTGAATCCAAATTTGCCTCACTGGCGTTGGCATTAAGTCTTAAAAAACTATCAATACCTCGTCTGTTCAATTCTTTTATTATGCTAAAGTCTACCAGGTATTGCCCCGTGTTTAGTCCATGGTCTAATTGAAGTGTTGAGTCAACACAAAGTTGAATGAGATTTAACGCAACTTTTTCGGAATTAACATATGTCGAATTTCCCGTTTCTTGTCCGCATGAACAAAAAACCAATAACACAGTCGAAATGAACGCTAAATTAAATTTCAATTTTTTGAAAGCATGAAAAGTGATACATATATCAGCCAAAACTCAACTTTATGTCATAGGACGCAACGCCTAAAGCCTCGCAAGCTGAAACACTCCGTTCCTTTTCGCCGTATTTCCAGCACCGCCAAAATAAATCCAATCTAAATGCTTTCCGCTAAAAAAGCTTCCCGTTTCAAGCTTCGAAAAGCATACAACTTATATCCAGTCCAGGTCATTTGGAAATTCTATCCCGGATCAGCCATTCTCTCCGGTTCCATATCGGTGGGCAAGCTCCTACGGATGGCAGGGAATAATGCGGATCATTCACCTGGATCAGCGTAATCAGTTTGCGGCCAAATAACATATGCAACCGCGAAGCATTCGCAAACTCGTCGAGTGTGGCATGGGCAAAATCCGCGGAAAGACTATCGTAATGTCTAAAAACCATCAGGAATCCGGGTTCGGCAACCACCAGGTCGGATAAACAATCATTTAGTGCATTCATGTTCCGGCCATAATAATCCGGAAACTTTAAGACTGCTTTTAGCTGCAGATGAAATTCATCTTCACTCGTCCAGTTTATGCAATCCATCTCAGCAATCTGAAAACCTTCTTTGCGAAACCAAACCAGTTCCGCATCCAGCACAGAAGACCGTAAATAGAGTGCCGACCATCCGTTTTGCAGGATCTGTCAGTCCGGCCGCTCACCTAAATTGGGTACATCTTTGAAAACCATTCGTTTTAGTAGTAAATTAGTTAATTCCGCGGGAAACACATAGCACATAATTATGAATCGCTTTCCACTCTACAGAGAAAGATGGCGATACAAACTAAGGACCTCCTACAGTTTAGCTAAAACGGAATATGGATTACAATAAAACACCCAGCGCCACTGCCAGATCATCCAGCGTTTTTAAACCCTTTTTTGACTGCCACAGCCCGAGCCTTTTTATGGTTACACCTTCAATCCGCGTCATGGCATTGTATTCCCCGATGGTATGATCCATATGCAGCAGGGTTGCCCCTTCGTAATGCTGGTTTTGTTCATTGTGGCCCTTCACAAAAAAAATAATATGGTATTTACCTGCCACGGGTTCATTCCAGGTTAAATATATGTCCTTCCGTTTTAGCCTGATGCCACCAAAGGGAATACGCTTCATTGGACTCGGCTGCCGGTATTTTACGATTTTCCAGTTTTCAAAATCTTTCACACCTTCCGTTAGCGCCTCTGCAAAGGGAATCCCCTGTTTCACCCCGTCACAGCTTACGACCAGGATAAACCGGTCCTCCTTATCCATTGTCAGCTCCGGAATCAGAAATTCGCTGTATCCGTTAAGTTTATCTGATAACTGCTCGTAAATCTCATAACTCCGCTGCCCTTCAGAAATAAATACTTCTAAAGAAGTCTTGTTCTTGTCAAACCAATTCCAAAATTCTTCTTTTGTCGTTTGCATTGGCAGTATTTAAAATGAGCGATCCATTTTATTTCCGGGAAAATATCATCACCGCTCCTTCATCCGGATCGCCATAGGTAAAAATTAATTTGTACGGCGCCTCGTCACCCATAAATCCAATGGATAAATTTCCGGTATCGCCCGTTAACGCTAAGCCCCAGGCGGATTTTGGATCGCCCCAGCCATTATCTATGCTCCCCACGGTTTCAATTGTCCACTTGCCGCTGGCAGTTATTAATTTTTTCCCTCTGCAAGCCTGTCTATCGGTCAAATCAGGGACATTCTTCATCTGGAACGCTCCGTCCCGGTTCAGAACAATAATTGCGTGCTTTTCAAATGGTAAAACGTCCCCTTCACACACCGTTTGTCGCTCAAATTCGTAAGTTCCCAAAACATCCTTGAATGTTATGATTGATATTTTCCATTTACCGTTTATTGTCAGGTTTCGATTTTACACGATCCGGTATAATTTACGCTACTTGTAATCGGCCTCTTTGGGCATTGGAGCTATTTCATATTTTAAATTCCATTCTTTTATGTTTTCTAAAATCGGCAAAAATGCCAGGCCTTTTTCAGACAGCTTATATTCTACCCTCGGTGGTATTTCCTTATAGGCCAACCTTTCCAGTAGTCCATCTTCTTCCAACTCTTTTAACTGTTCGGTTAGTACTTTCCGTGAAATGTGTGGTATTATGGCATCTAACTGGCCAAATCGAATGGTACGGGTTCCCATTACATTTATAATGATCGGCTTCCATTTATTACCAATCGTGCCAATAGCTCTGGTAAACGGGCAATTCGAATTGCAAAATCTGTCGTCTCTCATATTTGTAAGATTTGTAGTTACCTAATAGTAACCAGAATACACTATGATGGTTACAAAGATATACTATCGATAGTATCTTCGCGAAACAGACTTACTAATAAATTAAAAGATGAGCAGATTAAAAAACAAGGTAGCAGTTATTACAGGTGGTAATAGTGGCATTGGATTTGGCATTGCCCGGGAATTTAAAAATGAAGGTGCTAAAGGAGTTATTGTCGGCAGGAATCAGGAAACGTTGGATCGTTCTGTGGCTCAGCTTGGCGATCATTTTATAGCCATAAATGCCGATGTAACCAACCTGGCCGACCTGGAAAGAGTGTTTAAGGAAACAGCTGAAAAATTTGGTAAGATAGACGTGATTGTTGCTAATGCAGGCGGTGCGGTTACCGGAGCGGCGTTTGGTTCTGTGGCGGATATTGGGGAAGCCGACTACGACAAGACAATGGACTTAAACCTGAAAAGTGTTTACTTCACTGTTCATAAAGGACTGCCCTATATGAATGATGGTGGTTCTATTATTCTTATCGGGTCAAATGCAGGGCACCGGGCATATACATCATTTTCACTTTATGGCGCTACCAAGGCGGCTGTGATCCATTTTGCAAAAGGATTTTCCAACGACCTTTTAGACAGAAAAATCAGGGTAAATGTAATATCGCCGGGTACAACCGATACACCGGTATTTGACAGGTTTGTTCCTGCAGAACAACTGGAAGGGGTAAAACAATACTGGGCAGCTGTAATGCCGGTAGGCAGAATCGGGCAACCAACTGACATTGGTAAAACAGCGGTTTTCCTGGCCTCTGATGATTCATCGTTTATGCTGGGCGCTGAACTCCTTGTTGACGGCGGTCTAACCTATTTGTCGCCGGCTAAATAATTGACCCCATGCCGGCGCGGGTTTGTAACCCGCGCCATTAATCATTAAAATAATTTTCAAAATGAGTACATTAAAAAACAAAGTAGCGGGCTACGCAATTATCGGCTTCGGCCATATCGGCCAGGCCCTGGCCAGGGCGTTTGCCCGCAACGGCATCGAAGTATCCGTTGCCACCACGCGCGAACCGGAAAGCTTTGCATCCGCCGCGGCTGCGATCGGACCGGAGATCATTCCCGCAACACTGGCGGAAGCTGTCAGGGCAGACGTCATCTTTTTGGCTGTGCGTTTTGAATCGCACCCGGATGTTGCAAAGGCGCTGCGCACCTGGCAGGGGAAGACCATCGTTGATGTGACCAATGCCTACGGCGTGCCCCCGGAGAAGTTGGGAGGACAGCCTTCTTCCAGGGTCGTAGCGCAGGCCTTCACCGGCGGTAGACTGGTCAAGGGCTTCAACCATTTGGCCGCTGCCGTCCTTGACCAGGATCCAGCCGTACATGGCGGCAGGAGAGTCGTGTTCCTGGCGAGCGACGATGACGGCGCAGCAGCGGAGATTGGTGCGCTTGCAGAAAATCTCGGTTTTTCACCAATCAAACTTGGCGGACTTTCGGAAGGCGGACTGCTTGTGCAGGCGCGCGGAAATAGCTGGGGCCAACTGATCTTTAAGGACCTGGTGAAGTTCGACTGATGAATCGTGATCGCAAATTTCGATGCGGTCCTGCCTCGTGGACAAAGGGAACCCGGTTTAATTGAATCGGGGCGCCGGTATCTTAGCGGATGGCGGCATGGCTAATGCCTTTTCAGTGAAATAATCTTATCAACAACTGCAAAACCGGCAATAGAATACACCCGCAATTATTATTGCAGGGAGCCGGTAAATAATAGAAATAATGAGCAAATTAAAAAACAAAGTAGCGGTAGTTACCGGTGCTTCAAAAGGAATAGGGGCTTCTATCGCCAAACATTTTGCGGCAGAAGGCGCAAAGGTAGTTGTGAATTATGCTTCGAGTAAAGAAGGCGCGGACAGCGTGGTGAATGCGATAACCGGCAACGGAGGCATAGCCATTTCAGTGCAGGCCGATGTATCGAAAGAAGCCGATGTAACCAGGCTGTTTGAAGAAACCAGGAAGGCTTTCGGCGCGTTGGATATTTTGGTAAACAACGCAGTCTACCAGGGATACGCACCTATTGAACAGGTATCGGTAGAAACTTTTCATCAGAGTTTCAACGTGAATGTTTTGGGTCCTGTACTTACCATCCAGGCAGCTTTGAAAATGTTTGGCGATAAAGGCGGCAATATCATCAATATCAGTTCGGGTGCAAGCAAAATGCCGCTTCCGGCAGCTTCGTTGTACTCTGCATCTAAAGCGGCATTAGACGCCATAACGATCTCTTTGTCCAAAGAACTGGGTGCAAAAAACGTTCGTATCAATTCTGTTTTACCGGGCGCTACGGAAACAGAAGGCGCAGCCAGTGCAGGCGTCACCCCCGGCAGTGAGTATGAAAAAATGTTTGTTGCCAATACACCGCTTGGTCGTAGAGGCCAGCCCGAAGATATTGCGAAAGCTGTCGTATTTCTTGCTTCCGATGATGCAGCCTGGATCACGGGAGAGCAAATTTCCGTTTCGGGGGGCATGTACGGTTTTTAGATTTTTCCAGATTGTTGTCGTTCATCAGATCCACAATAGCCTGAAATATGTTGCCAGCAAGGATCAGAAACCGTTTATGACTGAACTCAAACCGGTTTCCGTCTCGATTATAGTTAATCGTGATGTTTATCCCATGTCTATTGGAAAACAGTGAAATGGAGTTTGGGCACTCCTGAAGCCTTCTCAAAAGATTCCGCCAATGGATGCTCAGCACCAAACGCAAACAAGGTCCATCAGCAGGGCCATTGTTGACTCTTTGTCAGTACGGCCCAGCCCGCTCTTATTCGCCATCTGTCGGGTATCCTGTGCCTGCACCTTAATGACGGCAGCCTGTAATCCGACGTCCCTGAAACCGCTGAAACGACAGGCATGAAGGAGGCGAGCAGCTTAAGCTGCTGAAAATTTTTCATGAATTTTTTTCCGTTTTCTGATATGCATTTGGCCTTTCTTGTCAAATTTTCATCTTTTGTTGTTATGGCATCCCGGTTGTACCCGGCAAATTATTCATTAACCTAAAAAAGATACGCCATGAACAACATTGTTAAAAGAGAAAACGGGCGTCAGCCAGCCACTTTTGGAAGTGTTGTTGATCAAATCTTCCAGAACAATCTCAACCGCTTTTTTGACGACGAGAATTGGGGATTTAACGGCCTGAACAGGTCCATCGCCGGCGCACAGCCGCTGGTAAATATCCGGGAAACGGATAAAAACTATGAAATGGAGCTCACGGCTCCCGGTCTGAAGAAGGAAGATTTCAGGCTGGGCATCGAGGGTGATTTGCTAACCGTATCTTTTGAACCGCAAGCGGAAAAAAAGGAACAAAAGGAAGACGGTTACCTCAAAATGGAATACAGAAGGCAGGCTTTCAGCAGGAGTTTCACCCTGGACGATTCTATCGATTCAGGGAAAATTTCTGCCCGGTATGAAGATGGAATACTGCGCCTGGACCTTCCCAAAAAGGAAAATGCGCGCAGATTATCGCGCACTATCAGCATCCAGTAATCGCGCAGGCGATTGTTCTTCAACAGGCGGGTAAAAATAATCCCGCCTGTTTATTTTGCTGAAACATTAAAGAAAGGACTTTGAACAGGAAGACGCAATTCTTTATTCATCTGAATATAAAAACAGTAAAAGGTCCCGAAACCTTTGGGATGTTTCATGTCGGCGATAACCGCGAACGCGCTTACCAGATTTTTGGTCTTTTGCTCGGAGATCGGTTGGTTAATGAAAACAATGTGCTCTTCCTGGATCTTATGGAGATAAAGAATGGTTTACCAGTAAATCTGAATATGATTTCATGTACGCTGGATCAACTCGCCCAAAATTGCAAGACCGTTACCAGGGAATTATTCAAACTTTCAAACCTGGAGGCTGCAGCAGATGCGGACTGATTTCATGCCACTGCCTCAAAGCCCGGGTTCATTGATCAATAATGATATTGACCACAATGGGGTGAATAGGTGACATCTGATCGACTCTGCTCCCTGTGGGGAATAAGGAGTATGACCGCCTATTTTGAAGGGCGGAAAGAAACGGAAATTAGCGTTAACTTTAGAGAAGCACTAATATTTTGCGAGGCAAATGACAGCGTTCCGATTCAGTCCGGTCACACCGCATCCATTATTAAGCCCATACGTTGCCAAAATGCATGTGTTCGAAAGCAGCGGCCGTCTTCCCGCCCTGGATAGGAAACTGATCGTCCCAAATGCAAATTTGAAATTAACGCTTACCTACCGTAACGGGATCGTGGCCCATATCGCGGGCAAGCCTTTCATCCAAAGGGAAAATGAGCTAAGTTTAACCGGCCTGATCGATACCCCCGTAATGCTTGATCCGCAGGAAGATGAGCAGACTGGCACGATCATCATCGAATTCAACCCGCTCGGGGCCTATCGTTTATTTCATTTATCGTACGCTGAGATCAAGAATCAAATCGTGGGGATGGCAGACCTGATCGGCAACGATGCGGAAGAACTGCAATCGCAACTTGCTGAGGCAGGCAGTTTAAACCTGAAATTGCAGCTCCTGCAAAATTTTCTGATCAAACGGTTGGAAGAGGCCGCTCCGGACCCCATATACGATTATTGTATCCATCGTATTGCTGACGCCAAAGGGCTGATCAGGGTGGCGCAGCTTGAAAAAGAAACCGGCTACAGTGCGCGATGGCTTCACAGAAAATTTCTGGAACATTTGGGTACGGGGCCCAAAAACCTTTCCGAGATAGTCCGGTTCAAACAATTTTACCAGGCGTATTCAACCGGTCCCGGATTGCACAGCTTAAAAGACCATTTTTACGATTATTACTACGACCAGTCCCATTTCCTCAGGGCATTTAAAAGGTTCACCGGAACCACCCCGACCGAACTTCAAAACAGCATAAATGAACTCGCTACCAAACATTATACCAGCTAAGTTCCGATTTGTACAATACTTAAGGATATCACCGTTCTACCTTTGTTTAAAAATTAAACAAAATGGAAAAGACCGATTTTGTCAGCAGTATCTCGGTAGAGATCAGCGCAAACGAGGCGATCAAAAAGATCAGCAAGGTACCGGCGTGGTGGGGAGTAACCGTTACCGGAAACGCCGAAAAACAAAATGATGAGTTCACAGTAAAGATGGGTGGGGATTCTTTCTTTAACCTTACCGTAGCGGAACTAATCCCCGGTAAAAGAGTTGTTTGGTTAGTTACAGATTGCAATATGCCCTGGTACTCGGATAAAAAAGAATGGGCTAACACCAGGTTAATTTTTGATCTCAATGAACACAACGGCATAACAGAGCTGAACTTCACCCATGAAGGCCTTACACCGGACGTGGAATGCTACAAGGACTGTGAACCAGGCTGGACGCACTGGATCCAAACAAGTCTGTTTTCCTATTTAACCAACGGAAAAGGCGTTTTCAGGCCACCGACAAAGTGAGACAATTCCTGACTGTTTAGCTTTCGATAACGATGACAGACAAAAACTACAAACCGGCAAAATACTCCGTAGAAATTGAGCTTGCGAAATCTCCGGATAATGTTTTTGATCATCTAATCGATCTTTCCAAATGGTGGCCGGAAGAATTTGAAGGCGAAGGCATCAAACTGAACAGCGAGTTTATATTCAGAACAGGCGCTTCCCATTATTCAAAAAATAAAGTGGTTGAATTTGTGCCGGATAAAAAACTGGCATGGCTTGTTACCGGGAGTATACGCAAAACAGACAATTTTGAATGGACAGGAACAAAAATGATTTTTGAACTGACCCCCCGGGGGAATCATACCCGACTCAAATTTACCTATGATGGCGTCGTTCTGGAGAATGAATCCGACAGATTGGTTCAGATATGTGACATGACGGTTAAAAAGATGTTTTACAACTTTATCGTTGAGGGAAAAGGAAAGTAAATTTTAATTCAAATGAAAAATGAAAATTTCACAGCAACGATAGAAGTTTCTAAATCTCCGCAAATTGTTTTCCGGAGCATTACCAACGATGTTCCGTTGTGTTTATTTTAGATTGTCTCTTTGCAATATTTTCCTATCAAATCGTTTAAGTGTCCTTTCTTAATAGCTGTCTTTGCAACATAATTAAATATTGGCCCGGCTACTTTTTGAAACCCAACCATTCTTGAATTATTTAAGTAAACAAAAAGTGCTAAGTCTGAAAGTTTTTTGGGGGTTCCTGCTGCACTTGCTAATCCGTCCTTTGCAAGTCCTTTTAAAATGAAAAGAGAGGTTTCAAAATTTTTATTTCCAGGGTTCAGCGTTGCTTTTACAATACATTCCACTTTAGAAATATTGTGATAATAATGTTTTTCGTTCGGCTGTATAGTCGCAATATCACCCTGCTTTAAATGCAGAATGTCTTTACCTTTTCCAACTTCCAATGTGCCTTTTAAAATTTCAAATGTTTCGGAAAACAAGGTATGGTAATGCCAGGGTGTTTTTTCTGCCGGAAGAATATTCATTTCCAGCACACTTGCTCTATTTACATCTGCCGGACTAATCAGTTTAATGGATGCCTGTGTTTTCATAATGCTTTTTTTGCAGGTTTAACGGTCAATAAAATGGTGCCGAATAGAGAGCAAATGACAATCGCAGATATATGAGCAATCGCCTGTTCAATGCCGTTATAAGGTTTGCTTAAAACGATAATCATATCCACAATGGGTACAATTGTTCCGACTAATAAAGTTGCACCCAATGCTTTTGTTTGTTTACTTAATACAAAAATGCACATAAGTAAACCTGACATTAAATCACGGATGCCCTTGATGTAATGAAAAGAGTAATCGCCTTGTTCGGCAAAATGAATTCCATATCCAGTTTCTGCTGTTTCCGGTGCTATTAAAAATCTTGCCCCAAGAAAGATTAATCCTAATCCTGTCAGGAAAGCAATTGCGATGGAAATGTTCTTTGTCATAATATTTATATTTTAAATTATGACGCAAAATTCCATACGCTAAGCCAAAAATCTATGCACTTGGGTTAATAAATCATTTTTGGTTGGAAATTCTTTTGCGAATACGGCTAAGGGACTGAGGTTTTACACCTACATAAGATGCAATGTGGTATTGGGAAATTCTTTGTTGTAAGTTGGGATGTTCTTTTGTAAATTTTTTATAACGGTATTCAGGGGTATCAGTGTAAAACGAACTAAGGTCCCGTAACAGTTGTATAAAAACTTGTCCAATGACGAGCCTCCCAAACCGTTCTCCCTGGGCAATAGATTTATAAAATATTTGTAAGTCGGCAAATGAGATTAGCAGTAATTCACAGTCCTCCAACGCCTGAATAATTTTTGTTGATGGAGTCTGAGGCAGAAAACTTTCATAGTTGCAAACAAAGTCATTTTCTTGCGCAAAGGCATATGTTTTTTCTTCCCCATCGAGATTAATATAATATCGCATTAGTCCTTTTACAATAAAACCTACGTGTTTGCAAACTTGTCCATCTGCCAAAAAGAAATCTCCTTTTTTAATCTCTTTTTTTCTAAAAAGCTGGTTGATACAAGCAACCTCTTTCGTGGTTAAGTCTATAAAAGATTGTATGTTAATAATTAATTTCTCTGTCATACTTACTGCTGTGCTGGCATTCAATGGGCTTTTCACCCGAACGTCAGCCCAATAACGAACCCAAAGCCGAAGATAAAACAAAAGCCGAACAATGAATTTTCAGCCCGGAACTACTGATGAATAGCGAACAAAAGCTGATGTTTATTCCTTCAGCCAGCGTAGAAGCAAACCCAATGTTAGCGGTTCGCTGTCCTTTCCTGATTTCAACGATCTGTGTGGTCAGCTTAAAAGTTGTTCAAGACTCTTGTTAATTCTTTTCATTTTTGTTTCTTCTGTCTTAGCTTCGGTGATAGAAATAACTATAGCTTTCTTCTTGCTTGGCGAAAGCTTTTCAAAATTCATTTTTGCCGTTTTGTTCTTATCTAAAGCCTTTTGTAGATCTGTTGGTATTTCTACTGTTCTTGGTTGTGTGTCTAACTCCAGGTTTATTTCAACAACATCTCCACCATTCACCCTGGCGTTTTTTTGATTTTCAGCACTCAGGCTTATCATAAACCTATCACCCATTTTGCCAACTGCACTTCGGTAGCTGTACCCATTTAATGTAACAACAACCAAAGGTTTTTTTCCACTACCTAATTTTTCAAGTGTTAATTCACTTACTTCTATGCCTGTGTTGTTTCCGGTCTGGACAATTTTGGTTTTGAATTTCATAGATTCTGTTTTTTAAAAATTTGATTTAAGGTTTTTTAAACTCTTTTGAACATCTTTTCCAGGAAAGCTGTCGGCTTTTTTACTTTAAGTTTTACAGATTGTATTTATTCCTGTATTCTATCGGGGTCATTCCGGAGATTTGTTTAAATAGATTACGGAATGCATTTATTTCGGAATAACCTATATCATACATTACTTCGTTGATTGTTTTCCTTCCTTTCTCCAACTGTTTTTTTGCTGCTTCAATTTTTACACGTTGAATATATTCCACTACAGAACTACTGGTGGCTTTCTTAAACCGTCTTTCCAGGCTTGTTCTTCCAATACTGAATTTATCAGCCACTTCGTTCACAGCAAGCCTGGCCTTGTAATTTTCCTCATTATATTCCTGGATGCCTAAAATATCTTTGTCATCATGCTCTTTTTGTCCGCTGAAGATAGCAAACGGCGATTGACTGTTTCTTCCAATATCAAGGGCAAAGTATTTTGAGGCCCATATAGCTGTTTCCTTATCTGTATATTTTTGGTTCAAAGCAAGAGGTGTTATCATGTCGCTGCGGTTTTCATCAGCGACCCGGTAATAAATACGGCTGGCGAAGCATTACCTACTGCAAATGGAAAATTGCATCAATTAGGCGCCTTGCTTGATTCTATTCCTTTTGCATCTGTTTTAATCAGCATAGGATTACTTCGTAAAAACGAACTGTGGAAACAGGCGAAGAAAAAATTACTATGGTCAACATTTTTTGTGTGGGTTGGATTAATTGTGTTCCTTGTTTCAATGGCAGTATTATTCCCTGCCAATGGCAAGTTTGGCCCCGATGTTTTGATGGACTGGCCAAATAGAATAATGATATCAGTTCAATGCATCTGGCTTGTGGTAGTAGCACGACAGGCAATTAAGATCAATACTGCTTTTAATCCTTCTTCAGCCCAAACGAAAAGCTATAAAAAGGTTATTGCTTATTAAAGATTGGCAAGATTTGAATCATGCTATGGCAAACACACTATTAAAGACCGGCTATGCTCCCGTAAATGGCCTGAAAATGTATTACGAAATTCACGGCTCCGGAGATCCGATGATGTTGCTTCATGGCGCCTTTGGAACGACAGGAATGTTCGGTACTGGAAATAAACGGAAGCTATCAATACACGGCGCAATGGCAGCTGCATAAAATCCGGAAGGGCTCGCGCGTCAGCCGGCATCAACGCAAACAGGATGAATCCTCCCATCAGCAGCAGGATAAAACAGCCAATCCAATTCATGCGTGTTTTCAGCGTCCCGATTCCATCCCGCATTTGCGGATCAAGCGTTCCACGGATAACCGGATAGTTAATTAAGGAGCTTTCCCGGACACGGGATTTTGATTCCTGAACGAATGTAAGGACTTTGCAGCCATTTGAAATTCAGAATATTCAACGTATTTTTCAGCCCGTTAACCCTTTTTATGCGACTACGGTTTTTATTTTCTGCCATTGTTTTGGCTCTGTTCCTTACCGGATGTCAGAAGTACGGTGGTCCTCCCTCCGTTTTGTCTGTTAGCCCGGCGATAGACACTATCGGAGGAATCGTTACCATCACAGGCTCTGGCTTTTCCAGCAATGCAGCCGAAAATATTGTTTTTTTCAATGATTCAGTGACCGGCATCGTGAAAACGGCGACCAGCACTGCGCTTACGGTGTATGTTCCTTCGCAGAATACCAAAAATCACATTACGGTTAAGACCAATGGCAAGGAATGGCAGACTACGGAAATCTTTCAAACAGCGCCAAAATTCCTGCCTCAGAGCGCCGCGCCGGGCTACCCGGTCAAAATATATGCGGGTGGCGGCGAGAATATCACAGATTACGAAGTCTCCTTTAACGGTACCCCGGCCAGGCCAACCGGCCTTTTCAATGCTGAATTAACAGTAACCGTGCCTGCCGGGGCAAGTACGGGTCTTGTTACGGTTATCTATAAAGGTGAGCCGTATACATCGCTTACAAAATTTATTGTCGCGCCTATCGGGGAAGTCAGCAGCTTTAGCGGTCCGGATGGTTTCGCTAACCCCTTTGGGATGGCGTTTGACAGGAATGGCCAATTGTTTGTTGCCGATTTGCAGGGCGGCTATATCGATGCCGTTGATCCGGCTACCGGGACTGTGAGCAAATACGCCGGCAATGGCACGTACAATTTTAGCGGAGGCCATCCGCTGTTGTCTGCCGCACTTTATGGCGCGCGGAATCTGGCATTTGCTCCGGATGGCGTTTTGTATGCCACCGACACCTGGTACGGACCCATATTCAAAATTGCCGGTGACAGCGTCGTATCATTCGTTCATTATTCGGAGGTCACTGGTCCCGAAGGTATTTATATCGACCAATCCGGTAATCTTTACATCACCGATGCGCAGCAGATCAAGAAAGTAAAGCCTGATGGTTCGGTAATCATTCTGGCGGGAAGCGGAACACAGGGGGTAGCCGACGGCCCGGCAGCTTCCGCGACCTTCTTCGCTCCCACCGCCATCGCACTGGATGAATCGAACGGTAACTTATATATCGCAGACAACAACCAGATCAGATTGCTGAGCCAGGGGATGATTAGCCGCTTTGCCGGCGGGAACGGCACAAATTTTCTGGGTGGAAACGGGATAAATGCCGGTTTCGGAACCCTGGTGGGGATGGTAAGAGATCCGCGAACAGGAAATATTTTTGCAACCGACATCACTGACCATATTGTGCTCATGGTTTCAGCAGCCGGCGATGTCACCGTTGTAGCCGGAAATCCCGGTCAGCAGGGTAGTCAGACCGGTACCGGTCCGGCTGCTTTATTCGAAGGACCGACGGGAATTACGATGGATAAAAACGGCGTGCTCTATGTAAGTGATGGTAATTACAGCAACCCGGCGATCCGGAAAATCACACTGCACTGAAATATGGATGTCCTGACTAATTCGGGAATAGTGCGGCTTGTCGGCCATGCTTTTACAAATGCACTGTTAGCGGCTGTTCTTTCTTATTTTTTGCCTTCATATTTTTGGGCGACAGTCAATGACATCGAAAAATGCTTATTTATTT
>Ga0207652_10002239_pt1 | contig 16472 bp, 9 predicted proteins | sample KBSC63BmetaG_FD_184334 | JGI IMG/M metagenome (GOLD analysis project Ga0207652, IMG submission 184334) | Corn rhizosphere microbial communities from Kellogg Biological Station, Michigan, USA - KBS C6-3B metaG (SPAdes) (version 2) | ecosystem: Host-associated > Plants > Roots > Rhizosphere ... | reverse complement strand
GATCGGATAAAAAAACGAATCGGCTTTTGTTTGCCGGGAAGCAATTTGGGCGTAGGCAAGCTCATCGTGAGAAGAGTTCGGGAAAACAGCTGTGAATGATTTCTGCCACGAATCAGGCCACCGAAGGTGAGAGGTTTGGCTTAGGCGGAAAATCGAGGATAAAATCGAAGATGAGTCAAGCCCTCCGCTCAATGCGGTTCCAATCGACACATCACTCCGCATCCGCACGGAACAAGCATCGAAAAACAAATCCCGGAAAGTGTTTATTCGCTGTTCTTCAGATTCTGGAGGTTCAACCAGATGAGACAGTGTATTCCACCACCGTCTGATGTTTTTAACCCCATTTCGAGAAAGGGTTAAAGAACACCCCGGCGGAATTTTCTGAATGCCCTCGAAAATAGTTTCGGAAGTGGGTTCTAAGCAAAGAGGGTCTTCAATTGTGTCTGCGATTCGTTGATCATTCAATTCTAAAGAAATGAACGGCAAAGCCCCAAACGCCTTAATTTCAGAAGCAAATGCGAAATATCCGTTCTTTTGGCAAATGTAAAGCGGCTTTACACCAAACCGATCCCGGGAAAGGAAAAGGGTCTTTTCGCGGGTATCCCAGATCGCAAAGGCCCACATTCCGTTGAATTTGAGTTGGCATTCTTCTCCCCACTCATGGAATGCCGCTAAGATTACCTCAGTATCCGATTGCGACCGAAAGGAATATCCTTTTTGTGACAGTTCATTCTTGAGCTCGAGAAAGTTGTAAATCTCTCCATTGAATACAACGATGTATCTTCCGTCTGCAGAGTGCATCGGTTGGATCCCTGCATCACTCAGGTCGAGGATTTTCAATCTCCGATGCCCCAGAAACAGATTGCAGTCTGGATCAAAATAGGTTCCACGGCCATCAGGCCCTCGATGCGCAAGCGCATCAATGAACTGGATGCACTCTGAGGGTACTAGTTTTTTAGACGTAGAAAACAAGCCGGAAATGCCACACATGCCGTTACTCTTTGTGAACGTAATTCAATGGGTGCTGTGCGATTGCCGCATAGTTTTTCTCAATCCAAAGACCTGTTTCTTTCAGACCCTCTTGGAATGAAATCCGAGGCCTCCAGCCCAAAAATGTCCGGGCTTTTGTCGAGTCGATTAAATACGCTTTATCTTGCCCCAACCGTTCTCCCACCACTTTCGTGGCTTGATGAAAGGGTGCATTCAACAACTGGCAAATTTCACCCACCACATCCTTGACTTTGACACCTTGATCAGGGGAAAAATGGTAGATCTCACCCAGTTTTCCATCTTCCATGGCTCTCAACTCACCCTCGGAAACATCCCGAATGTGAATGTACGATTTCACCGCTTCTCCACCACCGTGAAGTTCGATCATCTGCTTCTTTTTGATATATAAAAACGACCTTGGAATGATTTTAAATAGCTGCTGATGTGCCCCATAAACATTGGTCGCTCGGATCATCACTAAAGGAAACTGGAAGTTTTTGAAAAACGTAAACAGGGACAAATCCCCTGCAGCTTTGGATGCAGCATACGGAGTGCTTGGGTTCATCGGGGCGTCTTCGGTTAAATTTCCCTCGCACGTCCCATACACTTCGGGAGACGAAATATGCACGTATTTCTGCAGGTATTTTTTCCCTTTGAGCACATTGGCCAATTTCGTGATCGCCACTGCATTCGTCATAAACCAATGGTCGGGGTTTTCCCAGGAGGGAGCAACTTCACTTTGGGCTGCAAAATTCACCACATATTCTGGCTGAAAAGCATCCAAAAGCTGTTCTAACTCGGACATTTGCCGGTTTAAGTCGATTTGGTGAAATGTGAAATTGTCCGATCTTCGTTTCTTGTACGGCAAAAACACATCCGATTTTTCAGGAGATCGGCTTACACCCTTCACCACATACGTCTCTTTTTCTAACAACAGATCAACAAAATCACTTCCGGAAAAAGAATTGCTGCCAATCACGAGGACTTTTTTCATAGATATTTCCAAGTTAAACGTTCGCCATTTGATTTCTCGTCTGAAGTTCCCATAAGTTCGAATATCGTCCGCCATTTTTCAACAGCATTTCGTGAGTTCCCGACTCGATTAAACACCCTTGCTCCATCACTAAAATGAGATCCGAATGAACAATCGTCGACAATCGATGAGCAATCACTAAAATCGTTTTTGTTTTCTGCAATTTTTCAATCGCATTTTGGATGTACGATTCGGAATGGCTGTCTAAATTGCTCGTAGCTTCATCCAAGATCAAGATTTCCGGATCGCGCAAAAGGGCTCTTGCTAAAGCGACCCGCTGCCGCTCTCCCCCAGAAAGACGCAAACCCCGTTCTCCTACAACCGTTTGATATCCTTGCGGCAAACTCTGAATCAGCCCATCAATCCCTGCTGTTTTTGCCGCTTCAATCACCTGAGCCATTGGCAGCGTCTCCAAACCAAACCGGATATTCTCTTCAATGGTTTCATCAAAAAGAAACGCATCCTGTCCGACGACCCCAAACTTGGCTCTCCAAGAATCCAGGGAAAACTTCTGAATATCCATTCTGTTTGCAAGAATTTTCCCTTGGGTCGGTTCATAGAGCCGCAACAGTAAATCGATCAGTGATGTTTTCCCCGAACCCGACATCCCGACAATCCCGATGGTGGCTCCCTTTTGAATGGAAAACGAAATGTCTTTCAATACATCTTCTTTTCCCTGCTGGTAGCAAAAACTCACTTTCTCAATTGAAAGCTCTCGAATCGGTTCGTTCCACTGAATCCCCCCCTCGAGAATAAATTCCTTATGCTCATTTTCGAGGATTTCATTCATCCGCAAGAAAGGTCCATAGTATCCACCCGCTGTCCCTAATGTAACCATTGCATTTTGCACGCGCGTACTCAATCGGTAACCCACAGTCAAAAAGGTCATGAGAATCGCTGCAAACGAATCGTTCTCAACTCCAATCAATAAAGCGCCAAGAACCAAAACAAGCCCTAAGATCAGAACACTGATCATTTCGTTAAGGTAAGGAATGATGTTGGAAAGAAAATATACTTTCTTGCTTGTTTTCCCCACATCCTGAATTCGACCCTGGATTTTTCTCTTCATTTTTTCTTGCTGAGAAAACGTTTGAATCACCTTGATTCCCTGCAATATCTGAGATGTATCTTGATTGACATCCATTAAATGCTTTGAAGAAGAATCAGAATGTCGCAAAATTGCTTTTATTATCGACTTTTGAACAAAAGAAAACAATCCAAACAAGCACAATGTAACAGCTGTTAATCTCAAATCTAAAAAACACATCAGAACAACAATTGCTATAGACGTAAAAAAAGACACAATGAATCGATTGACAGCATCTAACAGGGGGTAGATAAAACATGCCGGAGCTCGGGCATTTTCCAGCAAATCACCGATTTTCAATCGGGTAATATATCCATAACTAAGGCGCAAAATTTGATTGTAAACTTCGGTCTGCATTTTCGTCTGAATTTTAAAGGCAACATTCATTGAAAATATCGTGGCTATATAACAAATTCCACTTCTAAGTATTTGAAATACAATAGCAAAGGTTGTGCTTAGAAAAAATAATTTCAATCCCTGAGAATTCGGGAACAGTAGGTTTTTTAAGAAATTGGATTGAGAAACTGGCTCAGTCTGCAAACCTGAAAACGCCGTCAGTAAGAAACCAAATGACCCACCCTCTAAAAGAGCTGCAATAAAACTCAAAAAAATCAGAAAACAAAAAACCCATAAGTTCTTCTTTTTGTCTCCAAGAAATAGACTCCAAACCTTGGTAGATCTCCATTGTTTGAATCGAGCCAGCATAGAGTTACTTCATCAATCGAGTGATGTATTTACAAAGAGAGGCTTTATGAATCGGAGCCTGGTTTCCAACCATTTGAATACTCATGGCAGCGGCAACCGATCCAATAAATCCAGAAACTCTCGAATCATATTTTTTAGCTAAACAAAGCGACGACAAAGACAAATAACTATCTCCCGCTCCAATCCGATCCACGCTGTTTGTTGCAAATGCAGGAATGTGGACTACCTCTCTGGGTACACTGTAGCACAAAACCCCATTTATCCCTCTCGTCACCGACACTGTTTTACAATTCATGATCTCAGAAATGTCCGCTGCAATCCCTTCCACTGAACTTGATTTGTCGTGCGCAGAGAGCCTTAATTCTGGTTCATTCAACGAAATATAATCAGCTCGGCGATAGTTTGTGATGACATTATGGCCGCGATTGCCGCTATTTGTCTGCGTATTTAATGCCAAAAACGTGGGCACAGACGAAATCGCATCCACAAGCCGATGATTTGTGAATCCATTGCCAAAGTCACATGCAATGACGACATCGTATGCAGGTGCATGCTTTTCCAAAAACTGCACAATCCGATTTGTTTGTTCCACGTTCAATAAGTCTTCTGATCCTGAATACGTTTCGAACAACTTCGTTAGTGTTTTCCCGTCTTTGAGCACATATCTTTTTTTCGTGAGTGTAATAGCCTCTTCCAAGTAGGTGATTTCTGTCGACACATTCTTAGCTAATTGCTGTTGCACAAATTTCCCATGCGGACACTGCTTCCCTAAAGCCGTGAGCAACGTCACTTTCCCAGCAAATTGAGCCACGTGGTTTGCAATGATCAACGATCCCCCCAAAAAGGTATCCTTGTCTAGGCACCGGCCCACCATGTGCAACCCCTTGCCCGACTGTCCCATCGGATCCACATACTGGTACTCATCGATGATCGCATCTCCGATCACCAGCACATTCAGCCCAGACAGCTCTTGAATCTTGGTTAAAATCTCATCCACCGAATACTGTTTTTTCAACTGCCCTAAAAACTCGACGACTTTCGGGGGCATCGAATCGAAATACTTGTTCAGCAAAGACGACGAACTGAACACGATGTCATTCGTGTAAAATACCGTGCCACCCACCGCCTCAACCGCACACACTTCTTCACTAATTTTCCCTGTCACATCGTCGGCATGGTTTTGGTACTCGCTGCCCTTCACGTACACATTCGGTTTCACTTTCCGAATTGCCGACACTGCATCGGGACTGTCGTTCAGCACAACATAGTCAACATCCATCAGTGCAGCTAAGCTTTCTTGCCGCAATAACTCGTTAAACGCGGGCCGCCCAGGCCCTTTATTCACAAACCGGTCGGGAGTCAACGTGACGACCAGCACATCGCCCTGCATCTTGGCTTCCCGGAAATGTCTTAAGTGACCCGGATGCAATAAGTCGAAAACCCCATGACACTGCACAACCCTTGCGCCCTTGCGACGTTGTTCAGCCAGAACAGACTCGAGCTCGGCAAAGGACAAAATCTTAGTGCGCGGCGAAAGCGCGATCGTTTTTGGCATCCAAAGTTCCTAGGTATGGTTTCCAGAGATCCACGAGGGTGTGCAAGAGGAAAAAATGGGCAGACTCGACCAAGCCGTAATCTGTTTTCCCGACCCAAAAGTTCAAAGCGCCGCTGGTGCGAAGCGGATTGTCGGGCAAAAAGCCGGAAAGGGTAATTGCTGGCACACGCTGTTCGGCTGCTACTCGGGTTGCGTTCAGGATGTTGGCCGATTTTCCAGAACTGCTGATGGCTACTAATAAGTCGCTGGGCTTTAACAACTTATGAAGCTGGTAACTAAACACGTGTTCATACCCGATGTCGTTCGACAAACAGGTCACCACGTTCGAATCGTAGAGCGTTTGTGAGGGAACATGGAGGGCCTTCATCAGATCGTTCGAAAAATGCGAAGCAATCCCGGCACTACCGCCGTTGCCGATGACATACACAATCCCCCGGCACGACTGAATGAGCTTTGCAGTTCGACCAAGCCCTTGATCGACTGTGAGTGCACCCGCGCTGTCTGTCACCACACACTCGTCCAAGGAACGGTTGAGAGCCTCAAGTCTGCTTTGAAACATCGGCCCCCAAATATTGAAACCATTTCTCCGTGGCTTTTTTGATCGATGCCGGTTCCCACACCGGTGCATCCCGAAACTCTTCGATGCGGCTGAGCAGCTGCTTTACCCCTTGCTCGAAGGACACTTTCGGTTTCCAGCCGAGTTTCTTGCGGATGTTGGCCGTGTCGGCAAACGTGCAGTCGGGTTCTCCGGGTCGTTTCGGAATGTGTGTAACCGGGCCGTCGAGTAACTGGATGAGTTGATTCACGCTGTAGTGCCCACCCGAACCCACATTTAAAATCTCACCGACCAAATTCGACTGCGCTGCCGTATAAAATGCATCAGCGACGTCGGTCACGAAGGTAAAGTCTCTCGTCTGTGTTCCGTCACCCACGACTGTGAACGGCTTGTTGTTGAGTTTTTGGGCCAAAAACACCCCAAACACAGCCCCATAAGCCCCTGTCGTTCGAGCCCTCGGGCCATAGACGTTGAATAACCGAAGACTCACGGCCGGAAGTTTGTAGAGCTGAGCCCAGTGCATGACGAGCTCTTCACCCAAGTATTTGGTCAAGGCGTATGGATACTGCGGCAATGCGGGAGCCGTTTCTGGGGTTGGATACTGTGCCGGAATTCCGTAACATGATGACGATGCTGCATAGACAAACCGTTGCACATTGTGTTGCTTCGCAGCTTCTAGCACGTTGAAGGTGCCGTCGACGTTGGTTTCAAAATAGGCTCTCGGATTCTCGATTGACGGAACAATGTCTGCGAGCGCTGCGAGGTGAAACACCCAGTCGACCCCACGAAAATGATCCGCAATCGGCTGTCGAATGTCTGCTTCGACAAAGCGAAAATTCGGATGCTTTTCCGCTTCGCGCAAGTTTTTCATCCAGCCGCCGCACAAATTGTCTAGCACGGTCACCCGATGCCCTTCGGCCAGCAGCCGGTCAGTCAAATGGCTTCCGATGAAGCCCGCGCCGCCCGTCACAAGTGCATGTTTTTTGGTCATGTAAAGCCGCTTTACATTTAGGTCAGTTGGACGTTTTTCATGGTCTGGATGTTGAAATACAAGGGGTTCTTCAACGAATCGGTCAACTTTCCGGCATCAAATGCAGCCACCAAGTCTTCGACCGCATTTTCAATGCTGTACTTCGGCTTGAATCCCAACTCTTTTGCAATCTTTTCTGACGACACATGGTACGATCGGTTGTCATTCGTCGGTTCCACTTTCAGTTCCACCGGCCGTTTTTTGCCCACGATCGTCTGCACCATCTTGCCCAATTGCAAGACTGTGTGGTTGTGATAGCCCACATTGAAAATCTGCTTGTGCACTTTCGCTGCAGGGGCTTCCAGAACTACCAAGTATGCTCGCACCATGTCTTCGATGTGGATGTTCGGCCGCATTTGATTTCCGCCCATCACCTTCACCTGGCCGGTGTGGTACGCAAGGTTCGTCAAGATGTTCACCACGACGTCCAGCCGCTGTCTGGGCGCGTAGCCGCACACCGTGGCAGGACGCAAAATGGTGCATGTGAATGCATCTGCATGCTTAAGTAGTATTTTCTCACACTCGGCTTTGAACTTCGAGTAATCGGTCAACGGCTCCAACGACATTGTCTCTGTCACGTTCGGTTCTTGCTTCACACCGTATACCGACGACGACGATGCGTAGATAAACCGTTTCACTTTGTGTTTCTTGGCGAGTTCGACAAACGGCTCAAACGCATCGAGGTTGATCGATTTTCCCAGCAGTGGGTTGAGCTCAAAGCTCGGATCGTTCGAAATGCATGCCAGGTGAATGACTGCATCACAGCCCTTCAACGCTGCATCGACCGCTTTGAAGTCTCGGAGGTCAGCTTTGATCTCGGTGAGTTTCGGATGTGCTTGGAGAACATTTTTCCCATAGAGATAGAGGTCAAACACAACCACGTCGTGACCTTGTTTCAACAACTCAGGCACTAAACGGGAACCGACATACCCCGCACCACCGGCAACAAATACGCGCATCTTTTTCTCCAAGGTTGCAAATACAGAAACTTAACGAAGAGAAGAGTTCTTCGCAAGAAAAGAGCGAAAAGTGTGGGAGCAAGAAGATCACTGAGATGGGTTGTCGATTTTCACCATCTCGACATTCTGGTAGTAGCGCATCATGTCCCGAAGCCGGGCTGCTTCCTCAAAGTTCAGATCCTTCGCCGCTTTGCGCATTCCAGCCTCGCACTCCTTGATCTTGGCTTCCAGATCCGGAATCTCGATCGGGGCATCAGCCGGGGTTGGAGAGGTTGTGGGTTCCGCAGCCATGCCAAAAGTCTCTTCGATGGAAGCAGCCGCTTCCCGAGTGACCGTGCGGGGGGTGATGCCGTGAGCTTGGTTGTGGGCCATCTGGTTTGCGCGACGTTGTGCTGTAATCGAGAGTGTGTTCTTGATTGCTTGCGTTTGTTTGTCGGCATACAACAAAACTCGGCCACGCACGTTCCGTGCTGCACGACCACACGTTTGAATCAACGAGGTTTCTGAACGTAAAAACCCTTCTTTGTCGGCATCTAAGATCACGACCAGCGACACTTCGGGAATGTCGAGTCCCTCCCGCAACAAGTTGATCCCCACCAACACATCAAACTGTCCCAATCGCAACGACTTGATGATCTGCATCCGTTCCAACGTATCAATGTCCGAGTGAATGTATTTCGACTTCACCCCAATTTCATTCAGATACTTCGACAAATCTTCGGACAATTTTTTGGTCAATGTAGTGACCAACACCCGTCCACCCCGTTCCGTTTCCACCCGGATCTCTTCTAAACAATCGTCCACCTGACCCGTTGCCGGTCGCACGGTGATTTCCGGGTCTAAAAGCCCCGTCGGCCGCAAAATCTGCTGCACCACGTCTCCCTCGGCCTCATTGATTTCCCACACACCCGGAGTTGCAGAGACGTAAATCACCTGCCGGAACTTTTCGTAGGTTTCTTCGAACTTCAGTGGCCGGTTGTCGAAGGCCGACGGCAGCCGAAAACCGAATTCGATGAGGGCGTTTTTGCGGGAGCGGTCGCCGTTGTACATCGCATGAAGTTGCGGTAATGTTTGGTGCGATTCGTCAATGAAGAAGAGAAAATCTTCCGGGAAGTAGTCGATGAGGCACGAGGGGGGTGCACCGGGAGGGCGGCCGGAAAAATGCCGGGAATAGTTTTCGATGCCTTTGCAAAAACCGATCTCCCGGATCATTTCGAGATCGTAACGTGTTCGTTCTTTGATGCGCTGCGCTTCGACGAGACGGTTTTCTTTTTCGAAGAAGGCAATGCGCTCGGCGAGTTCTTGCCGGATGGTTTCGATGGCCGTGTGTCGGATGTGTTCCGGTGTCACGTGGTGAGACCCGGGGTAAATGGCCACATCGTCTAATCGTTGCCGCACTTTGCCGGTGAGGGGATCAACCTCTGAAATCCGTTCGATCTCGTCACCGAAAAACTCGATGCGATAGGCCACATCGTCTTCATAAGCGGGTGCAATTTCGAGCACATCCCCTCGGGCACGGAACGTGGCTCGTGCCAGGTCGTAGTCCGAACGAGTGTAGTGCAATTCCACCAAATGCAAGAGCACGTCATCTCGACGAACCTTTTTTCCACGGGTTAATCGAAGAATCATCTGGCTGTAATACTCGGGAGTTCCCAAGCCGTAGATGCACGAGACCGACGACACAATGATGACGTCTTTCCGTTCGATGAGCGAGCGGGTGGCACTCAAGCGCATTTTCTCGATCCGCTCGTTGATGGCGAGGTCTTTTTCGATGTAGGTGTCGGTGCGGGCAATGTACGCTTCGGGCTGGTAGTAATCGTAGTACGAGACGAAGTATTCGACGGCATTGTCGGGGAAAAAGGCCTTGAACTCTTGATACAGCTGGGCGGCGAGGGTTTTGTTGTGGGCAAGAACCAGAGCCGGTTTCTGGGTTCGTTCAATGACGTTGGCCATCGTGAACGTTTTCCCAGAACCGGTGATGCCCAGAAGCACTTGCGCTTCTTTGTGTTGTTCCACACCGGCAACCAACCGCGCAATCGCTTCGGGTTGATCTCCGGTCGGTTGGTACTCTGATTTCAGCTTGAACATACGTCCAGCCCGATGACGCCGAGGGAGACCAGAAGCACCACCCCCAATAACCACCGTCTGTTTCGGTAGTGCGGCAGCGTCCACGCCATCAACGCGGGCAGCACACCCAACAATACAGCCACAAAGATCCCGGCATATTGTAAAGCCAACATAAATCCCCGCTGATACGTCAAGACAAACACCAGGGGTGGCACGAATGTCATCAAGCACACCGCTTCCCGGCCCCAGCTAAACCGGTGCATTTTCAGCCCGTCGCCCAAAAAGTCCGACAAAGACAACGACACCCCGAGAAACGACGTGATGATCGCAAAGAACGAAAATAAACTCGCCGTCGTGGCAATCCACGGCGTTTGCAAAATGGCAGCGAGCGGCTGTGCCCCTGACTCGCCGAGCTCCCAGGCCGAGGTGAGGCTGACGGGGCCGTTCAGAGGCACCGTTCCAAGCACGAGTAGTTCCCAGAGTAAATATACTATCAGTGGCACTAAGCTTCCGACAAGGATGGTTTGTCTTAACTTCCGTTTGTCATGGTGTAAATACGTGACGAGGGTGGGGATGATGATGTGAAACCCGAACGAGGTGACGATGACGGGGACTGCCACCCACATAGCCGGGAAGTTGACTGTGCTGAGAAGGGAAATGTCCATGTGGGACGGAACAAACACCACGAGGGCAACGTACGAAAACAAGAGCCCAAACATGAGCACCCGGTTGATGCGATCGACACTACGGGTACCTAAATACACAAATAACCCGAACAAACCCAACAAGACAAAACACCCCACCCAATCGGGTGGCCGGAAACCGCCCAGAGCCTCCACTGCCCCCGTGAACAACGGGGCACTCCCGGCCAAGTAGGCAGCCGTCAATGAATACAGCAATAACAGGTACGACCCCCAGCACACCCAACGTCCTGCTGCACCTAACGTCCGGGAAGCCATCGAAATCATGTTCGCATCCCCTGGCACGGCCAGGTTTACGTCTAAAATGAGCCAGGCCGTCGTGAACATAAACGCCCAACACACCAGCAACGCAAGCACCGCCGGCCAAAAGCCGGCAAACCCCGAAATCACAGGCAGTGCGAGCATCCCGGCCCCGATGGCCGTTCCGGCCACGAGGAGGATCCCGCCGAAAAACCGATTGTTCATTGTGAAACTTTTTGTTTTTGTTCTTGCCGTACCTCGGCACTCAGTCGGCCGAGGTCATAGCCGTTAAAGTCTACGAATTTAAAGAAGCGTTCAAAAAGTGGCAAGGCTTTACTTGTCTGGGCGGCCATTTGCTGGGCAATCAGCCGATAGCCCGGATGCCCGGCCGCTTGCGAGCGCAGCTCGCAGAGCCACTGCAAAGCCCTCAGGTTGCAATGGAAATACCACCGAATGTTGTAAGCCATCGGCACCACGTACTGGGCCTCTTCCGGGAATTCGGCCGCGATCACATCATAGGCTTTTTTCGCTGTGTCCAATGCTTGCACATACTCCGACTCGACGGGTGTACCCACAATTTCCGGGGGTGTGTAGTAACCATAATTGCACGTTAACAGTTGCCGTTCCTGGGTCAACATCCGGTGCCGTTGTAAATCCCGATAGATCCCAAAGTCTGCCACCAGCTCAAACGTCAAGGAAGCATGCTCTAATGCACGTGGAGACTTATGCCGCCGGTTTTCCCGGCACAGACTCGCCGCATCCAGAATCTGAACCATTTCTTCGTCCGGCAACTGTTTGCAATAGGATTGCAGCTCACCCAAACTTCCCTCGGTCAAGCCAAACAACAACGCTCCCGCCACCTTGCTCGGCCCGTCCGGATCAAAACTCACGAGCCGTGCACCGATTTCTGAAGTCTGTTCCACCTTGCCCACATGCCGGAGAGCCACCTGTTTCAAGTCCGCCTGCATCGTCTCGGTGAACTGCACAGATGCCCGGCAATGCCGGTGTTCCGGATCTGCTCGTCTCACGAACGACGGGATCACTTTCGACAGCTCCTCGTAACCCAGTTTTCCGATTTCTCTCAGCTCGGACAAACTGTGTCCATGCAGCTTCTGCAGCAACCCCTCGAAAAACCGTCCATTGCCAAACACGCCCATGTTGGTCAATGTCCCTGCTGGAAGCAGTCCGCGCAAGCAATCAAGCACCTTCGCTCGCAGCGCCGCCGCATAGGCTGTTTTCGAGATCGCCGGATCTTGCACAAATGTTTTCTCGATGATGGTTGTCACCATCGGAATCAGTCGGCTATAGGTTTCGAACAACCGGTTGCACGTTTGCAAAAATAGATCTCGATGCGCCGACGTCATCAACACCGGCTCTTTGTAGAACAGGTATTCTCCACGAACTTTCTGATCAAAGTAGACATACCGGGTTGATTTCTCGAGCGGAGACCCCCCAATCCGAGCATCTTCGAGCACCTTCGCTCCCAGCATCGACACATTCTCGACCGCTAAGTGCGCACCCCCCAGCTCTCCAATCGAATCGTCTCCGTAGCCATCGAGAATCCGATCGTAAAAACTTTGGGCTTTTTGAATCGCTATCGTTTGCTCGTGCGATACCTGCCCCTCTCGATGGTGCCCCGCAATCGCTGAGAATGCCGTGTCTTCGCTTAAGATGAATTCTTTCAACAACAATGACCGAAGTCCCAATGTCGAACGGGAATATCGAGAAAACAGTGCACCCTTAATCACCTCGGGCAAGTTTCGAAGCGCAAACACGTGGCTGCTGGTATTGGTGACAAACTGCTCGAGGATCTTGGTCTGGGCCGCAGTGAACTCTTCGTACGACATATCTGTCAAATTGCCACAACCCGACAACGAATGTAAAGCAGCTTTACATTCGTTGGTCATAAAAATTTCATTGTACAAAATATATCCTATTTTTTACGTTACCCCCTTTTCAACGGGGGTTTATGACTTATCTGATTTTCTTCCTCACGCTGCTCACATCTCTCTACGCAAACGATCCTGTCACCACCATGCTCAACGACCCTTCCGTGCTCGTCGAGGGGAAAATCAACGTCATCACCGGAGAACCGTGCATGTCCGAAACGGACATGGTGGTGCAGGGTGCCGAACCGATCCGGATTTCTCGAACATACATAAACCTCGACAAGCAGTGGAACTGGGTCGTCAACAACACCTTTGCCGTCTACGAACGAACCGACAAAGACTACCGGTGCCAGATCTCCGAAAAACACGGCTGCCCCGTGGTGTTCAAAAAAGCACACACAGTCACCATCAACAACGTCAAGTACACCCGATTCAACCCGTCCGATCTCAACAAGGGCTTTTGCAACACCCACGCAGGAACAGCATCGAGCCGCACCCACCTGAAAAACGATTATCTGTTGCTCCAAGGCACGAGCCTCGAACCCGACGACGTGAAGTTCTTGACTTACCACGCAGCTGACGGAACTGTGCGAGAATATAAAAAAGTGCACGACCCCAATCACCCGAAAAAACCGGTATTCCGCTTGTTGTCCGAACACTTGCCCAACGGACGCTGGGTGCTCTACGACTACGAAGAAACCCTCGAGCAGCCCTCATCGTGGGCTCCGTCGTGGCTCGGCGGGGATGAGGCCCGGCCAAAATTTTGGCTCAAGTCGATCCGAACCATGAATCCAGCCCAAACCAAGGTGTTTGCTCGAGCTGATTTCGTGTACCACAACCGGAGTGAAAATTCGCTCGACTACACAGTTCTCGGTAGTGACGGCCAGGCCGTCAGGTACCAAAATTCCAATGGCCGTCTAGCCGCCGTTTCTCCTCCCAACGGCCTCATCCAGTACCTCGACTACGTCGAGTGCTGGGACGTGATGCAGCAAAAAAAAATCCGGTTTCCCCAAGAACAAACCTGGGCCCTCGACTACTACCGGAAAAAAGAGGAAACTGTGCTGGGAAAGGCCGTCAAGATGGACGACGACTTCAGCCCGGACAAACGGCGCTGCCGCGTGAAAACCCTCTCGGCCCCCGTCGGAGACACCGCCGCCCTGCAGACCACACATTCGTTTCTCTACGACCTCGAACTGCCAAACGGTTCCCCCAACTGGCCCCAACTCACTTCCGTCTACGACATCGACGGTAACCGAACAGACTACCGGGCTGGTTTGAATTACCGTCTGTACAAAATTCACCGGTTTGACAAACACGGAAAATTTCTCAACGGTGACCGGTTTTTTTGGGGTGTCGAAAAAACCGAAGAAGGGTGTTTGTTGTTTAAAACCCTGCTCGATGAAAACCAAAAGCCCGTGCTCTGCAAAGGATTCACTTACGATGAGTGGGGCAATGTCCTCGAAGAGCGGCTGTACGGAAATCTGTCGGGCCAAGGGCCTCAGCTGGTCGTGGACGGGTTCGAAAAACCGGTCGGCAACGGAGAAGTGTACCTCAAGCGGTTTCGGTATGCGGGCAGTGAACCGATCTTGCTTGCGGAAGAGGAAGATCTTTCGGGTAAACGAACCGTGTACACGTATCTGTCTGGAACCGACCTTGTCACCAGCTGTTTTGTGTACGACAAAACAGCCCTCGAAATTCGGACGTTTTTCGAGTACAACGAAGACCACATCCTCGTCCGGGAAATCCACGACGACGGAATTCTGTACACCATCCGGAACATCACCCCCTGTGCATCCGGGCCCTATACCGGGATGCCCGAAGTTGTGGAAGAGAGATACCGAGAACAAGGGCATGAGTACTTGCTGCGGAAAACTGTGTTCACCTACACAACCGGAGGAAAAATCGCCCGGCAGGACGTGTACGATGCAAACAATGATTTCCGGTATAGTCTTCGCACCACCTACGACAAACACGGCAACCCGGTCGAACAAACGAACCCCCTCGGCCAAACACACCGTTTTTCGTATGACCTCTGTGGCAACCGCATTTATACCCAAGACGTTTCCGGCCGCACCGAGTGCTTTACCCAATACGACCATTCGAACCGGCCCGTGGCCATCGAGTGCAAGGGGGATGACGGTGTGCATCGAAAAACGGATTACAAACACAACGGCAAGCACAAACTCATCCGTGAAACAGACTTTCTGGGAAACACCACCCTCCACACCTACGATGCCCTCGGCCATTGCGTCGAAACACAACTGCCCAAACTCTCGTCCGGAATACCTGTAGTCCGGCACACCTACGATGCCGCCGGAAACGAAATTGCCACCACCGATGCCGAAGGAAACACCGTCACCAAAACAGTGAATGCCTACGGGAAGCCCGTGCTCGTCGTACATCCGGATGGAGCTCAGGAAAAACATGTGTACAACCTCGATGGCACCGTGAAAATGGTCGTGGATGCTGTCGGTGTGCAAACCACGTTCACCTACGACTTTTTGGGCCGGGTAAAAACAAAGAAAACCGCTTCCGCAGAAGAGTCTTTCGAATACAGCGGCCAGCACCTCGTCTCGAAAACCGATGCTGAGGGGAACAAAGCCGTCTACACCTACGACGGTGCCGGGAGAAAAATTTCCGAAGAGTTTGCTGGAGAAACCACTACGTTCAGCTACGATGCACTCGGGAGATTGTGTCGAACCAAAACCGGTGACACCATTTTTGTGGTCGAGCACGATCTCCTCGACCGTGTGGTCGAAGAGCGGCAAGAATCTGTGTCCGGAGACGTCCTTCGAAAAACCCAGTTCGAATACGACGCTGCGGGAAACCGTTCCTGCATCGTGAAGTTTGTCGCTGGGAAACAAACCCGCGAAGAACACCGGTTCGACTCTCTCGGCCGGGAAACCCATTGTGTCAATGCCCTCGGCCACACAACGACCATCACTTACGAAGACAGTCCCGTGCTCAAAAAAACCACCACCGACCCTCTTGGCTTGCAAACGATTGAAACGTTTGATTCCCACAACCAACTCTCGTCGACCGAAAAACGGCACGGAAAAACACTGTCTCTCGAAGAACTTTCCAGAAACAAAAACGGTATCACCACGTCTCAGGTGAACACGATTTTTGCTCCCGACGGAACCTCGCGAAAAGCGCTCACCACCTGGGAGTACGACAACCGTTCCCGGATGCGCATCCTCACCGAAGCAGCCGGAACCATCGAGGCCAAAACCACCCGGTATAGCTACACCGCACGGGGAGAACTGTCCCAAGTCACCAAACCCGATGGCACTGTGCTCGTGTACAACTACAGCCCGCAAGGCTTTTTGACCGAGCTGTTTTCCTCTGACAAAACCGTACACCACGTCATGGAATACAACCGATTGGGGCACTTAGTGGGCAGCGATAACTTTGAACGAATTGTCGATGCAAAAGGCCGTGTGCTCAAAGAGATTTTCCGAGGAAAATACAGCCTCGAAAACCGATACGATCGCAACGGCAAACGGATTGAATGCACAGTCCCCAAAGCCGACTGCCGGATCGAATACGGGTATCAAGCCGGTGAGCTAAAACAAGTTGTGAGAAGCACGTTGCACGGCCGCTGTTTGTACACACACGTGTATGGCCCCCGAGACCTTTCCGGCAATTTGCTCGAGGAAA
>Ga0207652_10002235_pt1 | contig 16505 bp, 11 predicted proteins | sample KBSC63BmetaG_FD_184334 | JGI IMG/M metagenome (GOLD analysis project Ga0207652, IMG submission 184334) | Corn rhizosphere microbial communities from Kellogg Biological Station, Michigan, USA - KBS C6-3B metaG (SPAdes) (version 2) | ecosystem: Host-associated > Plants > Roots > Rhizosphere ... | reverse complement strand
CCGCTACAACCGTCCTGAACTGGCCGCAGCCGGCGAGCGTGCCCTATGGCACCAAGCTGTCGGCGACGCAGTTGAACGCCACCGTCTCCACCGCCTTCGCGCAGACCGTTCCCGGCACCTTCACTTACACTCCCGCCGCCGGGACGCTGCTACCCGCAGGCTCGCAGACGCTCTCCGTCCTGTTCACTCCAACCGACGCCGCCAGCTTCAAGACTGCGACCGCCACCGTCACACTCGTCGTCACCAAAGTCGCGCCAAACCTGAACTGGTCCACACCGGTAAACATCACCGCCGGGACGCCGCTCGGCGCAACGCAGTTGAACGCCACTGCGACCGATATAACCGGCGCCACTTTGCCCGGCGTCTTTACCTACACCCCGCCCAACGGCACCATCCTCGGACCCGGCGCGACCACGCTCAGCGCCAGCTTCGCTCCTACCGACACAATCGATTACACGACCGCCAGCATCAACGTCCCGCTCAACGTCGACCCCGCCGTTGCGACCATCGCCGTCACCAGCACGGCCAACCCCTCGCAGTTCGGCCAGCCCGTGACGTTCAACGTCAACATTGCGTCGGCCTATACCGCCTCACCGATCAGCGGCACCGTCACCCTCTCCGACGGCAAAACGGTACTCGGAACGCCGACACTGACCAACGGCGCTGCCAGCTTCAGCATCTCGACGCTCACCGCGGGCGTTCACAACATTACCGCGAGCTTCGCAGGCAACTCGACCTTCGCCGCCGCAACATCCCCGGTGTTGACGCAGACCGTCAACCTCGCCACCACCACGATCACCTGGCCGACACCCGCAGGCATCAGCTACGGCACCCTGCTTTCCGCGACGCAACTGAACGCGTCTGTGGCGACACCATACGCCACGACAGTACCCGGCACCTTCGCCTACACGCCGGCCGCTGGAACACTGCTGACCGCAGGGACACAGACCCTCTCTGTCGCGTTTACACCGACAGACGCGGTCAACTTCAAACCCGCCACCGGCTCCGTCACCATCGCGGTCGGTAAGATCGCACCCACCATCGCCTGGCCGACGCCCGCGGACGTTGTCGCCGGCACCACGCTTTCCGCAACGCAGTTGAACGCCACGGCCACCGGCATCTCCGGTACGCTGCCCGGGACCTTCGCCTACACGCCGGCGCTGGGCACCGTACTCACCACCGGCACGCAGAGCCTCAGCGTTACGTTTACTCCTACGGACCTGGTCAACTACACGACCGCGACAGCCACCGTTCCGCTCAACGTCATCGGTCTCGCCCTCACCACACTCTCTACTCCCAGCGTCAAGCTCGGTGACCCGGCGTTGACACTCACACTCACCGGGACAGGCTTCCTTCCGAACTCCGTCGTCTACGTCGGGGCGGCCCCGATTACCCCGACGTTCGTCAACCCGACGACACTGACAGCGATCATTCCCGCCTCCAACTTCGTGACAGCGCAAACCCTCCAGATCACGGTCAACGATCCCACCCAGGCACAAACCAGCAACGCCCTGGCGATCGTCGTCGGCGCACCGCCAGCCACGATCAGCGTCAACGGACCACCCACCGTGGCGCCAGGCGCGCAGCCGAACCTGACCTTCACGGTCACCCCCTATGCCGTGCCGATTGCGGCGACCATGACCCTGACCTTCACACCAGCACCGGGCCTGACGACGGATGGAACCATCCTCTTTCCCAACGGGACCACCACCACGACATTTACGATCCCGGCCAACACAACGACCATACCTCCAGTGCAATTCCAGAGCGGCTCGGTCGCGGGCACCATCACCATCACGCTGCACCTCACAGCGGGCGGGGTAGACGTCACGCCAACACCGGCTCCAACCCTGATCATCTCCTCCCCGGCCGCCACGCCCGGCGTCAACGGAGTTACGCTGGATCGCAGTGGACACACTCTGACCGTCACCATCCAGGGCTATTCCAATACGCGGGATATCGAGCAGATCCACTTCCACTTCATCGCCGCTCCTGGCCAGAGTCTTGCCACGTCTGACCTCGTCATCGACGGCACATCGCTGTTCAACGCGTGGTTCACAAACCCGGCGTCGCCGACCTACGGATCGACGTTCCACTACATTCAGGTGTTCAATCTCGATCAGGACGCGACCGTCGTCGGGCAGGTGCAGGTCACCCTGGTCAACACGCAAGGCAATTCGCAAACGGTGACTGCGCAATGATCGACATGATGCCCATCCGGCGCTCGATTTCGAAGAAACTGCCCTCGCTGGGAAGGCGCCTCGTCGCTGTGGCTCTCATGGCGCTGCTCGCGCGGGCGCCACAGATGTTCGCGCAAACCGCCGCTGTGCAAGCCGGCACGCCGATGGCCCTGCACATCGTCATCCTCGACGGAGACGACGCTCTCAACAACATTCGGCAACGCACCGCCCGCGAGCCGATTGTGCAAGTGCAGGATGAAAACCATAAGCCGGTGGCCGCCGCGGTTGTGCTGTTCACCATTCGGAAAGGACCTACGGGCGCTGGTGGCACCTTCGCCGGGGTCTCGACGCTGGCCGTCATCACTGGCCTCGATGGACAAGCGGTCGCCAAAGGCCTGGAGACTAACGGGGTCAAGGGTTCGTACACGATTTCTGTGCAGGCCACCGCCGGTGCGGTCACGGCCGCCGCCGTCATCACCCAAACTAACGTTGTCGGGCCCGTCTCCACTTCGTCCTCATCCAACTCGACGGCCACAACCGGGACCCATGCTGGCGGACACGTTCTGGGCACACATTTCTGGGTCATCGCCGGCAGCATTGCCGCAGGCGCAGGCGCCGTCGCGGCAGTCGTTCTGACGCAACACAACGGCGCGACCATCACCGCCGGTAACGGCACCGTCCATCAATAGCACTTACGCCAATAGATAATTCAACAGAGCCATGCGGATATACATCGCATTTTTGGCCTGCCGAAAATAAGCAGCTCGATAGTTCGCGTCAACGTCCGGCGATATCTCGTTGACTCGCGGCAGCGCATGCATAATGATCGCCTTCGACTTCAAATTGTCCGCGATTTTCGCGTCGATAATATAAGCGTCCTTCACCGCTTCATACTCTTCGCTGGATAAAAACCGCTCCCGCTGCACTCGCGTCACATAGACCACGTCCGCGCTGCGCACCGCGCCGGCAAGCTTATCGGTCTCCACGAACCGCACGCCCTTGCTTTCGAGAAAGCCGACATACTTTGGTGGCAGCCGAAGCTGCTTCGGCGAAACCAGGATAATGGAAACATCCGGATAAAGCGCCAGCAGCGGCAGCAAGGAATGGATCGTCCGTCCATTCAACAGATCGCCGATAAGGGCAACCTTCACTCCGTCCACCCGGCCAATTTCCTTGCCGATCGTAAATATATCGGCGAGAGCCTGCGTTGGGTGCTCGCCAACCCCATCCCCTGCATTGATCACCGGCACCGGAGAGACGTCCGCCGCTTTCTTCGCCGAGCCTTCTTCATAGTGCCGCATCACAATTGCATCCGCATATCCGCTAACGACCCGGGTGGTATCGGCAATCGATTCCCCTTTGGTAGACGACGAACTGTTCCTGGCATTTTCCGCGGTGATCACGCTTCCGCCAAGCTTCTGCATCGCGGCTTCAAACGAAAATCGGGTGCGTGTGCTCGGCTCATAAAACAGCGTCGCCAGGATTCTGCCGCGCAGTGGCTGCGGCAGTGCCCGCGCCACATCATCAAGTTCCATCTGGGCCGCCGAAACGCAAAGCTGCTCCAGTAACCGGGTGTCTCCGAATTGTTTCGTACTTAGAACATGCTTGAGCTTTTGCATAATAAACAATAACTAACTGGCCCGATGTACCTTGCCTTGAAGCACCGTATAGCGCACGCTTCCGGGAAGCTTATACCCCTCGAAAGGCGACCATCCGCACTTTGTTTTTACAGATTCACGAGTAACTTCATAGGGCACATTCATGTCGAGAATTGTCAGCGACCCCACGTAACCCGGTGCAATCACGCCATACCCCTTGCCAAAGCCGGCGGGGAGAAACTCACGCACGAAGACTCCGGGACGAAAAGCGCAGACCCGCGCGATGTCCCGCGCCGAAAATCCCTGCTCCACCATCAGCCACGCCGCAAACGCGCCGTAAGTATCCAGCAGAGGGACCCCACTCACGCCCTTGGCCTTTTCTTCAATCGTATGTGGTGCGTGGTCCGTCGCAATGTAGTCGATGTCGCCGTTCTTCAAAGCCTCGATCATCGCAGCGCGATCGTCGGGACTGCGTAGCGGCGGGTTCATCTGCAACCATAGACGGTTCTCGTTCGTTAGCATCGAATCGTCGAAAAATAAGTGGTGCGGCGTCACTTCACAAGTAACTCGCACGCCGCGTGCTCTCGCAGCGACTATTTTTTCCAGTCCACCGCGTGTCGAGTAGTGGCAAAGCTTTCCCACTAACTCATACTTCTCAATCAGGTAAAGCGCAAACTCCGTTGCCGATATTTCCGCCGCGGCCGGGCGTTTCTGCTCATGCGTCGCCGCGTTCTTATGGGCTTCCAATATCACTGGGTCTTCGCAGTGAAAACTGACGTTTTTTCCGCGGTACTTTGCGATGGCTGTCTCGAGTTGGGCCTGCGAAGTAAAAAATAGGTCCCCAACTGAGGGACCCATAAACGCCTTGTACGGAACATGCCGGTGGAGCGGATTCGTCTGTGGCCTATCCCCGCATACAGAGTTACGTGCACATCAGACTTCTGGGTAAGTATCTCTTTTGTTCGGTAAGTCGTGTCATCGATGGGAGCGATGGGATTATTCGGCATGTCGGCCACATGCGTGACTCCTCCATGCACCGCAGCCGCAGACGCCGACGAGAAATCTTCCTTGTACGCCTGCGTTCCACTCGCATCTTCGCGAGCGTGAATGTGCAGGTCGCCAAAGCCAGGAAAGATCAAGCACCCGGTTAGATCGATATCGCTGCGGCCTTCGCTCGGCCCCACCTGTTCGATAAGCCCGGTCTCCGTATTAATCTCAACGGCGCCATCAAACTCCGCATCATGATTGACAATCCGGCCTTCAACTCGCAACATGGACAGCCTTTCGAGCCGCATTGATCTCATCGCGAAGTTCACGGGCAGCCCCCGCAGGATCGTCGCTGAAAATAATCCCGCGCGAGGAACTAATCATCAGACCTCGACCATGAGCGTCCAGACCGGCGGCAACCACCGAGGCCGCATCGCCTCCCTGCGCTCCTACACCCGGCACCAAGAAAGTCATCTGCGGCGCCAAAGCTCGAATTGCCCGCATTTCGTCTGGATACGTCGCACCAACCACCAGCATGCAGTTGCCGCTGCTGTTCCAATCGCCGTCCACCTTCTCTGCAACCGCCTGCCACAGTGGCCTGCCCTCAACATCCATGTCCTGAAACTCTCCGGCTCCAGAATTGGAGGTCCGACAAAGAATAATGCACCCTTTGTCCGTTCGCTCAAGAAACGGCGCGAGAGCTTCCCGGCCCAGATAGGGATGCAACGTCACGGCGTCGAAACCCATTTCATCGAAGACGGCAGTCACGTATCCACGATTGGTATTGCCGATATCGGCGCGTTTCGCATCGCAGATCGTAACAATCTCCGGATGTTGCGCGCGGAGATATTCCATGGTCATCTGCAATTCATTCAATCCTTGTGCACCGCGTGCTTCATAGAAAGCCATGTTTGGCTTAACCGATGCCGCATATTCTGCTGTCTGGTCGATAATCCAGCGATTGAAGGCGAACTGCGGAAATTCATCGTCAGAAAATCTTGCCGGGATCTTTTCCATTTCGCTATCTAATCCAACACAGACCAGCGAGTCTATCGCATCGACGCGGCGATTATATTTATCGAGGATCGAACTCTTTGCCATCTATTCCAGTCCTTTTCTAGCTGCCCATCCTCGCGGATCACTCAGCCAGTCGCGAACACTCACCGCGCCCGCTTCGTCGATCATCGATCGCTCCACAGCAATCTTCAGCACCGCTTCAAACGTGGTCAGCGGATGCAACCTAACACCGGCTTTAGCGAATTGCTCGACCGCCTCAGCAAAGTTATAGCTAATGATCGCGAGGCAATCGGTAACGATGGCACCTTCAGCCCGCAACGCCTGGACCCCGGAAAGACTGCTCATGCCGGTAGTTACCAGGTCTTCTACAAGCAACACGCGTTTATCTGAAACATCGCCACCTTCGACGCGTTTCTTGGTCCCATGCTCCTTCGCTTCCTTGCGAATAAATATGGAGGGCGTCGCCATGGAAAACCCTAGCGCGGCGCTATGCGGAATTCCCGCCGCTTCAATTCCACCGACAACATCGCATGGAATATTACCTGCAGCAATCAATTTCTCAAAGCCGTGAATTACCTTTGCCCACTGCTTTGGCCAGAAAGGGAACGCACGGTTGTCGCAGTACACTGGCGACTTCATTCCCGATTTGAATGTAATTGGATTATCCGGCCTGAACCCGACACCCTTGATCTCGATCAATGCTTCGGCGATCTCAAATTCCATCGGAGGGCCCCTTGATTTCCTGAGCAAGCAGTGGATTCCACATTGCAGAAGTAGCCGACATCACCGCATCGGCACCCGCCTGGCGATACTCGTCATAGTCGGCGCGACTTCCCATTCCGCCAACCCCAATGATGGAAAAATTCAGCCCGAGATCGTCACGTAATCTCGCGAGCTTCCTGCTCATTCCAAGTCCCGCCCACTTTATTGCGTGTCCACACACGCCGCTGCGCAGCCGTCCCTCGCCGGGCAATGCCTGAGCGCCAGTCTCATCGACTATCTCTGCGGAGATCGTATTGATGGAAGACGTAGCTGCGATGGAATGACCCACTGTCTTTAGCAATTCCTCCAGCATCTCCACATTTTGAAAGTAAGCAAGCTTGATGATCAGGGGAATATTTCCAATCTCATTTTTGATTGCATCGACAATCTGGCCAACCCTTACAACGTCGAAGCACAATAGATTCGATGTGCCTTCGTTCGGGCAACTCAGGTTGACCTCAATCACTTTTACTCCGGTTTCTTTCAATAGCCGAGCGCCTTGCACAAAGTCGGCGATATACCCGGATACACTGCCGTCACTCGACTTCGTTCCCTGATAGCTCGCGACCACGACCTGACCGTTGTGTTCGTGTGCCACCGCCGCAGCAAGGTCAGGCTGCCAGAATTCCGGATCGAAGGAAGGGACACCGAAAGAATTCGTGATCGAAAGCGGCTCAGAATAGTCGTCACTCGCAACCAGACGGGTCTTGTCCAGGGTCAGATCGCCATCGACTTTGACAGCAAGAACATTAGGCCAGGGATGACTCGCGTACTTACGCGTCCGCACAGTTTTATAAACCGGGATATCAAAACCCATATCCAGCGCGGCGTTCACATACCTGCTATTAAGCAAAGGCCCCGCGGGAATACCGAAGGGCTCGTAGACTTTATGTCCAAGAAAGGAATGTTGTGGTTCCCCATCCGGCGGATGGTACACAGGATCGACAAATAACCCGAAAGGGCCGTCGTTAAAGTTGTCCTGATAGGATCGTGCCGGGTCATAAAACGGCTGAACGACCACCTGTTCCATGACTTCAAATTATACACGTCACATATCCACAGCAGCGACGCAGCTACATCGTCTGCTGTGCCGGGTCGGCCTGCAACCGGTCTGCCGTCAGCAGCGCGAGGTAATCGCGCGCATACCGCGCCAGCACCAGACTGAAGCCGAACAACACCAGCAGTAGAATCCAGAAGTTCTCCGCGAGCCAGACGCGCATCAGCGAATACGCTGAAATGTTGCCGACGTGGTATGCCGGCGTGTCCATTGCGTACGAAGAAAACTTGCCGTTGCGCAGCAAACTCACCGTCTGGGCGATATCGCTTGACTGCGAGCGTTCGAGAAATGCATCGGTAAAATTGTCCACCGCATCATCGTTACGCAGTGACATGACGATGATCGAGCGTCCCGGGAAGGATGGTGACTCGATCCCTTCGATCACCAAATCCGGCAGTCCATTCGCGCTCGACGGCACTTGCCCTTCGGCCGACGCGCCCGTCAGCCGCCGCCAATATTTTTCGAATTGACCACGGTATCCGGGGATCTCTTTGACCTCCAACCCAGTCGCATCGAACATCACCGGCAGCGAACGGTCCAATTGACCAAACGCCGGCTGGTCGTTCGTATTGCCAAGCACCAGGTAATCGCTGTCGTTGCGCATCGCCGCATCAGGACCGGCGATTTCGACCCGCAAACCCGGATAGCCCGTCTGCGTTCCCCAATGGCTCATCAGGGTAAGCAGCAACACAATTTCTTTCGGAGTCGGCGTCGTCGGCACAATGATCGTCGTCTCGGCAAGGTCCGCGTGACGAGTGAAAGGAAATCCCGCGTTCGCGAAAATTTCAAGGTTCGGCATCGGGGCCCAGCGAGCGAGCCCGCGCAAATCCAGGTAGGAGTCCTTCAGGATTTCGCCTCGCAATTTGTCTGCCGCAGTCGCTCCGGTACCGTTGGGATTGAGCGGAATGAAGTCGAAATTGAACAGCAGCGTGTTGCCAAACGGCCGCATGTCCGCAACCGGCACCAGCACTCTGCGCTCTCGATCGGAAGGCCCATTTCCTGGCAATAGCGGCGCTTCCGTCTCCATGGAGCCGTTCACAAACACCCGCAACGACGAGCCCGCCGCGACCGGCGCCGCGTTATAGCTGTATTTGATTTTGAGGTTCAGGTTCTGCGTTTCGCCGTAATGCAAATCCGGCGGAACACGAAAGTAGACGGGCAGCCGCTGGCTTCCATCGGAGATCAAACTCTCTTTCGAACTCAGGTCCCACAACGAGGTAAGGTGGTCGGTCGCCAGCCAGCGCGGCGCGTCGTCGACCTGACGCGGCTCCGGCATGGAGAAGTTGTCGACCTTCATCGTGTCGCCCATGGTTGGCGCCGCGCGGCCCGGTTGCGGATGCGCCATCGGCATTAGAGAAAGTGCGCGCGCTACGGTCAGGACTTCACTGCCGCTGTCGCCGGCGAGCACAAGCACGTTGCCATAAGGGTCCGACGGGTTCGCTTTCACACTCAAGGAGCCGCCACCGCCATGCGTCTGCAGCGACATGGGAAGCAGCGTGGATTTGTCCGCGAACACAATCGCATTGCCCCGCGGAATCTCTCCGATGGAAACTGTGAAGTGCACCGGCTTCGTGCTCGCCAGTATGCCAAGCCAGGAAGCGACAATGCCCGCGGCCTGTAGCGTCGCCGGCGTTGGATTGGTGAGAAAGACGAAAGGAATCGTCGTGGTGCTCTGCAGATCCGGATCGAACAAAGGCAGCGGCAGCAGGCTGAGATCGTTCTTGAACGGAATCGGATCACCCATGACAAACAGCCTTGAGTTCGCGCCTATGCTGCCGAGCACTTCGCGCTTCGTCTTGCCTTCCGGTGCGAACACCGTTCCGCCCGTAAATTCAAAAGTGATCTCGTTGTCGCGGACCAGCAACTCCGCCGGCACTGGTAGCGCTGCAAAACTGTATTCATGGTCCTTCTGCGCCTCATCGGGCGCGGCAAGTCTGGCAATCGGCGTCTTGTTGACCGACACCAGAATTGTTCCCGTGTGCGGCGCCAGAGCGGAGCTGAAGTGATAGCTCAAATTGAGCGTGGCGCGCTTTGGAATGCGTCCATGCCCCAGCACAAATCCCACCGAAGAGTACGAGTGCGGCCCGCGCATCTCGACCGCGTCGTGGACCCCCATGTCCTTCAACATAATCTTGTCGTTCGCATCCGCAGCCATCACTACCGGCGTCTCCGCGACCAGTAACGAAACCGGGGTGGTGCGTGGCGTGGAAACATTTGCATCCGATGGAACCTGTGCCGCCATGTTGTGAGTCAACAGCAGCAACGCGAGGACGACAGCAGTAGTTGTTGCCACAGCGGCAGCGACCGCGCGCTTGGTCTTCTTGCGTGGCAGCAAGCCGCGCAACACCTCATGGAATCCGGTAAACGAAAGCCGGATCACACGGCCAAGACTCACCAGGGGCCGGTCGACTTCGTTATTGGTCCGCGCATTGATCCACGAATCCGCGCGCGAATACAACGCGCAGGTCAAAGTTTCCTGCTCTTCAATGGTCGGGGCGTCAAATCTGAGGCTGAGTTTATTTTCCCAAATCCCCAACACAACAGCGCCCACCGTTGCATTACCGGTCTGCGCTGGAAAGGAAAGCCGAATCACTTCGCCCTTGATCAGGTCCACCGGCACCGAGCACGTCAACGAAGCTCCTCCGACCGACATATCACGTGTCACACCCACAACCTCTTTCCCATTCGCCAGAAAGAGATGAACAGGGATGCGGGCTGGAACGCGCACTGAGCTGCGCCTCTGCTGATGCTCATTCGCAACCGCCGCGGCCACGCCGAGGATCACCATGTTGAAGAATATCCAGACCAGGTTGCTGATCACCGCGCCAGGGTGCGTCGGGTCGCTGACAAAAAATCGATACGGCGCCACCAGCACACCGGCCAGGTTGAGCGCCAGCAGCCATGTGGTCGGGGCTGCGATCCGGCGATCGAACTTCGTCTCGGCAAGGGTGCTGCCCTTGTCCGTTACGTTGAACGATCCCAGCTTCGGGTTGATGAGCGCGAGGATGGTCGGCAGCAGGATGTATGGCGCCAGCACCGTCTCATAAATTTCATTCCAGAACGAGTGCCGATGATTGCCCTGCACCCGCGAATTCGTAATGCTTGAAATCACGAGATGTGGCAGCGCGTAGGCGAGGATCGCGACCCAATACCCAGGAATAATCGTGCGACCCGCTAACATGTAGACCAGCGGTGCAATCAGGAAAATAAGCCGTGGCACGGCATACAAAAAATGTAGCATCGCGTTGAAATAGCAGATCCGCTGGGTCAGCTTCATCCCGCGCGCGAGCATAGGGTTATCGGTGCGAAAGATTTGAATCATGCCGCGGGCCCAGCGAACGCGTTGTCCGACGTGCGCGGAAAGCGTCTCCGTCGCCAGCCCCGCGGCCTGCGGCAGATTGATGTAAGCGGTGTTCCAGCCAATCTTCTGCATGCGCAGCGAGGTGTGCGCGTCCTCGGTCACCGTCTCGACCGCAATGCCGCCAACCTCATTCAGCGCAGAGCGGCGAATCACCGCACACGATCCGCAAAAGAACGTCGCATTCCAAAGATCGTTCCCGTCCTGGATGATGCCGTAGAAAAGCTCGCCCTCATTCGGGATCGTTTTGTACTGCAGCAGGTTCCGTTCGAACGGATCGGGCGAATAGAAAAAGTGTGGCGTTTGCAGCATCGCCAGCTTCTGGTCGACCAGAAACCATCCGACGGTGACCTGCAAAAAGCTGCGCGTCGGCACATGGTCGCAATCGAAAATCGCCACCAGCGGCGAGTCCATCTCCTCCAGCGCATGGTTGATGTTTCCGGCCTTGGCATGGTTATGCTTCGCGCGAACGACATATCCTACGCCGGCTTCTTCGGCAAATGCCCGAAAGTCTTCGCGAGTACCGTCGTCGAGAATGTATACGTGGAGCTTCTCCGGCGGATAGTCGATATTTACCGCAGCCAGCGCGGTGTAACGGACCAGCGACAGCGGCTCGTTATAGGTCGGAATCAACACATCGACATGCGGCCAGAGACTATCATCCTCCGGAAGCGCAATCGGCCTTCGTTGCAGCGGGGAGCTTGTTTGCATGAACCCCAACACCATGATCAAAATGGTGTACAGCTCGGCCGACAGGAGGATCAGCATCAACACCGCGTCGATCGTAATGTGCTGGTTCGTTTCATCGGCAAAATACTGCCCAACCCGGTTCACGCGCCACCACCCGTAACGCAACGTGGCTGCCATAGACAAAAGCATCAGCGAAAGCGTGACGACTTTCGACTTGGTCGTCCGATTCAAAATCAGCACAATGATGACACTGACGCTACCCAGTACGATCTGCTTCGGCCAGCTCAGGTACAGCGTGACGAACTGAAACAGCAGGAACGTACCTACGCACGCAATCACGAAGCGAACGATGCGCGTGGGAAGACTCTTGGTTCCGAGGAAGAAGCTCACATCGTTAACTCTCAACTTATGGCGAAAGAAGTAAATACAACATTCGGGCTGGCTGCACCCCGCGCTCCTTATCGGCAACTCCTCAAAAGACTTGCGAGGTGTATAGAATTTCCGTGACGAACCTGGACGGCGTTCCATTTTGCGCCGAAACGCCTGATAATGCAGACGTTTCGCGGTGGATGAGGGTAATAGTACGAAAGGCGGACGCAAAGAGCGCCCGGTCAATTTTGACCAGCGTAAACCTGGTACTTTCGTTCGGTCGTATGACCTGTCTTTATAGACCTCTCCAGAAAATTGGCGTAGGGGCCTTGCAAGCCTCAGTTCGAGGTCATCGCCCGCCGCCGGCGCGTACAAAAGTCAACGCAAGGTCGACCGTGTGCGTCTGCGGATCGGCCACTGCCTTGTAAGCGAAAGAATATGCACCCAGGGCCTGCAACGCAGTATTGTTCTTTAGAAACGACGTCACGTATTCCACGTTATAGAGATCCCCGGCCTTCATCGTCCAGCCACGATCGAAATCCTTACGCGCCGCCGGATCGAGCCCGGTTGCATTCACGCTGCGCAAACGATACTGCTCTCCAGGTATCACGGTGACGGTGTACGCCACGGTGTGCGCCGTATGGTCCAGAACCGGTCCCGGCTGCACCACAACATCCATATAACCCTGCCGCCGATAAGCCACATCGACAGGCTCCAGCGTCGCCAGCAACAGCTTGCGCGAGGCAATGTCGCCGGGATGAAGCTTGGCCGCCGCGGTCAGCATTGTCGGACGCGCCAGCGGTGTGCCTGCAAAATCAATGCTCGCCACCCGATACGGCGCACCCTCGTCGACTGTCGCCGTCACATCGACATCCACGACCGCGCCCGATGTTGCGGTCGTCGTGTAGTGCACTCCCGTGAGCTTCGCATCCAGGTAACCGGCATCGTTATACGGCGCGAGCAGACGGCCCTGCGTTGTCTCACCCGTCAAACCTTCGTTGTAGATCGTCCCACGCAGCTTCTGTGCTCTCGCCTCGATGGCCGCAGCCATTTCGGCCGACGCACCCTGCACCGCAATGTTGTGGACCCGCACTACCGGCCGCTCCACTCGAAACTCCACCGCCCGCATCGGCTGTTCCGTAGAAGGCTCGATGGTGGTGTGTGTCACTTTGGCATCGGCGCCCTTGGCAGCAAGCGCCGAGGCCAGCGCGGCGTTAATCGCATCCGCCTGGTTGCCGGCGTCGGGCAGCGCTCCATGAAAAAGTGGGGCCGCCTGATGCACCGCGGCGGTCAATTCCTCAGGACTCAGCCAGACAAAATTCTCAAACCCCGTCGGTGTAAGTTGCTCGACCGGGAGTGGTTTGAGCGTGATAACGATCTGCGCCGCAGCCAGAGTTCCCTCCACACCAGCACCGACGTCATCGAAATATCCCGTATCGATAAGCTGCTGCGCCGCCGCCTGCAAACCCGCCACCGACAATTTCTGCCCACTATGGACACCCAGCGCCGCTTCAAGATCGGCTTGCCGATATGGTCCTGAGTTCTTGAACACCACCTTGGCTACGGTGTATTGAGCCACCGCATTCATACTTGCAAAGCTCAACAAGACAGCAGCGAAACCTTTGAGGCGCATCGACGATTCTCCACGAAATAGGAACATCAGCGTGCGGCGCCGTGTCCGGTTGTGAGTACAACAGCTACTGTATGTTGGGTGCGGTCCACACGCGAATCGAGCCGCAACGGAGTGCCGCGAAAGACAGGACTGCTGTTCAGCTGAAACACGGACATAGTGAATTCTCTGTCGAAGATGGCGTTCGGCGCAGGATGAAAAGACTTCTTTACCTCCGCGTCCTGTGCCGGTGTCAGGCCGGAGGTGCTCACCGACGCCACATGGTATTGCTCTCCGGGCGCCACAGTGAAACCGTAAGCCACCGTATGAGCAACGGAATCCTTCACCACATCCGTGTTGATCCTGGCGTCCATATATCCCGCGCTGACGTACGGCCCGACCAATCGATTTTGTGCGATACGCAGATCGACCTGCGATGCCGGATCACCGGCCTTGATCGCTACAAGTTTCTTCAGGTCGCCAACCGCAATCTGCGGAGGAGCGATGATGTCCATCTTCGCAACGTGATAGAGTTCGCCCCCATGAACGGTCGCTGATATATCTACAAGGAGCCGCGCACCATCAGCACGTGGCGTGGCCCACGTCGGCGCGTCAACCGCGATATCCAGATAGCCGTCATCGCGATAGACTTCTTCCGCATCGTTCACTACCGATTTCGGCGTGACAATTTCATCGTAGTCATCGCCCGAGAGCTTCGCACTCACTTTCGCAAGCCCCTGCACGGCCGCACCGGACGCTCCATCGAAACGGACCTCGCCCACTTTGACTTCGGGGCTGGCCACCATCAGCGTCAGTGCGGTTACAGGGCCGCCCGGGCGGTCCTGCGACGACATCGAATCCACACTCGCCGCAACGCCCTTTTCCGCCATCAACGCGACTAACGCCTGCTTTACGGAATCCATCAACCCGCCATTCAGGGGCACCGTCCCATGGAACAACGGGACCCGCGCATGCAACAGCGGCGTCAGTTCACCCGTCCGCCACCAGGCAAAATTACCGTATCGCACCGGAAGCATCTGGTTCGCATCGATCAGCGTAAGCGTCAATGTCAAGGCCTGCGGATTCACCGCATAGCGCGTGTCCGAGAACAACCCCGTATCGGCCAGCCGCTGCATCGCAGCCTCAATCTCTTTCACCGAAACTGTGGCCCCCTGCTTGAGTCCGGCAGTCGCCAGAAGGTCGGCTGAAGCATAAGCTTTCGCGCCTTCGAAGCGAATTTCTTTCGGCGAATAACTCTGGGCATGCAACACGGCCGACAACACTAGAAGTGGCAGAGAGAAGAGGCACCGGTTCAGGAGCATAGGGATAAAGTGATTTCTTCGCTGATCATATCGCCTCGCAGCAAACAACAAAAGGGCGGCGAAAGTTTCGCCGCCCTTCATGTTGAAACCACAGCAACTTAGACCGCGCCTTCGACCTTCGAGTACCAGGGAGTGGCCGCCTTCAATGCCTCATTCACGTTGTTGATGTTCGCGACACCCACCGTATTAAGCCAGTCCTCAAACGCCTTTTCGCCTTCCTTGGCGTAGATCGGAATGCCATCTTTCCATGTGGCGCGGCCGCACAGTACGCCGTTAAAGCTCGTGCCGGACTCGCCCGCCAGTTGCAGTGTCTCGATAAACACCGGGTTGGAAACGCCCGCGGAAAGATAAATAAACGGCTTCGCGGTGACCGCAGCAGCGTTGCGGAAATGCTCCAACGCCTCTGCGCGCGTGTAGGCCTTCTCGCCTTTGAACGCCTTGGTGCCTTCGACAAACTCCATCACGATCGGCACTTCGACCTTCAGTACATCGACGTTGTAGCGGGGCTTGGAAAATTCTTCCATCGCACCGGCCACGATCGACGGCTTCTTGCGCGCATACTCCACCGTCTTTTCATCTTTACCCTCGGCATCGTAGCCGACGAACTCAAGGAAGAAAGCAATATCGTTCGCCACGCACTCATCGCCGATGCGCTCAATCCACGCCTGCTTCAGGTCGTTGATTTCGGCGGTCTCAAACGGCGTGTAATACAGCAGAATCTTGATGCAATCCGCGCCCGCTTCTTTCAAACGGCGCACGCTCCACAGGTCCAGCAGATCGGGCAGGCGGCCGGGTGTGTTGGAGTCGTAGCCGGTCTTCTCATACGCCAGCAGCAGGCCTTTGCCGTTGCGATGTTGCGCCGCCGGCAGACCATACTCCGGATCGAGCAGGATTGCCGATGCGTGCTTGGTCAGCACATCGGTCACCAGCGTTTTGAAAACCTCAAGATCGTGGCCAGTCGCGGCCGCGCCGCGCTCCTTGGCCAGCGACTTCTGCAGCGAGCCGCGCTGGTCCATCGCCGCGGCGGCAATCACACCGCGCGCATCCGATACGGCCTTCATGCCGGCTAGCTTTCCAGGTGTAAGCTTCATTCTTTCTTCTCCTCGGGTACGGCGTACCGTTAGTGATTGTACCGCCGACCGCGTCATTCGCAACGACCGTTACTTCAGGTCGCCTTTCGCTCCCGCGCCGGCCATCACCGGAGGACCGCTTTGCGGCTTGATCACCAATCCCTGCGTCAGGATCTCCGCATAGAAAATTTTCGCCCCTTTGGCCGCATCGATCTGCACATTCTTCATCTGCAAACCTTTGATCGGCGACTCGGGCAGGCCCTCGATATCCATCGCAACCTTCGCCCCAGTGGCCTTCAAATTTTCGATAGAAATATCGTGGAAATGCGGCGTCAAACGCGTCGCCGGAGCCATCGACGCTCCCGACGCTCCCTCCTTGCTGCCGCCATAGTATTCCGTGATCTGAATCGGCGTGACCACATCCTCCATGGTGATGTCCTTGTACACCAGATCGCCGATATCGTTGCCCCGGTCGCGCCCGCTCTT
>Ga0207652_10002232_pt1 | contig 16521 bp, 17 predicted proteins | sample KBSC63BmetaG_FD_184334 | JGI IMG/M metagenome (GOLD analysis project Ga0207652, IMG submission 184334) | Corn rhizosphere microbial communities from Kellogg Biological Station, Michigan, USA - KBS C6-3B metaG (SPAdes) (version 2) | ecosystem: Host-associated > Plants > Roots > Rhizosphere ... | reverse complement strand
CAGCTGTGCGGCCACCGCGTTCTTGAGATCGGCGGTGGACTCCACCCGCACGAACTCGACGCCCTCCGGCACCGGCAGCGCCGAGGGGCCACTCACGAGCAACACCTCCGCGCCGCGAGCCCAGGCGGCCTGGGCCACGGCATATCCCATCCGGCCACTGGAGCGATTGGTGACCACCCGCACCGGGTCGAGCGATTCGCGGGTGGGACCCGCCGTCACGATGACGCGCTTGCCCCGGAGCCGGCTGTCCTGGCCTCGAAGCAGTCGTTCGGCGTGCGCCAGGATCACCTCCGGCTCACTCATCCGGCCGGGACGGTCACTGGGTCCCTCGGCCAGCGCCCCGACCGCCGGACCAACGAATCGGACTCCCCGCTCGCCGAGCAGGGCCAGGTTGCGCTGGGTGACCGCAGCGGCGTACATCTCGTCGTTCATGGCTGGAGCCAGCAGAATCGGCGAGGTGGCGGCGAGGAGCAGCGACGTGAGAAAATCGTCGGCAATGCCCTGAGCGTAGCGGGCGATCAACTGCGCGGTGGCAGGCGCCACCAGCACCAGGTCCGCCTGCTGACCCAGGCGGACATGCGAGAGCGCCCCGCCCTGCTCCCAGAGGGAGGTCAGGACGGGGCGCCCGGTCAGCGCCTCGAATGTCACCGGCCGCACAAATTCCGTGGCGGCGCGAGTCATGATCACATCGACCCCTGCGCCCGCCTCGGTCAGCCGCCGGGCGAGGATGCAGCTCTTATAGCAGGCAATCCCGCCCGTCACGCCCAGAACGACGCGCCGGCCGGTCAACACCGGGGTCAGGCCTCCGAGCGACGGCGCCGGACCAGCTTGTAGTTGAGATCGCCGTCGGCCAGGGACTCGAGCGCGAGGGTGGTGAGCTTCTCTTCACCGCTGATCGCCTCATGTCCCTGAGGAAACTCGTTGAGATAGCGGGCAAACTTGGCGGCGACCAGCACGCCGAGGTACTTGTTGCCTGCCTGGGTTGCGATTTCCTTGGGCGTTACGATGCGCATGCGTGCTCCCGTGTGCGTTGATCCTGCTCAGCTGACGCGGCGTGCTTCGTCGAGCACATCCTGCCGGAACGTTTCCACCCGCCTGGGCAATTCATCATGCCGGCTGGCGCGGTGGAGTTCCGCTTCGATAATGGCTGCCACATGTGACACGGCCGCCACCAGGTTGTCGTTTTCCACCACATAGTCATACGAGGGCGCAGCGCCCACCTCCAGCGCGGCCACGTTGAGCCGCTGCCGGATTCGTTCCGCCGGTTCGGTATTCCTGGCCCGCAACCGCTCCGCCAGGACGGCGGCGGTCGGCGGCAGCACGAACACCAGGACCGATTCGGGCATGGCGGCCCGGATCTGCCGTGCGCCCTGGACGTCAATGTCGAGCACCGCGATCCGCCCCTGGCTGAACTGCGCCTCGACTTCACTCCAGAGCGTGCCGTACAGGTTGCTGCCGTACTCGGCCCACTCGACGAAGGCGCCTGCCGCTACCCGCCGCTGGAATTCGTCGCGGGTGAGAAAGTGGTAGGCCTTGCCGTCTTCTTCACCCGGCCGCACCGGCCTGGTAGTGGCCGACACCGAGTATCCCAGGTCGTCCCGTCCGTCGAGCAGTGAGCGCGCAATCGTGGTCTTGCCACCTCCCGACGGCGACGACAACACCAGGAGAAACGGCTTCACTCGAGATTCTCGAGCTGCTCGCGGATCTTCTCCAGTTCGCCCTTCATGGCGATCACCTGCTGGGCGATGCCCGCGTCGTTGGCCTTGGACCCGATGGTGTTCACCTCGCGCCCCATCTCCTGCGCCAGGAAGCCGAGCCGCTTGCCCATGGCGTCACTCCCGGCCAGCGCCTCACGGGAGGCCGAGATGTGGGCCCGCAGCCGCACCAGCTCCTCGGTGATGTCCAGCCGGTCCGCCGAGACCGCCACCTCCTGCGCCACGCGAACCTCGTCAAGCGGCTGGCCGTCGAGCAGCTGCCGTATGGAGGCGCGCAGCCTGTCACGCTCCCGCAGCAGCCGCGCCGGCGCGAGCGCTGCGACGTCCTCGGCCGAGCGCGCAAGGTGATCCAGGCGGCCGCGGATGTCACCGGCAAGCACGCCACCCTCGCGCCGGCGCATGTCCTGACAGGCTGCCGCCGCCGACGCTACGACCGGTTCGATCTCTTTCCAGTCAGGCGGAGTCGGGCTGCTGGCGGTCCGCACCAGCACATCCTGCTGTCGCGCCACCAGAGCCAGGTCCAGCTCCCCACCCAGTCCGAGCGCGCTCTGCAGCTCGTGAAGGCAGGCGGCCACCTGCTGCGCGTGCACCAGGTCCACACTCAGCCGGCTGCCGTTGTCATCGCTGCCCAGCCAGCGCGCGTGCACCGCAATGTGCCCGCGGTCAAACTCCCGGCGGAGCCGCTCGCGCAACTCCGGTTCCAGCGCCAGCAATTCAGCCGGGAGCTTGGGCGCCAGATTGAAAAAGCGGTGATTGACGGTACGAATCTCGATGCGGAGCGTGCCTCGGGAGGTCTCGCCCTCGGCCGCGCCAAACCCGGTCATGCTGTACGCCAAGCCCGCTCCCCTGCTTCGAGAATAGCTGGGAAATATAGCCTGAAACGGGCAGGATGGGCAGGATGGGCCTAGTTCATGAACCCCCACCGCACTCCGAACATCCCGGAGAACTTGGGCACCTGGTACCCGGGCACGTAGCCGACCGCCTGGCCGGTGAGATTGCGGCTTTCCCAGAAGATGGAGAATGACTCGATGGCCACCTGCACCAGCGATCGTACATAGTGCGCCTCGCCCAGGGGAATCTGGCCTCCGGCACTGTTCTGTCCCAGCGAGCCGGCGCGCCAGCCCTCGTAGCCCAGTTCCAGCTTGAGATCAAAGGCCCCGCTCCGAAAGGTGTGCAGCAGGTTACTCCGGATGGTGCCAGTCATGGACCAATGGCGGGGTGGCAGCCCGTCTGGCGCGGGGCTGGACGCCTGCGCATACCAGCCGCGCACCGTGATCCAGTCGAACGGCCGGACAAACCCGCCCGCCGAGAACCACGTGCTTGCCGCGGTTGCCGGAATCAGCGCGATCTCGGGGAGTTCCTGATACGTCTCGGGCTGAAAAGCCGCCGTTCGTGAGATCCGGCCTTCAGCCCCGAGCCGGCGGGTGGTCCATGAGGCGGCACCTTCCACTTCGCGGATGTCCTGCTCCACGCTGGCCGGGAGGGCCGGTGCGGCCACCTCCTGACCGACCCGGGCCGAGGCGGACAGCTCCAGGCCGGCCGGCAGTTCGAGCCCGGCCCGAGCGCCCAGCCACCGTGTGGTCCTGGATCCCTCGTGGGTTCGATATGCCCCTTCGGACGCGAGCACCAGCAGCGGCACCGGAGTCCAGGAGACTCGGCCCGACAGATCGAGCCTGGTCCAGCGATTTGCGGCCAGGGCCATGCCGGACGCGGCAAGCAATGGCGCACGGTATGTCAGCGCGGCACCACCGCGCCAGATCTTCTGGGCCACTCCCATGCTGTCGAACGCAGACCGGGAGCCGAGCAGGTCCAGGCGCAGCCCGGTGCCATCGGCGCGTCCGCCAAGGAATGCGCGCCCCTGCAGTTCACCCCGCCTGCCTTCCAGGGGCGAGCCGGTGGGTCCGGCATCAGCGAACGCATCGCGGTCGAGCGTGTTGCCGACGTACGCGAGGACGATGCCGCGGTCCTGCCGAGGCACATAACTCAGCTGGGCCCAATACCCCGTCTGCTGAAACGTGCCGGTGGCGCCGCCCGGGGGCGGGACCTTGAGGTATCCGCCACCGAGACCCAGGCCGAACCCGCCCCGGAAGCGCCGCTCCAGCACAGCCTCGTAGTGGGCCAGCTTGTCGGGGCCAGCGGCCAGCACGATGCTGGAGCGCGCGGCCAGGCGGTCATGATTGCGGGTGTAGAGATAGACCCGGAGCAGTGATGGCCAGCGCTCGATTTCGACCCGATCGAGCACGGCCAGAGGAATGTCCGCCGGGTCCACCGCGACACTGTCAGGTCCCAGCGCACCGTATGGCATGCCATCCAGCAGGATTTCGAGCGACGCCGCACCACGAGCCGCGTAGTTGACCGGCTCCGGGCGGCCCAGGCCTCCGGCGCGCAGGACATAGGTGCCGGGCACCCGCGCCAGGAGATCGCTCAGCGTGATGGCACCGGACCAGTCCATGGAGTCGCGGGTGAACACCGTGCGCGCGCCCGCCGGCAGCGGGCCCTCCGCGCCCAGGCGGGGTGCCACGGGCACACGCTCGCGGGTGGCGGCCTGCAACCGTTCGTACTGGGCCAGCGAATCACCGGCGGACTGGGTACTGTCGCCCCTGGTGCCGCGCGGCTTCTTGACCTGCGCGGCCAGCATCGACGGCATCAGCAGCGCCGCGACCAGCAGGACGACGCTAGCGCGCACGTCCCAGCACGAACTCGCTGAAGAGCCTGACCGCCATGCCTGTCGGCCCCTTGCCCCGGGTGGCATCATCCCGGTCGCTGTACGCCGTCCCGGCGATGTCGAGATGCGCCCAGGCATAGCCCTCGACAAACTCCTTGAGGAACCAGGCCGCGGTGATGGTGCCGGCCGGACGGCCGCCACTGTTCTTGACGTCGGCAATGTCGCTCTTGATCAGGTCCCGGTATTCATCCCACAGCGGCAGCGGCCACGCCCGCTCGTCGGCGCGCTCGCCGGCCTGGCGCAGTTCCTCCATGAGTGGCTCATCATTCCCCATCAGGCCGATCGCGGAATGCCCCAGCGCCGACACCACCGCGCCGGTGAGCGTCGCGGTGTCCACCACCGCCGCCGGCTTGTAGCGCCGCGCATACGAGAGGGCGTCCGCCAGCAGCAGCCGGCCCTCCGCATCGGTGTTGATGACCTCGATGGACTTGCCGAAATGGCTTTGCACCACGTCACCAGGCCGGTACGAGGTACCCGAGGGCATGTTTTCCGCAGACGGAATAAGACCCACCACGTGAACAGCGGGCTTGAGCCGCCCCAGCATCTCGAAGGTGCCGAGCACCGCCGCCGCACCGGACATGTCGAACTTCATGTCCTCCATGCTCTGGGCCGGCTTGATCGAGATGCCCCCGGTATCGAACGTCACACCCTTGCCGACGAGCACCACCGGCGCATCGGTGCTGCCCTTGTACTCGATGGCGATGAACCGCGGCTCCTCGGCACTCCCCTGCGCCACCGCGAGCAAGGCGTGCATGCCCTCCTTCACGACGGCGGCCTTGTCCATCACCGTGATACCCATGCCGTGACGCGTGGCGAGTGCGCGTGCCTGTTCACCCAGAAAGGTGGGAGTGCAGGTATTCCCGGGCAGCACCTGCAGCGAGCGGGCGAGCGCCTGGCCAGCGGCAATCGCGGAGCCGACAGTGTGGCCGCGCGCCGCGGCCGCGGCATCACCACTCTCGAGAATGGCCACGTGCGCCAGATCAACCCGCGGCTCGTCCGACGGGCGCTTGAGGTCGAGATAGCGCCACGCACCGAACGATGCGCCCTCGGCTGCCATCCGTGTCGTGTCTTCTACGCTCAACCCGCCGCGCGCCTCCGCCACGACAAGAAGCGCGGCATCGGCAACGCGGGCCTGGGTGGCACGCCGGGCCGCAATGGCAGAGGCACGCCGCACGGCGCCCGCCGCGCTCCCGCCTGGACTCCCGATGCCGATGAGCAGCAGCCGCGCAGGACCGGTTGCGGGATAGAGCAGGAGGGTTTCGTCCCGCTTGCCCCGGAAATCGCCCGACTGGTACCCGCGCGCAATGGCGCCTCCCACGGCACCATCAAGCGCGTCCAGGCTGGACGGCCGGCGACCCTCCGGCACCACGACGGCCAGCAAAGGGGTCTGGAATGACTCAGGACGATCGGAACGGACGCTGGTGGCGAACGGCATAGGGGCCCGAAGGGTTAAGGGTGCATTGAAGGAATGCTCGCAAGATATCTCAGGTCGCGGCGACCACGGCATCCCCCGCACGCAGCATCCCGGCATTCTGATGCGAGAGATTCACTCCGAAGGTGACGGCATCGCCCTTCCGGCGATACTGTGCCAGCGTCTTCAGCGGTTCCTTGGCTGCCTCGCCGGTCTCCTGGTCTATCGTGGGAATCCTGCACCGGGCGCAAGGTTTGGTGACGACCAGCTCGATCGGGCCCACCCGGCAGCTCTTCCAGAGGTCTTCCGCATAGGCGGCGCTGCCACTCACTACCAGGTTGGGCCGGAAGCGGTTCATGGGGAGCGGAGCGTCAAGTCTGGAATTGAGGTCATCGAGGGAGGCGGCACCGATCAGGAGAAAGGGATACGCGTCCTGGAATCCGATCCGGCCCAGGCTTTCCTTTCGCCTCCGCCGCGTGACGCGACGGGTGGCGTCCGGCATGAAGACGATGCGCGCGTGTTCCCCCAGCAGCTCGCTGACCCACTCGTCGGCAAAGGGCTCGCACAGCTCCGCGACGCAGAGGTCGTCCCATACGCCGACAGCCGTGGTCTCGCCCCCGCCCGGCGCCACGGCAATGCTCTCCATCCCGGGCGCCGCGAGGGCGAGGGTCTTCCCCGTCAGCGCAGTCCGGACCAGAGCCAGCCGGGGCCGGGTCCGCTGGGTATGGAAATGGCCCCGCTCATTGACGATCATCCAGCGCCGGTCCATCCAGAAGCCGAAGTCGTCCACTTCCCAGGCATCTGCCGCAAACCCGCCGCAGGATTTCACAGGGTAGATATTCAGGCCGGAGAGCGCAGCGTGCATGGCAGGAATATAGACGGGGGAGTGCCGGAGCCACCCCGATCCGATATACTCTCCGGTGTCCGTGACCCCACTCGCCACCGGAGCCTGGCCGTTGACCACCGCGCCGCTTGCTGAACGCGTCCGCAGTTTCGATCCCCGCGCGCATGGGCTGGCGCCTGCACGGCTCTTCCGCAACGAGCCGCTGGCACCGCACACCACCTTCCGGATCGGTGGGCCCGCCGATCTCCTCTACCGCGCCGAGTCGGCCGATGACCTGGCGCAGGCGGTGCTCACCGCCCGTGGCCTGGCGCTGCCATGCTTTGTGCTGGGACTGGGTGCCAACATCCTGGTGGGCGATCGGGGGTTCCGCGGGCTGGTGATCCAGAATCGCGCCAACACCGCTGAATGGACCGATGGCGGCCATGTGACGGTAGGAAGCGGCCTCATCATGGCGGACCTGATTCGCGATGCCGTCCGCCGCGGCTGGTCCGGCTTCGAGCACTATGCCGGCATTCCCAGCACGGTGGGCGGCGCCATCTGGCAGAACCTCCACTTCCTGTCACCCGCGCCGGAACGCGAGCGCACCATGTTCATCGCCGAGGTCTTTCGCGACTGTGACATCCTGTCGGCTGAGAACGAGCGCCGTACCGTGGGCCCGGACTACGTGGCGTTCGGCTACGACGATTCGGTCTTTCACCATCGCGCTGACGTGGTGCTCCGGGTCCGGTTCCAGCTCGAGCAAAGGGACCCGGACATCATGCACCGCATCATGCAGGAGAACCTGAGCTGGCGCGGGGCACGCCATCCCTGGCTCGACATTCATCCCAGTGCGGGGTCCATCTTCAAGAAACTCGAAGGGGTGGGCGCCGGCCGGCTGGTGGACCAGTGCGGCCTCAAGGGATTCCGGGTGGGCGACGCACAGATCTCTCACATCCACGCCAACATCATGGTAAACCTGGGCCACGCCACCGCGGCCGACGTGCGCCAGCTCATCAGCCACGCGCAGTCGGCCGTCAGCGAGCGGCTCGGATACAACCTCGAACCGGAGATCGGGTTCATCGGGGAGTTCTGATCGGGGAGACAGGGACGAGGGACGAGAGACGGGAGCCGGAGCGTTGGTCCCTCGTCCCTCGTCCCTTGTCTCTCGTCCCCTCAGTGCATCGCCATCGCATCACCCGCCGCAGTACCGACCTTGATCACACCCACCGCGCCCTTTTCCGCATCGGCAAAGGCGTGGGTCACAAAGGCGTACATCCCTTCCCCGCTCTTCCCCTTGTCGAACGTGGTCTCGAAGACCGCGCCGCCACCCGCCGGGATTCCCCAGGTCTGAACACCCTCCAGCACGTTACGCGGGTTGCCATCCGGATAGACCCGGTCAAAGATCGCACCGACGATGTGGAAGTCGCTGGCGAAATTGGGACCGGCGTTGACCACGAAGAACCGGACGCGGTCGCCTTCGGCGACGTCGAGCGGGTGCTGCTTGTACTGGAACGCGCTGCCGTTGAAGACCACGTAGCTCGGGTCCCGGTCAGCGGCCGCCTTGCGGTCCATCGCCAGCTCACCGGTGGCCGTATCCAGTTGCGAGTAGAACTCGCTCTGCACCACCACGAACTCCTTGTCGGCCCTGGTGCCCCAGCCGTCTGCCGGGTCCACGATCATCGCGAAGTACATGCCGTTCATGATGTGGGTCAGCACCGGCGCGGTGCCGCAGTGCACCATGAAGGCGCCGGGGTCCTCGGCGGTGAACTCGAAGGCCTTCGACTGGCCCGGCAGGATCGGGCCGAACGCATCATTCATGGGAATGCGCGCCGCATGAAAATCGATCGAGTGCGGCATGGGGCTGTCATTGGTCACCACGATGCGCACGCGGTCGCCCTGGCGCACCCGCACCACTGGCCCCGGCACCGTGCCACCGAAGAGCCAGCCCTCGTAGAACTTTCCGGGAGCAATCTGGATCCGGCCATGGGTGATGGGTATGTGGAATTCCTTGATGGGCGCGCGCGAAGCCGGCCGGACAACGGCATCGTACACCGGAGCCGTCGCCCGCGGGGTTATGCCGAAGTCCACTAGCTCCACGCTGGGCGGGCGGCGAGCACCGGTCAGGGCCAGGATTGCCACGGCCACCAGGGCCATGACGGCGGACATTCCCGTGAGTGCTTTGCGGCGCGACGACATCGCTGATCTCCTCGAGTTTCGTTGCCGTTTCGGCTGTTCCGAAGCTGCGAGTGAACAGTACGCGCCGCGCCCTTAATCACGCCCCAAGAGACTGTGAAAACATCTTCATCCCGTTCCGTACTACTTCGCAGTGAGCAGCGCCGTCGCCCGGTCGAGGTGCTGGACCGCGGTCCGGACCCGGGCCGCGAGGTCCGCGATCTCCTCTCCTTCTCGCGCACGGTCGCCGTCTTCGGCGGCCTCGGCGATGCCGGGAAGAGCAATGTTGGCGTAGCCGTTGTTCCGGTCGGACGCAAAGAGCAGGTTCCGGTACCAGGGCCGGCCGGTCAGCCCGTCCGGCCGCGCAAACGACAATTCCACCCGGCGCAACTCCGCATTGGCCGCGCGCACCGCCGAGGTGCCGCGCCGCTGCAGGGCGGCGTCGCGAGCCGCGGCAAACTGCTCTCCGGCGCTGGCGAGTGCACCGGCCGCTGCGCCGAGTCCGGCGAAACGATCGGCGCGCTCGCCCGATGCTGAATCACGAGCACCCGCCTCCCGTGCCAGCCGGCCCAGGTACTTGCCGAGGTTGGCATAGTCGAAGGCGGGGATATCGGCATTACCGAGCCGGGCCAGGGTCAGCGCAGTCAGGCGGCCAGCGGCGACGATGCTCAGCCCGCCGGGGTCGCCGAAGCGGTCCTGGAAGGTGTAGGTGTCGTAGGCCGAGTGATAGACGCCGCCCGGCCCCCCAAATCCGAAATCCAGCGACGGCAGCCCGAGGTGGTTGTAGAACGCGCCGAAGTCACTGCCGCCGCCGAGGTCGCCCACCCGCGGCTCGGACGAATCGCCCGAATTCCGGTCCCGGCTCCATGCCTCATAGACCGTCACCGACTCCGCCGGCTGGGGCACCGACCGCGCAAGGTCACGGATGAAACCGTGCAGCGACGACGTTCCTGACGCGCCGAAGCGACGACCATCGGCGGCGTCATCGAGGTTGAGATACGCCACCACACGCTTCCGCAGCGAGTCTTCCTTCGACTCGACCCATTCGGTGGCGCCCACCAGTCCCCACTCCTCGGCATCCCAGGTCGCAAGGATCAGGGTTCGCCGCGGGCGATAGCCGGCCTTGAGCGCCGCGCCCCACGCCCGTGCGGCCTGCAGAATGCTGGAGGTGCCGCCGACATTGTCCCGGGCGCCTGGACCCCAGGCATCGCGATGCCCACCCACAATCACGATCTCATCCGGCCATTCGGAGCCGCGAATGATGCCGAAGGTATTGGTGATGGTCTTGTACGCCGACTCTCCGCGCTGGTGCCAGAGGGCCACCCGCGCGGTGACATCGCCGGTGCCGCCGATGTGATAGCGGAACGGAAGGCCGCCCTGCCAGCGCTGGGGAACGTCCGCCCCCCGCATGGGCTGGAGCAGTTTCGCGGCATTGCCATACCCCATCGGCACCACCGGTATGCGAATGCCAGCCATGGAGTCTTCGGGAAGCCGGCGGGCGCCGGGGACCGACGCCCACCCGGGGGTGGATGGGTCGCCATCCTCGTTGAGCACGCTGCCCCGCTGCACGCCGTTCGGGTTCCGCATGGGGCCGTCCGGATACACATCGCCCCGGAAGTAGCCGTCATCCTGCGGGTCCGAGTAGAGGATCAGCGCCACCGCACCATGGCCTTCGGCCTCGCGTGCCTTGATGCCACGGAAGCTTCTCCCGTAGCGGGCGACGGCGATCTTTCCCTTGACGCTGATGCCCAGCGAATCGAGGGTCTTGTAGTCATCAATGAGGCCGTAGTTGACGTAGACGAGTGGTGCCGTCACGTCCCCGTCCCCGGCCGAGCCGTTCATGGCCTGGAAGGCCCTCAGGTAGGTCGTGGTGTCGCCGGGCACCGGCGGCTCATCGAGATCGAACCGGTGCCGTGTCGGTGTTACCAGTTCCACGATTGTCGAGTCGGCATACGGCAGATAGACCCGGAAATCCGCCCGGCTGGTGTCGAGACCCGCCGCTGCCATGGCGGTCAGCACGTATGCCGCCGTCTGCTGCTGGGCTGGCGAGCCGGCCACGTGCGGCACCGCCGACAGGGTGCGCCGGTCGCGCAGCGCTGCCGCCGAATCACCGGCCTTGAGCAGGATCGGCTCGAGCAGGCGTTCACGCTGCGCTGCAGCCGGTGAGAACCCGGTGAGCGGAGACTGGGCCTGCATTGGAACCACGAAGACCAGCGCGAAGATGACGACCAGGAAAGCAACCGGATGGATGCGCAATGCAGGCACTACGGCCTCCAGCCTTCGGGGATGGCGCGGGGGATCATGCCCGAGGCGAGAGTCGAACTCGCACGGGGTTGCCCCCGGCGGATTTTGAGTCCGCTGCGTCTGCCATTCCGCCACTCGGGCCGCGCGGAAACATGACCGCCCAGCGGGTCGCCCGCAAGCACCGTTCATCCCAGCGATTACTTTTCCCGCTCCATTCACTGCGAGCAGCGCGCCACATGTCCCCCTTGAACCATCACCTGCACCCCTGGCACGACATTCCCACCGGCGACGATCCCCCGCGTTCCGTCACCGCCGTGATCGAAATTCCGGCCAACGAGCGCAACAAGTACGAACTGGACAAGAAGCTCGGGGTCTTCCGGCTGGACCGCATTCTCCACAGTGCCGTGCACTATCCCGGCGACTACGGCTTCCTGCCCCAGACGCTGGGCGACGACGGCGACCCGCTCGACGTGCTGGTGCTCATGACCGAGCCGGTCTTTACCGGCTGCCTGGTCGAGTGCCGTCCGGTCGGGCTCTTTCACCTGGTGGACCATGGCCAGGCGGACGAGAAGGTGCTGGCCGTGCCCCTGGCTGATCCCTATTCGGCCGACCGGCACGACCTGGCCGATGTGCCGCCGCACTTTCTGAAGGAGATCGAGCACTTTTTCCGGGTGTACAAGGACCTAGAAGGCAAACATACGGAAACGCACGGATTCGAAGGTGCCGACGCCGCGCGCCAGGCGATCACACGGGCGATGGAGAACTATCGGAAGGCGGGAAAACAGGATGACGGGAAGACGGGGTGATGCGCTGCCCGCGCTCCCGTCATCCCGACTTTCCCTCTTTCAATGCCACTGGCTTTCCCAGAATCTCCTGCCATACGATCAGCTTTCGCAGCTGGGCGACCGCGTCCCGCGTCCCGCGTCCCGCGTCCACGGCAGCTGCATCCTCCCGTCGCATCCGGTCGTCGAAGGCCGCATGGTCATCACCCGCCAGCGCGGTGTTCCGCGATCCCACTTCCCTCCGGCGCTCCAGGATGACCGCTTCGGCCTCGTCATCGTGATCCTGGGTGACTTCGGAGGGCAGCGCACGGACCGGGCGCGCCCCTGAATGCTTGGGAGCCCGGACCGCTGTCCGGTCGGGCCGCACCCGCAGCTTCTCCACCTGTGGCGAGGGGCGTCCCTGCGCACCACCAAGGGCATCCAGCACCCGCCGCAGTGCTTCCTCCTGACTCTCTGACCGGGGACGTCCGGCAGTCCCACCTTGGGCGGCGCCCGCCGCACTCTTCCTGACCGCGGTGATGACAGCCCACGCGATGTACCCGGCAATCAGCCACCCGACGAATGACACCTATTTCTCCGGGGCGTTCGATGTGGCGCCGCCACCCGCGATCGCGTTCCGCATGGAAGTGTCGGATTCGATGTTGCGATACCGTTGGTAGTCCATGACGCCAAGGTGGCCCGACCTGAACGCTTCCGCCATAGCCAGCGGGATCTGCGCTTCGGCGGCGATGACCGCAGCTCGCTGCTTCTGGGCCTCGGCCTTGAACTCCTGCTCCATCGCCACGGCGAGCGCGCGGCGCTCCTCGGCCTTGGCCTGGGCGATCCGCTTGTCGGCTTCAGCCTGATCGGTCTGCAGCTCTGCGCCGATGTTCTTGCCCACATCCACATCGGCGATGTCAATGGAGAGGATCTCGAACGCAGTCCCTGCGTCGAGCCCCTTGGCCAGCACGCTCTTGGAGATCATGTCGGGATTCTCCAGCACCTTCTTGTGCGACTCGGCCGATCCGATGGTGCTGACGATTCCCTCGCCTACCCGCGCGAGGATGGTCTCCTCGCCGGCGCCGCCCACCAGGCGGTTGATGTTGGCGCGCACCGTCACCCGCGCCAGCGCCAGCAGCTGGATGCCGTCCTTGGCCATCGCCGCCACCTTGGGCGTCGTGATGACCTTGGGGTTGACGCTCACCTGCACCGCCTCGAACACGTCGCGGCCGGCCAGGTCAATGGCCGCCGCCTGCTTGAAGGTGAGCGGAATGCCCGCCTTGTCGGCCGAGATGAGTGCGTTGACCACCCGCTGCACGTTCCCGCCCGAGAGATAGTGGGACTCCAGCGCGTTGATGCCGAGATCGAGCCCCGCCTTGCTGGCGGTGATCAGGGGCGTCACGATGTTGGTCGGGTTCACCTTCCGGAACCGCATCCCCACAAGCGTCGCGAAGGAGACTCGTACCCCCGATGCCAGCGCCGTCACCCACAGGCCGATCGGGACGAAGCGGAAGAAAATGGAGAGCACGATCATGCCCATGACGAACAGGGCCACGATCATGCCGACTTGCAGCTGAGACTCGTTCACGCATCACCTGCTGGCTGGGGTTGATTCGCTGCGCGTACCACATGGCGGTACCCGTCGGACCTGGTGACCGTCACTGGCGTGCCGGCAGCAATGAATTCACCTTCGGAGACCACATCCAGGCGCTCGCCCGCCACTTCGGCGACGCCGGCCGGCCGCAGGGCCGTGACCGCCACGCCCACGTGCCCGACAAGTTCAGTTCTGGAAACGGAGGAGATGTATCCCGCGGCGCTGTGCATCCGGTCCTGCAGCAGCAGGCCGTGAAACCGTTTGCTGGTGGGGAGTTTCCGGATCCAGGCGTAGGCCACCGACAGGGTCACCACGACGGCAGCGCCGAGCGCACCCAGCGCCTGGGCTACGTCGCCGGATGTGGGCGCCGGGCCCAGCATGCTGAGCAGGATGGCGGCGCCCAGCATACCGATGCCTACGATGCCCGCGATCCCGAAGCCGGGGAGCACGAAGACCTCGGCGGCAATGGCGACCAGGCCCAGCAGCGCCAGCAGGACGTCCACCCAGCTCGCCAGACCCATGGTGATGCCGGCCAGGAAGAACAATCCCAGCGAAACGAAGCTCACCAGGATGCCCAGCCCCGACGCACCAGCCTTGATCTCGGCGAGGATTGCAATCAGTCCCACGGCCACGAGGACTGCCGCAATCCACGGGTTGGCCAGCACCGCGAGCAGGCCCAGCACCGTCTCGGGAAGCACGAGGAGGTGTGTCATGCCTGCCGCGGCGATGGCCGTGACTGCGAGCATGCCCGCTGGAATCAGGATCATAGGGGAAATCTACCCCGATCCCGGGCCCGAATGGAGCAGTCAGGGTCAGCCGCCCGGTATATTGCACCGACCATGACACATGCCCCCCGCACCCTCGCTCATCGCGGCGCGTCTGGCTACGCGCTGGAGAACACACTCGCAGCGTTCCGGCGCGCAGTGGAAATGGGTGCGGATGGTGTCGAACTGGATGTGCACGCGTCGAGTGACGGTGAGCTGGTGGTGCATCACGATGCCGTGATCGAAGGACTGGGCGCCATTCGCGACCTCTCGCTCGATGCCATCAGAAGCCGGCCGCTCTCGAACGGTGAAACAGTCCCGACGCTGGAGGAAGCGCTGGCTGTCATAGGGGTGCATGAAGTGTGGATCGAGGTGAAGGCACTACCGTCACAGCTCGATGGCCAGCTGCGGCAGGTGCTCCGCTCCGCTCCTGCACCCGAGCGCTACGGCATCCACAGCTTTGACCACCGGCTGGTGCAGCGCATCAGCCGGGCATCCCGCGACTTCCGCACCGGGATCCTGCTGAGTGCCCGGCTACTGGATCCGGTGGCGGCAATGCGAGAAGCGGGGGCAGGCGTTGTGTGGCAGGAGTGGTCCATGATTGATGCGGCACTGATCGCCGACATCCATGCCGCTGGTGGCGAGGTCATCGCCTGGACCGTAAACGAACGCACCGAGGCCGCGACACTGGCGGCGCTCGGTGTGGATGCGTTGTGCGGGAATTATCCGGACCGGTTGCGGATCTAGCGACGGGTCGATGGTCAACGGTCTACAGTCGTCGGTCAACGGTCAACGGTCGTCGGTCAACGGTCGTCGGTCGACGGTCGTCAGGAGTTGCTGAAAACTGACTACCGTAAACCGGTGACCCTTTCGTGCTTTCGTGTGAACTAATGGGGCGCCGGCTCCACGGGCGGAGCGTCGCCCGCCGGATCGACCGTGTCGGCTACGGCTGATTCGGGTGCCGCCGGCGCCGCGGGCTCAGGCTCGCCCGCTTCCCTGCGTGCCTTCTCGTCGGCGAGTTGCTGCTCCAGCCGATCAATCTCGTGTTGCAGGTCGTCCATCTTGAACAGCGCGGCGTCCATCCGGCCGGGCTCCACGTCCTCGAGCTGGCGTTCGCGCTGGTAGAACAGCAGCCCCAGTTCGCGGGCGGCCCCATCCCGCAGATTCCGGAACCGCATCAGCTCGAGCCGGGCCCGGCTCTCATCGAAGACTTCCTGAGCTCGCCGGCCAAACGCCTCGAGTTCCTGGTTCAGTCGGTCAATCAGGGTTGCCATGGTACCTCCCGGTTCAGGCGGCATACCCAAGATATGACGTTTCCCGGTGCCGGTGTGTTTCAAAAGAAAACGGCCCCGGAATCTACCGGGGCCGTGTCATCGGGGCTGCTGCTTCAGGCTGATGCGGGATAGACCGAGATCTTTTTCCGGTCCTTGTCCTTGTATTCGAACTTGACCACGCCATCAACCAGCGCAAAGAGCGTGTCGTCGCTGCCCTGGCCGACGTTCTGGCCCGGGTGGAACCGGGTACCGCGCTGACGCACCAGAATGTTCCCGGCCTCGACCCGCTCGCCCCCGAACTTCTTGACGCCGAGGAACTGCGGATTGGAGGTCCGGCCATTCTTGCTGGAGCCAACGCCCTTCTTATGAGCCATGCGCTTACCCTGCCGTCACGTCGGTGATGCGGACCTCGGTGTACTTCTGCCGGTGTCCGGTCTTGCGGCGATAATTCTTGCGCCGCTTGAACTTGAAGATATACAGCTTGTCGCCCTTGACGTTGCCCACGACTTCCGCCTCGACCGCCGCACCGCTGACCAGCGGAGCGCCGGCGCGGATCGTGGTGCCGTCGGACGAGAGCAGCACTTCGTCAAAGGTGATCTTGTCGCCGGGCTGCTTGTCCATGAGCGGCAGCCGGAGGGTCTTGCCCTTTTCCGCCCGGAACTGCTTGCCCAGTGCCCGAAAGATTGCGTACATGCGTATCCGCCGTGTCAGAAAATCAGTTAGCCGTTGAATTTAGCCTGCCGAGCCGGGATGGGTCAAGGGCAGCCGGTCGACTGTTGACTGTTGACTGTTGACTGTTGACTGTTGACTGTTGACCGTTGACCGTTGACCGTTGACCGTTGACCGTTGACCGTTGACCATCAGGCCACCGCATACAACTCCGTCACGTCCCGGCCGGCCGGCCGGCTCATGATCCGGAACTCGTCCAGCCGCATCATCGGGTCGTCCCGCAGCTCCAGATCAATCCCGGTGGCCTTCTGTAGCTGGGCCAGGAACCGGGGCTCCTCCTCCAGGAGGTATAGTGCCACCTCGGGGTGC
>Ga0207652_10002226_pt1 | contig 16546 bp, 16 predicted proteins | sample KBSC63BmetaG_FD_184334 | JGI IMG/M metagenome (GOLD analysis project Ga0207652, IMG submission 184334) | Corn rhizosphere microbial communities from Kellogg Biological Station, Michigan, USA - KBS C6-3B metaG (SPAdes) (version 2) | ecosystem: Host-associated > Plants > Roots > Rhizosphere ... | reverse complement strand
GGCGAACCGGCCGGTGCGCCTGCTGATGACCAGCCGCGACGTCATTCACTCCTTCTTCGTGCCGGACTTCCGCATCAAGATGGACGTGCTGCCGGGCCGTTACACCGAGGCGTGGTTCGAGGCGACAAAGCCGGGCCGCTACCAGGTGTTGTGCGCCGAGTACTGCGGCACCTGGCACTCGCAGATGTGGGGCGAGGTCGTGGTCATGCCGCCGGCCGAGTTCGACGACTGGCTGGCCGACCAGAAGCGAGGCCTGGCTGACCGCGCCGACAGCGGAGGCGACGACGGCCCCAGTTTCCACGGCACCATCGTGGAGTACGGCAAGAAGGTCGCCATGGCGCAGGGCTGCCTGAAGTGCCACTCGCTGACCGGCGAGCCGCACATCGGCCCGACCTGGCTCGATCTGTATCACCGGCGCGAGACCCTGGAGAACGGCGAGACCATCGTCGCCGACGAGGGTTACCTGACCGATTCGATGATCGACCCCCGGGCGAAGATCGTGAAGGGCTTCAAGCCCGTCATGCCGACGTACCGCGGGAAGTTGACGGCGCCCGAGGCCGCCGCCCTGGTCGAGTTCATCAAGTCCTTGCGCAGCAACCATCTCGAAAACGTCCCGTCGAAGGAAGCGGTCTATGAGCCAGCCAGCCGATAGCGCGGCCCTTACGCCTCCCGAGGCGCCGGCCTATCAGAAGATCAACTACCTGAACGCCGATCGCGGCGTGATGTCGTGGTTGAAGACTCTCGATCACAAGCGGATCGGGATCATGTACTTCGTCTCGGTGCTGGCGACCTTCCTGCTGGGCGGCATCTTCGCGATGATCGTCCGCCTCGAGTTGACCACGCCCGAGCCGACCATCATCGGCGCGAACGCCTACAACCGGATGTTCACGTTGCACGGCATGGTCATGGTCTTCTTGTTCATGATCCCGGCCATCCCGGGCGTGTTCGGGAACTTCTTCATCCCGCTCATGGTGGGGGCGAAGGACGTGGCCTTCCCGCGGCTGAACCTGCTGTCCCTGTACGTGTACTGGACGGGCGCCGTCATCGTGCTGTTCGGCGTGATCACCGGCGGCGCGGACAGCGGCTGGACCTTCTACGCGCCGTACAGCACGACCACCCCGATGACGCTGTTCCCGGTGCTGCTGGGCGTGTTCATCCTGGGCTTCTCGTCGATCCTCACCGGCTTGAACTTCATCGTGACCGTTCACACGCTGCGCGCCCCAGGCATCACCTGGATGAAGATGCCGTTGTTCGTGTGGGGCATCTACGCCACCAGCATCATCCAGGTGCTGGCGACGCCGGTCATCGGTCTGACGACCTTGCTGGTCGGTATCGAGAAGGTGGGCGGCTTCGGCCTGTTCGATCCGGGCCGCGGCGGTGACCCGGTCCTGATGCAGCACCTGTTCTGGTTCTACTCGCACCCGGCCGTCTACATCATGGTGCTGCCGGCCATGAGCGTCATGAGCGAGATCGTGGCGGCCTTCGCGCGCAAGAACATCTTCGGGTACAAGATGATCGCCTACTCTTCGCTGGGTATCGCGTTCGTCGGCTTCTTCGCCTGGGGCCACCACATGTTCGTGTCCGGCCAGTCGTCGTTCGACGGCGGCGCCTTCGCGGTCATCTCGATGCTGGTGGGTGTGTTCACCGCCATCAAGGTGTTCAACTGGGTCGGCACCATGTACCGGGGCGCCATCTACGTGTCGGCGCCGTTCCTGTACCTGTGCGGCTTTCTCTTTTTCACCGTGTTCGGCGGCATGACCGGTATCGCGCTGGCCACCCTCTCGCCGGACGTGCACTGGCACGACACCTACTTCGTCGTCGCGCACTTCCACTTCATCATGGTGGGCGCGGTCATCATGGCTTTTTTGGCAGCCATCCACTACTGGTTCCCGAAGATGTTCGGGAAGAAGTATCACGAGGGCTGGGGCATGGTGGGCGCCGCGTTCATCGTGCTGGGGTTCAACGCCACGTTCATCCCGCAGTTCTTGCTGGGGAACGCCGGCATGCCGCGCCGCTATTACATGTACCCCGAGCGGTTCACGCCGCTGAACGTCGCCTCGACCGCCGGTTCGTCGCTGCTGGCAATCGGGTTCATCATCATCCTGGTCTACCTGATCTACGCGCTGATCCACGGCGAGGTCGCCGGTCCGAACCCGTGGCACTCGAAGGGCTACGAGTGGCGGACCAGCTCGCCGCCCATCAAGGAAAACTTCGAGGAGATCTTGGAGTATCCCGAGCCGCCCCACACTTACCAGCAGCCTGGTGAGGAGGTCGAACATGTCATCATCTGATGCGGCCGTTCACGGCCACGGAGGGCATGACGAGCACGCCTCGAACCCCCACCTGGCCCATCACTTCGACAGCATCGCGACGCAGAACCACGCATCGCGGCTGGGGATGTGGCTGTTCCTGGGGACCGAGGTCCTGCTGTTCGCGGGTCTGTTCCTCGGCTACGCGGTTTACCGGCATTTCTATCACGAGACCTTCCGGTTCGCGTCGCACACGCTGAGCCTGACGCTGGGGACTGTCAACACCATCGTCCTCATCAGCAGCAGCTTCACGGTGGCGATGGCGTATCACATGGTGAAGAAGGGTAACAACAAGGCTGCGGCCGGGTTGCTGGTCTTCACGATCCTCTGCGCGCTGGCCTTCCTTGGCATCAAGGCATTCGAATGGAACCACAAGTTCGTCGAGGGCGCCTTGCCCGGGAAGTGGTTCACGTTCGAAGAGATGAAGGGGATGCCGGGCGCGAACATGTTCTTCACGGTCTACTTCCTGACCACCGGGCTGCATGCCTTCCACGTCATCGTCGGCATGATTGTGCTGTTGTGGGGCCTGAAGAAGGTGGTCAAGAACGAAGTGGGCGCCGACTACGCCATCCCGATCGAGCTGGGCGGCCTGTACTGGCACCTTGTAGATCTGGTGTGGATCTTCCTTTTTCCGTTGCTGTACCTGATCTAGCGACTTTGCGGAGACGCCGTGGCTGAAAACAACAAGCAGGATGCCGACCCAAGCGCGCACGAGACTGAGCATGGAGCGGGCCGCTACGTTCTGATCTGGGCGGCTCTTTTGGTGTTCACCCTGACCACCGTGATCACTGGACGGATGGATCTGGGTAGCGCCAACCTTCCGCTGGCGCTGCTCATCGCGACCATCAAGGCCGGGCTGGTGGTGATGTTCTTCATGCACCTGTGGGACTCGGAAGGGATCAACCGCCTGGTCTTCGGAGTGGCGCTGCTGTTCGTGCTGGTCTTGCTGGCGGGCGTGTTCGGGGATCTGCTGACCCGCATGCCGGATGCGCTGCCCACGGGCCGCCACGCGCACACGCTGGAGGGCGGCGACATGCCGACCAGTCCGGCGACGAATCCGCACGAATGAGGGCGGGGGGATGCGACATCCCCCCAGTTCGTGTCGGGGGATGAACATCCCCGCATCCACTGTTCGGATCTGCACGTGGCCGGCGCCGGTTCGCCGAGGCGGAGCCTGGCGCTGCGTGCCCGGGGCGTGGTCGCGCCCTCTGGCGCCGTGGTCGCCAAAGATGGTTTTGTGCGCTTAACTTCGTTCGGGTGAGGGGCGACGCAAGGTCGCCGGGCACCTCTTCTCAAACCACGAAAACCGAGGCAAGGTTAGACCATGAAGCGTGTATTCAATTTTGGTGCTGGTCCCGCAACGCTGCCGGTCTCTGTTCTGGAGGAGGCGAGCCGGGGAATTCTGGAGGTCGGCGGCTCGGGGATGTCGATCCTCGAGGTCAGCCATCGCAGCAAGGTCTACGAGGCGATTCATTTCGACGCGCGTGACCGCATGCTGAAGGCGCTGGGGCTGGACGCCTCGGAGTATGCCGTGCTGTTCCTTGGTGGCGGCGCGAGCCAGCAGTTCGCGATGCTGCCGATGAACCTGCTGGGCGGCGGAACGGCCGACTACGTCAACACGGGCGAGTGGTCGACGAAGGCGATCAAGGAAGCGAAGCGCTTCGGCACGGCCAACCTCGCGGCGTCGTCCGAGGACAAGAAGTTCTCGTACATTCCGAAGACGCTCAAGCTGACGCCCGGCGCGAAGTACGTCCATATCACCACGAACAACACCATCGAGGGCACCGAGTACAACGCGCTGCCCGAGACGGGCGATGTGCCTCTGGTGGGTGACGCCTCGTCCGACATCCTGGGCCGCGCCTACGACTACAAGCGCTTCACCATGATCTACGCGGGCGCGCAGAAGAATCTGGGTCCCGCGGGCGTGACGATCGTGGTCGCCAAGCGTAAGTGGCTGGAGTCGGCGACCGACGACATCGCGGCCATCCTGTCCTACAAGACGCACCTGAAGAACGACTCGCTGTACAACACGCCGCCGGCGTTCGCGATCTACACCGTGGGCCTGGTGCTGAAGTGGGTCGAGGAGCAGGGCGGCGCGGCGGCGCTGGACAAGCGCAACCGCGAGCGCGCGGCCGCCATCTACAACGCGCTGGACGCCGCGCCGGACGTCTACGATCCGGCGGTGACGGACAAGGCCGATCGTTCCTGCATGAACGTCACGTTCCGCATCCGCGACGCCGAGAAGGAGAAGGAGTTCCTGGCGGCCGCCCAGGCGCAGGGCCTCGACGGCTTGAAGGGTCACCGCTCGGTGGGCGGCTTCCGCGCGTCCATCTATAACGCCATGCCTCAAGCGGGCATCGACGCGCTGGTGGGGCTGATCCAGCAGTTCGCGAAGAAGTAGATCGGTCACTCACCCGGCGTCAGCCGGGGAGTCGAAAGGGGCGGGGCGCCATCGGTGCTCCGCCCTTTTTTTTGTGGCGTCGCGCGATGCGCAAAACGATCATCGCAAGAAGTGGAACGTCGCCAGGCCAGGTATTCGCCGCGGTTCCGCGCAAATGGAAAACGCGAAAGGGAAGGCGGGGCTATGTCGCAATAGCAGTATGCCGGCGCAGCCGAGGCAGATGCTTGATGCACCAGCGAGACGCGCTGGAGTGCTCGCCTCGATCGGCCGGCACCGACCGTAGAGCGGAACGGTGTCGAACGCGCGACTAAAGGACGCCGCGACTAAACGGCGCCACGACTAAGGACGCCACGACCAAAGCGCGCCCAAAGCGTTGCTGGCACTTTGCCGGTTGTTCCTGTTTGCGATGCGCAGAGTGCCACCACTGCGCGGGTGGCACCGCGCGACCGCCGCTAATTCATGGCGACGGCGGAGCAGGAATGCACGGACTGGATCTGCGTGCACAGCTTCTTGTAGCGCGCCTCGATGGGGCGATCGATGGTGCGGTCGCGCTTGCCCACGTCGTGGACCGTGATGTGCTTGCTCGCCAGTTCCGGCGCGTCCACGCTGAGGACAGTGGCCAGCGCATGGTCCAGGACCGCTACCCGATGCGGATAGTGACGGGGATACCCCTGGTTGATGTAGTGGGGGCCATGGTTGTAATGGGCCCAGTAAGCGTGATCCTTGTGGCGACAGGGGACCTTGCGCAGCACCGGGCGCAGGTGCCCGTTGCGATCACGGAGCTTGACCACCGTGTTCGTGGTGGCACCGCCGTCGCGCCAGTAGGCCAGTTCGCGCGCGCCCATCTCGATATTCGTGGTGGGGTCCATCAGTTGCGTCCACGGCGTCCCGCGCATGTTGCCGTTGACACAGTGCCCATGCTTGTCGAAGACGCAACGAAGTCCCATCAGCCCGCTGTCCTTCGCGTACAGCTTGTTGTCGTGCATGGTGGGGCGGGCGGCCTTCTCGTTCAGGTCGCTCTCGTTGATCATGACGGCCAACAGCAGGGTCGGGCTCAGATTGTGCCGCTTCGCGGAGGCCAGAACGGCCCGTCCAATCTCCTGGCACTTGTGCTCGTTCCAGGCGGGGGTCTGCCAGCGGATCTTGTCCTTGATGGCGCAGATCGTTCGAGCCAGGCAACCCGCATCGGGCATCACGCTCATTGCATGATCGCTGCCATCCGGCGGCATCGCATGTGCTAGAGAGTCGGTCGCCGATGCGACGTCTTGGGGCGCCGTGTCGGACGCGCCGTGTTCAGCCGCGTTTTCCGTAGGAACAGCGACATTCCCCGGCTGAACAGGAAGAGAAACAACGCTCGTTAGATAGACAAAGGCCTGAATTGATAAGACTGGTGGAAACGGCACCTAGCCACCTCCTGGAACGCATCTTGAAGCTCGTTTCAAAATGAGCGGTCCTGTTATCGCTCGGCCAACTTTTCTGGTGCCGAGAAGGTCCCGCCAGGAATCGGCAACATTGCATCGACGTCTGGCGAAGCGCAAGTCCTAGAATTTCCGGTCCTGTAGAAAATTCCGAAAGCGATTGTGAATTTGCTCATGTGCCAAAAAGCCGTCAGTCCGCTCGCCACGGACGCCATCACCTTGCTCTGGATGTCTGTAGCTGCCGAAGCCGGATGGCAAGTGATTCGCACCACTGAGGCGTATGCCAGCAGTGATGGTGAAGGACGACTTTTGATTGGCGTGGACGAGGTGCTCGATGCAGACGACGCGCCCGCGCAGTTGATCTTTCACGAGCTTTGCCACGCGCTGACACAGGGCCCGTCATCCTGGTCGCTGCCCGATTGGGGCCTCTCGAACGCGGATCCGCGTGACGTCGTGGCCGAGCACGCCTGTCTGTGCGTGCACGTCTTGCTCAGCAGCCCGTTCGGTTTGCGCGCCGCCATGGCGCCCACCACCGAATATCGGGCGTATCACGACGCGCTGAAGGAAGACGACATCGCGGTCTCACTGGAGCCCGCGCCGGCGCGCGCGCGAGCTGCCCTGGCGTTGCCGGGCAACGCGAAGTTGCGCGCCGGTCTGATTCGGGGACTGGCCGCGACGCGCGCGGCGTTGGATGAGACGCTCGCCTCGTCGCCTTCGGACAGTGGGCATCCGGTGGGATTTGCCTGGGGCCCCGCCGCGCAGTCGTGCGGGTCTTGCGCCTGGTTCTATCGCGGCGGTCGGGGGCCGGCGGTCGGCCGCTGTCGTCAGTCGGCGCAGGGTGAAGGGGACGGGCTGCGCACCGACCCCGCGGCCCGCGCCTGCGCGCGCTGGGAGGCACCGGTCGATTGTCAGGCCTGCGGAGCGTGTTGCCGCGAGGCATACCACTCGGTGACGGTGTCCGTTCGAGATCCGGTGGTGTGGAAGCAACCAGACTTGGTCGTCCGTCACGGGCATCGCTTCGAGATCCGCCGCGAGGGGCCCCGTTGCGCGGCGCTCGACGATCGGCGCGCTGCGCCGGTGCCATCATTGCCGTTGTTCTCCTGCGGCATCTACGACGATCGCCCGCGCCCCTGCCGAGACTTCGAGGCGAACGGCAGACATTGCCTGGTGGCGCGCCGTCGCGTGGGGTTGTCGCCCTGAACTCGTCCGTGGGTTCCGAGATCGAGCTGTTCGTTCCGTTGGACGACCTGGCCGGCGGGGGCGATGCGCCGGCGCGCCTGCTGCGGCTGGCCGAGCGGACGATGGGCCGCGCCGCCGGATCGCTGGGCGCGGTGCGCGTGCTGCGCCGTTCGCTGGACGCACGCAAGAACCGGCCGCTCGGGTACCGGTTGCGCTGCCTGGTCGCCGAGAGCGCGTCGGCGCTGGAGGCGTCGGCGCAGCTAGACGCTCGGCCGGTCGTGCGTTGGCCGGTGGGGCGGCGCATCCCGCGCGTGGTGATCGTCGGCTCGGGGCCGGCAGGCACGTGGGCTGCGTTGCGCCTGGCCGAGGCGGGCGTGGCCGCCACCATCCTCGAGCGTGGCAAGCCGGTCCAGCCTCGGCGGGCCGATCTGGCGGCATTGACGCGCGGTCGTCTGGACTCGACCTCGAACTACTGCTTCGGCGAGGGCGGCGCGGGGACGTTCTCGGATGGCAAGCTGTACACGCGCGCCAAGGACCGGCAGGCGGTGGCGTCGGTGCTGCGCGATCTGGTTCGCTTCGGCGCGCCCGACGAGATCGAGATCGAATCGCGGCCCCACGTGGGCTCGAACCGCCTGCCCAAGGTGCTGACGGCGCTGCGACAGCACCTGGAGAGCGAGGGCGTCGTCTATCGCTTCGGCGCCGACGTGACCGGCGTGCGTTTCGACCGCGCTGGGGTACGGGCGGTCCGTCTGGCGGATGGAGGCGAACTGGAGGCCGACGCGGTCATCCTGGCGGTCGGTCACTCGGCGCGTTCGATCTACGAATGGGCGGCCGGCGCGGGCGTGGCCATCGAGCGAAAGGCGATCGCCGTGGGGGTTCGCATCGAGCACCCACAGTCCTTGATCGACGAGATCCAGTATGGGGCCGCCGCCGGCCACCCGGCCTTGCCGCCCGCCCTGTACGAACTGACGTCAGCGGGCGCGGGGCGCGGCGTCTACAGCTTCTGTATGTGCCCGGGAGGGTGGATCGTCCCGGCCGCCACCGAGCCAGACGGTGTGGTCGTGAATGGCATGAGCCTGTCGAAGCGCGACTCTCGGTTCGCCAACGCGGGAATGGTGGTGGCCGTCGATGTCGCCGACTTCGGTCCCGACGGCGACGGCCCGCTGGCCGGCGTCGCCTTTCAGCGCCGCATCGAGCAGGCGGCGGCGCGTGTGGGGGGCGGCGCGTTCCGTGCCCCGGGCCAGCGGTTGGGCGACTTTCTGGCGGATCGTCCCAGCGCGTCCGTCGCCGATTCCAGTTATCGGCCAGGCGTCATCCCGGGCGCGCTGGCGCAGGTCTTTCCCCCCTTCGTGGTCACCGCGCTCCGCGACGGGCTGCGGCGCATGGGCGCGCAGATGCCGCGCTTTCTTCATCCCCAGGCTTCGCTGATAGCGGCCGAGACACGGACCAGCGCGCCGGTGCGCTTCCTGCGCGATCCGGAGACCTTGATGTCGCCCCACTGCCCCGGCCTCTATCCGGTGGGGGAGGGGGCCGGCTACGCCGGTGGGATCGTCAGCGCGGCGCTCGACGGACTGCGCGCGGCCGAACGGCTGATCGCGCGCGGCTGACCAGCCACGCCGCTCAGCCCGGCGTGTCGCTGAGGTGGCCGGTGATCTGGCCCAGCCACTTCTTTTGCTCGTCCGTGATCACCTCGAACCGGATACCGGCCATGTGTCGCCCGTCGTCCAGCTCGCCGGCCCAGGCGACGCGCCCCTTCACCCACAGCGGGGGAACGCGTTCTTCCTCGACGCCATCGACGACCAGGAACAGGCCCAGCGTCACTTCGCCACCCTCCGGCAGCGCCTTGCTCGCTTCCAGGCCGACACCACCTTCCGATAGATCGCGCGTGGTGCCCGTGAAGACGTTTCCGCCGAAGTGGATCTCGGCGGACATGCGGATCGGGACGCGCTGGAATTGCCGGCGGCGCTCGTACGGGCCGGGGCGGGATGTCGTCGCCATGGGTCGTCTCCTCAGGGCCGGAACGGATCGTCCTTGTCTTCGGGGCGCTCCGGCGGCGCGGGGTCGGGGCCGGGATCGTAGCCAGCCGGCCGCACGTCCCCGTCGATGAAGCGCATGAACAGATCCAGGAAGTGCAGCTGCTCATCGTCCAGATCGGCGAACATGACGCCAATCTGATACTTCCCGAACAGCGCCGTGCACCAGACCGATCGACCGCCGACCAGCAGCGGCTCGGACATGTTCTGCGTCCCCAGCGACAGCACCAGGCGTAGTTCCAGATCCGTGTCGCGGCGAATCTCGGTGTCGCTGACCAGGCACAAGCCCGAGCGGGAGATGTCGCGGGTGCGGGCGCCCAGCACCTTGCCATCGACCGACACCGTGACGTTGACATCGATGGCCCTGCGCTGCTCGCGGCGGGAATCCTTGCGTGGCCGCTGTCCCGGCGAACCGGGCGGCGAAGGCGGGGACGCGCGGTCGCTCACGGACCGACCCCCGTCGTCACGCTGTTCGCGCCGCCGGCCGGCGGGAAGCCGACGCCCGACAGCGCCTCGAGCTGCGCTTCCAGCTCCAGCAGCCGCAGGCGGCGCCGCTCGTCCCGGGACTCGGCCGCTGTTTCGGTCTCGTTGGCCGCGCCACCAGCGCCCGAGCCGGCGGCGCGTGAAGGCGACGCCAACAGGCGGCGCCGCTCGAAGTAGAGCCTGATGACCAACGACTGGATGTCGTGTCTCACATCTGCCATGCGAAGGGCCTCGGCGTGCGCCTGTAGCTCGTCGGGATTGAATACAATCCTAGACAGGTCCCAGGTTGCCCGCCACTCGTATCTCACGTCATCCACGCCGCTGACGTCGACGGGCGTGGTGGTGGCGGTGTCGTCCAAGGTGAGTCCTTCTGTCCGGGCAAAGCGACGGAACACGCGAAAGCGCAGCTCGGGCAGCCAGCCGGCGGCGCGCGCCCGGATGATGAAGCTGCGCGCCCGCTCGGGCTCGGCCAGCGCCAGCGCCACGGCGCCCCGGCACAATTCTTCGACCGTCGGCTCGGTCCCGGCGGACCGCCCGGGGACGTCGGGCTCGCCGGCGAACGCCGCTGGGGGCCAGCCCATGGCGGCGAGCAACCCCGTCATCAGGGCGACCAAGACGACCGCCTGTCCACGCGCCAGGTTCATGTCAGTCCAGCAGCCGCGAGATCGCTTCGCGCTCCTCCATGCCGATGGCGTCCAGGCGCTGCTCCGCCGCAGCATTTCGCTGTTGAGCCCGTTGGGCAGCTCGGCGCTGGTCCTCCGCACGCGCGGCCGCAACCGCCTGACGCTCCACCCGTGCGTCCCGATGGGGGTCCAGAAAGAAGGACAGCAGTACGAACGCCCTGACCTCGCGGCGGGTGGTGGAACGGGCCGCGGCGAAGTCGAGATCGACCCGAGGGAGCGCCGCGAACCACCATCTCCAGTGCGGCGTGCCGTCCCCGCTGGCGCGGTCCAGCGCGGAGGCGCAAGAGGAGGTGAGCGGCGTCGAGGTCACGGAGGGCGGGCGTAGCGGCAGGACGGCCAGGCCGGTCCCACCGGCCACCCAGATCGCGAGGCCATTCACCGCGACCGCCGCAATGGGAGTCGTCGGGGCGATCTCGTCGCGCGCCTGCCAAGACCGCCCCCGATCCTCGCTGATCCACAGGGCGATGCCGTACGCGATCCACACCCCGCCATCGGGCGAGCACGCCAGCCGTGCCGCGCCCGCCGGCCCCGCTGGCCCGGCTGGCAAGGAAACGCCATCATCCGTCTGATCCGCGCCTCCACGTTGTCCCGGGGCGCCCCGCACCACGACCAGCCGGCCATTCACGAGCGCCAACGCTTCGTCGCCGCACGCGGTGATGTCGTCAGCGCCGCGCAGGACCAGGTCACCGCCCGGGGAGCCGCCGAGGCGCCAGACCGCGTCGCCCGACAGCGCGTACGCCTGCCCGCCGCCCGTCACCACCAGCCGGTGCGCCCGGGCAGGCGCGCCGGGGATGTCCTGGAAGCGCCCGCCTCCGTCATCGGAGCGCAGCATCGCGCCGTCCAGCGCCGCGACGACCACGCGGCCGTCAGCGCTGGAGGCGACCTGACGGACCGGGCCCGCGACCGGCAGAGCGACCCGCTCGGCACCCCCCGCGAACGGCAAGCGCCACAGGCCGTCGCCGCGACCAACCCACGCGGAGGCGCCGCCGGCCGCGAGCGAGAGGCCAGCTGCCGGCGCGAGCAAGCGGTCGCGCCGGCGCGGGCGGGGAACGTCTTCCTCGATGATGTTCTCCGGATCCTCGATGGCCGAGTCGGCGTCGTACGGATCGTTGAAGTCATCGTCATCCAGCACGCCCGCGGCCGTGGCGAATCCACCCGCGGCGCGTGCGCGCCGCCGGGGTGAAGGCCGCGTTCGCGTGTCCGCGGCCGGCAGCCGCCCCACGGGGAAACCGGTGGCGTCCATGACGCGGACGTCGCCGTCCGCCAGCGCGACGGCGCCGGCGTCGCTGACCGCGATCGCCGCGACCGGTGCCCGGATGGGCAGCGGCGGCGGCGTGAGCGCGAAGGTGACCGGCAGCGCGGCGAGCCGCGCGAAAAAATGTCCATGCACGAAAGCCCATCGGCGGCATGGTCGTTCCGTTGCGTGATATATCGACGCCACCATGTCGACGCCCGCTCAGATCATCGATGGCAAGGCGGTGGCCGCGCGCGTGCGCGCCCAGATCGCCGCCGAGACCGCCCCCCTGGTGGAGCGCGGCGTGCGCCCAGGCCTGGCCGTGGTCCTGGCCGGTGAAGATCCCGCGTCGCACGTCTACGTCAGGAACAAGACCGTCGCCTGCGCCGAGGTCGGCATTCGCACCTTCGATCATCGCCTGCCCGCTTCGGTCACGCAGGCCGAGTTGCTGGCGCTGGTCGATGAGCTGAACCGGAACCCCGAGGTGGACGGGATCCTGGTGCAGCTGCCGCTTCCCGCCGGGATCGACGCGCGGCAGGTGCTGCTGGCGATCAGCCCGCTGAAGGACGTGGACGGTTTTCATCCCGAGAACCTCGGTCGCCTGTTGATGGGCGAGCCCCGCTTCGTGGCGTGCACGCCGCTCGGCGTGATGCGCCTGCTGCAGGAATCGCAGACCCCGCTGGCCGGCGCGGACGCCGTGGTGATCGGCCGTTCGAACATCGTGGGCAAACCGCTGGCGGCGCTGCTCATCTCGGCGGACTGCACCGTCACCGTGTGCCACTCGAGGACGCGTGATCTCGCCGAGCGCGTGCGTCGGGCCGACGTCGTGGTGGCGGCGCTGGGGCGCGCGGAGACGGTCAAGGGCGACTGGATCAAGCCGGGCGCCACCGTGATCGACGTGGGCACGAACCGGCGCGCGGACGGCAAGCTGGTGGGCGACGTGGCCTTCGCCGAGGCGGTCACGCGCGCGCGCGCCATCACGCCCGTGCCGGGCGGCGTAGGACCCATGACGATCGCGATGCTGCTCTCGAACACCCTGCAGTCTGCGAAGCGGCGCGCCGGTTGAGCGGGCGCGGCGCCTACGCCGTGATCAGCGCGCGCGACAGCAGGTGAACGACCGAGTTGTGGACGTCGGTGAACGAGGGCGGGTTCGGCAGCACCTCGTCCGCGCGTAGCTCCGCCCCCCGCGCGCGGTCGCCCTCGGTCTGCGCCAGCACCAGCACCGGGATCTCGGCCGTGCGCGAGTCCTCTTTCAGCAGCTTCACCAGCATGTGTCCGGCCTCGCGGGTCGCGTCGAAGTCGACCACCGCCAGATCGATCCCCTCGTGCCGGTTGCCACCATAAAGATCCGCCTCGATGATGTCGCAGCTGAGGATCGAGCGCAGGTAACGGCTCAGCACGGCCCGCGATGTGGCGTCCGTGGCCGCCAGCAGGATGCGGGTGCCCATGTACATCGACGCCAGCGTGTCGACGGTGGCGCCGTGGCCCTCGATGGGCGCGGCCAGCGAGAACCCCATCCCGGCCGGCTGGCCCGGTCCCACCGCCGCCGGCCGCGTCCAGGTCACCGACGCGGCGACCGCGATGGGCGCCACGCCCGGAACGTGCAACTGCAACTCGGCGCGCGATCCCAGAGGCCAGGCGTTGTCCGTCTCGACGAAGAACTCGCCGCGCGACAGCCGCGACGCGTAGGCGACCAGGAACGCCCCCACGGTCCGGAATCGCAGGTTCAGGACTCCCGCGGGATTGATGCGCGATGCTACGGCCATGGGTTCACGGCAACAGCTTGGCCAGGATCCGATCCAGCTCGTCCAGCGACGCGTAGTGGATGGCCAGTTGACCCTTGCCGGGACCTGCCTCCACGACCCGCACCCGCGCGCCCAGGCTACGCGACAACCGCGTCTCCAGATCGCGCGCCGAGGCGGTCGGCCGGACGGGCGACGCGGGCGCGCCGTCGGCCGGCGCCTCGCGCTCGCGGCGGACCAGCTGCTCGACCTGCCGCACGGACAGATCGCGCGCCGACGCCAGCCGCGCCATCCGCTCCATCGCCTCGACCGCGCCCGAGGGCAGTGTCTCGAGTCCCAGGATCGCGCGCGCGTGACCCATCGACAGGCGGCCCGCGATCACCAGCGAGCGGACGCCGGGCGGCAGCTTCAGCAGGCGCAGGGCGTTCGTGACCGTGGTGCGGTCCTTGCCCACGCGCGTCGCCAGCGACTCCTGGGTGTACCCGAACTCCCGGATCAGCCGATCGAATCCCTCGGCCTCCTCGATGGGATTCAGATCCTGCCGTTGCAGGTTCTCCACCATGGCCAGCTCGAAGGCTTCTGCGGCGGCGCTGTCACGGACCACCACCGGTACTTCGTGCAGGCCCGCCCGCTGCGCGGCCCGCCAGCGCCGCTCGCCCGCGATCAGCTCGTAGCCACCGCCGTCGCGCAGCCGCACGATCAGGGGCTGGATGATGCCCTGGGCGCGGATCGACGACGCCAGCTCCTCGATGCGGGCGTCGTCGAAGTTCTTGCGCGGCTGGCCGCGCATGGGGTGCACGTCCTCGATGGCGACCGTGCGCAGCCCTTCGCGGGCAGGCTCGGTGGGGCGGCGATCGACCTCGGTCGCGGGGGCCGCCTCGGGCAGCGCCGCCCCGGGGATCAGCGCGGCCAGCCCGCGTCCCAGCGCCTGGCGCTTCGTGCTCACCGCTGCCCCCCGGCGGCCGGCTGGGGCCGGGACTCCTGCCGCGCCAGGAACTCGCGGGCCAGATCCAGATAGCTCCGCGCGCCGCGCGAGCTGACGTCGTACAGCAACGCCGGTTTCCCGAATGAGGGGGCCTCCGACAGGCGCACGTTGCGGGGGATGGTGGTCCCGTACACCTTGGGACCGAAGTGTCCGCGGACCTCGCTGGCGACCTGCTCGGTCAGATTCTGGCGGCTGTCGACCATGCACAGCACGATACCCTCGATGTCGAGCCCGCGGTTCAACTGTCGGCCCACCAGCGTCACCGTCGACTGCAGGTCGGACAGTCCCTCCAGGGCGTAGTACTCGCACTGCAGCGGCACCAGCACCGCGTCCGCGGCGGCCAGCGCGTTCAGCGTCAGCAATCCCAGCGAGGGCGGCGTGTCGATGAAGATGAAGTCGTAGCGCTGGCGCGCCGCGCGCAGCGGGCCGTGCAGCCGCAGCTCGCGGTGCTCCACGCCCACGAGCTCGATCTCTCCGCCGGCCAGATCGGCGTTCGCGGGCACCAGGTCCAGGGTGGGCAGCTCGGTCTTGCGGGTCACGTCCTCCAGCGTGCGGTCGCCCAGCAGGACGTCGTAGACCGTCCCTTCGGCGGTGCGGCCGCGCGGATAGCCGAGGCCGGAGCTGGCGTTTCCTTGAGGGTCCATGTCGACCACCAGGACCTTCTTCTCGGCGGCCGCCAGCGACGCGGCCAGGTTGACGGTCGTGGTCGTCTTGCCAACGCCACCCTTCTGATTGGCAACTGCGAACACGCTCCCCATTGTCGGCGCGGGAATCTACCTGCCGAGGGCGGCGAGGGGAGGGTCCTCGGAAAAAAAATTGCGGCAGAGCGGCGCCGGTAGTATCTGGTCATACATGTAGGTGTTCTGGTTACCGCAACCGCCTCACCTTGGAGAGACCCATGCCCCACTACGACGATCAGCCCATGTACCGGACCTTCGAAGAGTTCGAGCGCGAGGAGTTGCGCCGCGCCGACTCGATCGCCGCGACAGTCGACGAGCTGTTCGAAGGAATGGTGGCCGAAGACCTGGACCTGAACCCCGCCGCGGCCCACCGCTCCCACCGCCGCATCCAACTAGACGCCGACGACGAAGAATAGCGACATCGCTCCGCTCCGGCGACCGCTGCGCTCGGTTCCGCTCAAAACCGCTGCGTGGGCACGTCGGGATGCGCGCGATGGAGCACCTGCGCGCCCACGCCCCACATCAGCTGGACCTCGTCACCCGAGGCCAGGCCCTGATAGGCGTCCAGGCGCCGCTGGCCGTTGTCGCAGCCGTTGGGGGCCAGGACCTCGAAGCCGTTCTCGTGGATGACGACCTGGTTGCCGCGCACCTCGCCCTGGATCCGGTAGCGGGTGGCGATCTCGAACTCGGTGTTCATGCTGCAGCGGAACGCCTGCCCGTCCGTGGAGATCTCACGGACCACGCGGTCGTAGTAGCCCGAGATGCGATCGCCGTCTTGATCGACGTGCCACTCCTCGCGCTCCTGCTTCTCGTCGCCTGTCGACACGTGGCCGTTGTGCTCCCAGACCCACACCCCGCTGACATCGGCGGGCGGCTGGCTCTGCAGCGCCTGCGTCAGGTGCGGCTGTTCCACCAGCCCGCGCGACGTCTGCGCGGCCAGCGCCGGCTGCGCGCGCGCTTCCCGGCGTGTGGCGCGGGCCACGACAGCACCGTTGCTCCGGTGTAGAACCTGCCGCTCGCTGGCCGTCACCAGCGTCAGTTGATCGCCCGCCACCTCGGCGCGATAGCGCACCAGCGGCCGATCGCCGAGGGCGCAGGGCCCCTCGGACGACTGCTGGGCCAGCTCGATCAACGACAAGGCGTGGCCGTTCAAGTTGCCGCGTACGTCGACGCGGACCACGGTCGAGAACTGAGGCTGCCGGCTGCAGACGTAGGGACGCCCGTCGCCGGAGGTGAACGTCAGCGTCGCCAGGTAATAACCGGACACGTTCCGGCCGCGCTGATCCAGATGCCACTCCTGCCTCTCCTCGCGCGTGTCGCCGGCCGCCTGGCCCTCGGTCACCGTCTGGCTGAACGTGCCGTCCCAGACACCGGCCAATTCCGCCGACGGCGCGGCGGC
>Ga0207652_10002221_pt1 | contig 16562 bp, 12 predicted proteins | sample KBSC63BmetaG_FD_184334 | JGI IMG/M metagenome (GOLD analysis project Ga0207652, IMG submission 184334) | Corn rhizosphere microbial communities from Kellogg Biological Station, Michigan, USA - KBS C6-3B metaG (SPAdes) (version 2) | ecosystem: Host-associated > Plants > Roots > Rhizosphere ... | reverse complement strand
CTTGCTGAACCCGGCCGCCAGCACGTCGACGGTGTGCTTCAGCGCCGCCTGACCCAGCATGGAATGGCTGGGCAGGAAGGGATGGTCGCCGCCCCACGCGATCTGCACCGCCAGCACCAGCATCGCGGCCACGCGCACGACCGCGTTCATGCGCCACAACCGGTTCAGCGTCACCAGGACCGACAGCGCCATCATCGGCATCAGCACGGTCAGGTAGCGGGCCTGGTGCAGCGTGTAGTACCAGATGAACGCGCCCAGCAGGCTGAAGATCGTGACCAGTTGCAGGCGCCGCGCCCGCGGGAGCAGAAAAGGCAGCGGCCACAGCAGCGTGAACAGGAAGCCGGTCACCGGCCAGTTGCCGTGGAACTCGGCCCAGTCGTGGGCCCGGAAGCCGAAGCGCAGCGTCTCCAGGATGGTGTCGCCCAGCTTGGCCAGCCCCTCGCCCCGCGGGATCCAGCGCGGATCCAGGTAGTCGTGGGACATCTGGGTATCGGGCGACCAGGGGCGGGTCGCGAACCGCTCGTGCATGAACGGGAAGACCGGGTTGCCGTACCAGATCCAGTTGCGCAGCCACAGCGTCGCCGTCAGGGCCACGCCCACCCCGGCGGCGGTGCCCAGCGCCAGCCAGGCCTCGCGGCGCTGGGCCGGCGTGCGCCGCGAGTTCACGGCCAGGTACAGGCAGCGCCCCAGGAACATCATCACCGCGGGCAGCGCCACGTACATCCCCTGGTACTTCGTCAGCTCCTGCGCGGCCACCAGCGCCGCCAGCAGGCCGGCGCGCCTCGCGTTCGGCGACCGCCAGAAGCGGATCAGCGCCAGCACGAGGGGGATGGTCCAGAAGGCCAGCACGTGGTCCGAGCCGCCGTTCAGCGTCGCGTCGTAGACGAAGATGCCCGGGAACAGAAACAGCGCCGCCCAGGCGCCCCGGATGCGGTGCTCGGGCGACAGCCAGTCGACCAGCAGGGGCAGGCCGAACAGCGTGACCACGAACAGCAGGAACTCGACGTGGGCCGCCAGCTCGACGTGCGCGAACAGGCTGCCCCCGGGCAGCAGGAACGCCCACGTATATAGATACGTGGCCAGCTGCGGGACCGAGCCCTGGAACGAGCCTTCGGCGAAGCGGTGCACGGCGCCGCTGGCCGCGTAGTCCTCGGCCAGCGCCACGTGATACCAGCGCGAGTCGTAGGACAGATTGCCGGGCGTGAGGATGTTCAGGTACAGCGCCGTCACGCCCAGCAATCCGACGCCCCAGGCCGCCAGCACCAGCGGGTTCGTGAAGGCGCCCGGGGTGCTCCCCGCGTCGGCACCGTCGGCGCCCTGTTGCCAGCGGCGCTTCCCGTCGCGCCAGGCCCGCCGCAGGTCGCCCGCGCCCAGCGCCAGAAAGGCGACGGGCAGGGCGAAGAACGTCACCGCGCCCAGCGCGTGGACCAGGCCCAGCAGGAACATCGCCGTCGAGTACGCCAGCACGCCGACGGCGGTGCCTTGCAGCAGGCGTTCGCGAAACGGCAGCGCCACGCGCGCCAGCCGCAGCAGGCGCAACCCGCCGCCCACGCAGGCGGCCAGCCAGCCCAGCGCCGCGATCCAGACGCCCAGGTACGTGAACGTCAGCCACTGCCGGACCGGGTAGTAGTCGTCCAGGCACCACAAGGCCAGGCCCGCCGCGGCCAGCAGCCACAGCGTCAGCACCAGCGATCTCGGATGCGATATTGGACGCTCGGTTTTCAGGGCGCGCAGTATAGCCCTGCCGCCGCGAAACCGATCACGCCGCGGCGGCGTGGCGCAGCCGCAGGGCGTTCGCGATCACCGAGACCGAGCTCAACGACATGGCGGCGGCGGCGATCATGGGGCTCAACGTCCAGCCGAACGCCGGGTACAGAACGCCCGCGGCCAGCGGGATTCCCAGCACGTTGTAGACGAACGCGAAGGCCAGGTTCTGGCGGATGTTCGCCAGCGTGGCGCGGCTGACGGCGCGGGCGCGGGCGATCCCCCGCAGGTCCCCCTTCACCAGCGTGACCGCGGCGGTCTGCATGGCCACGTCGGTGCCGGTGCCCATGGCGATGCCGACCCGGGCCCGCGCCAGCGCCGGCGCGTCGTTGATGCCGTCGCCCGCCATGGCCACCCGCCGCCCCTCGCGCTGCAGGCGTTCGATGGCGGCGGCCTTGTCCTGCGGCAACACGTCGGCGATCACCTCGGTGATGCCCAGCTTGCGCGCGGTGGCCTCCGCCGTGGCGCGGTGATCGCCGGTGAGCATGACGATGCGCAGCCCCTCGGCGCGCAGCCGCGCCAGCGCCTCGGCGGCGGTGCTGCGGGGAGGATCGGCCAGCGCCAGCAACGCCTCGGCGCGCCCGTCGCGCGCGGCGAACAGGACCGTCTCGCCGGCGGCGCGGCGAGCCTGGGCCTCCGCGTCCATCGCGGCGTCGATCTCGATCCCTTGTTGCTGCAGGAACGCGGCGGTGCCCAGGGCGACGTGGTGGCCGTCGACGGTGGCCATCACGCCCCCGCCCGGCGTGGCGCGGAAGTCCTGGGCCGTCTTCACGGGCAGGCGGCGCTCGTCCGCGGCGGCCACGATGGCGGCGCCCAGCGGGTGCTCGCTGCCGCGCTCGACGGCGGCGGCCGCCGCCAGCAGCGTCGCCTGGTCCGCGCCCGGGATCGTCACCACGCCGGCCAGCCGCGGCTTGCCCTCCGTCAGCGTGCCGGTCTTGTCGATGACCAGGGTATCCACGTCGCGCAGCGCCTCGATCGCCTCGGCGTTGCGGAACAACACGCCCAGCGTGGCCGCCTTGCCGGTGGCCACCATGACCGACATGGGCGTGGCCAGCCCCAGCGCGCACGGGCAGGCGATGATCAGCACCGCGACGGCGTTCACCAGGGCGTGGCCCAGGCGCGGCGCCGGTCCGAAGGCGGCCCACACCACGAAGGTGATCACCGCGGCCAGCACCACCGCGGGGACGAACAGGCGCGACACGCGGTCCGCCAGCCGCTGGATGGGGGCGCGGCTGCGTTGCGCTTCGCTCACCATGCGCACGATCTGCCCCAATAACGTGGCGGCGCCCACCCGCTCGGCGCGCATCAGCAACGCGCCCGTGCCGTTCAGGGTGGCGGCGGTCAGCGGGTCTCCCGGCCCCTTCGGCACCGGCATGGCCTCGCCGGTCAGCATCGATTCGTCGACCGCGCTCTGGCCCTCCAGCACCACGCCGTCGACGGGGACGGTCTCGCCGGGGCGGACGCGCAGCTGATCACCCTTGGCGATCTGCTCCAGCGGCACGTCGCGCTCTTCGCCGCCGGCCTCTCGGCGCCGGGCCGTCTTCGGCGTCAGGCGCAGCAGCGCCCGCAGCGCCGCGCCGGTGCGCCCGCGCGCGCGCAGCTCCAGCACCTGGCCCACCAGCACCAGCGTCACGATGACGGCGGCGGATTCGAAGTACGTCGCGGGGCGCTCGCCGTGCGCCGCCAGCTCGGGCGGGAACAACCCGGGCGCCACCACGGCCACGATGCTGTAGCCGTACGCCACGGCGACACCCAGGCCGATCAGCGTGAACATGTTGGGGCTGCGGTTGACCACCGAGGCCCAGGCCCGCGCGAAGAATGCCAGCCCCGCCCACAGCACCACCGGCGTGGCCAGCGCCAGCTGCAGCGCCGCGCCGGGCGTCGAGGCCATCCAGTGATTCAAGGCCGCGAAGGGGCCCATCGCGCCCATCGACAGCAACAGCAGGGGGGCGGTGAGGGCGCCGGCGATCCGCAGGCGGCGGCTCATGTCGCGCAGCTCGGGGTTGTCCCCTTCGGTCGCCGAAGGAGCTTCCGGCTCCAGCGCCATGCCGCACTTCGGGCAGGCGCCCGGGTGGTCCTGCCGGATCTCGGGGTCCATCGGGCAGACCCACATCGTCCCGGCAGGCGGTTCGGGGGGGACCGCGGCCGGCGTGGCGTGGTGATGCGCGGCCGGCGCCGCGCTGGCCGAGGGGCTGGGGCGCAGGCGGACCAGCGGCGGGGCTTGCGGCTGCAAGAAGGACGCGGGGGCGGCGCGGAACTTCTCCAGGCAGCCGGTGCAGCAGAAGAAGTACGTCTCACCGCCATGCTCGAACCGTCCCGCGGCGGCCGCGGGATCGACCATCATCCCGCACACAGGATCCCGGGTGGCGCCGGTGGGCGATGGGTTCATCACGCAGGTCTATAACGATCTTCGCCTGCCCGCATTACACCTCGGCGTTCGACGGCGCCGCCCTGGGCTCCGAACATGGCCGGCGTGAGGTGGCGCGCCGGTCGCGTATAGTCGGTCTCGAAACGATGGAAGCCGCCATCCGCCTGCAGGGGCTGGTCAAGAAGTACGACGACGTCACCGCCGTCGCGGGACTGGACCTGGAGGTGCGGCGCGGCGAGTGCTTCGGCCTGCTGGGCCCGAACGGCGCCGGCAAGACCACCACGGTCGAGATCATGGAGGGGTTGACGAAGCCGACCGCGGGCGTGGTCGAGGTGCTGGGGCTACGCTGGGACAAGGACGGCGCGGAGCTGCGCGCCCGCATCGGCGTCACGCTGCAGGAGACGAAGCTGTTCGAGAAGCTGACCGTCGAGGAGACGCTGCGCCTGTTCCGGTCGTTCTACGATCCGGGGCGGGCGCGCGACGTGGAGACGGTGCTGCGCGAGTTGCAGCTTGGCGAGAAGCGCCAGGCGTGGGTGCAGAAGCTGTCCGGCGGGCAGCGGCAGCGGCTGGCGGTGGCCCTGGGCGTGATGGGCGATCCCGACATCCTGTTCCTGGACGAGCCGACCACCGGCCTGGATCCGCAGTCGCGGCGCGCGCTGTGGGACACCATCTCGGCGCTGCGCGCGCGGGGCAAGACCGTCGTGCTGACCACGCACTACATGGACGAGGCCGAGTTCCTGTGCGACCGGGTGGCCGTGGTGGATCACGGCAAGCTGATCGCGCTCGGGTCGCCGGCGCAGCTGATCGACGACATCGGCGGGCATCACCTGGTCGAGCTGTCGACGGACGTGCCCCTGGCGCCCGAGGCGGTGAGTGACGTGGCGGGCGTGCGCTCGGCGCGCGCGGACAGCCAGGGGTCACTGGCGCTGTCGATCGGCGAGCCGCACGTGGCGCTGCCGGCGCTGTTCACGCGCCTGGCCACCCGCAACGCGAAGCCCACCCGCCTGGTGTCGCGCGCCGCCACGCTGGACGACGTCTTCCTGTCCCTGACCGGCCGCACGCTTCGTGAAGACTGAAGAGGATCCGCGATGACCGACTCACCGCTGTTCGCCCTGACCATGGCCCGCATCCGCGAGTTCGCCCGCGAGCCCGGGGCGGTGTTCTGGACGTTCGGGTTTCCGCTGCTGATCACGGTGGCGCTGGGGATCGCGTTTCGCGATCAGGGGCCGCCCCAGCAGCGGGTGGCGGTGCTCGAGGGGCCGCGGGCGGTGGAGCTGGCCGCGGCCCTCAGGGGAGAGAGCAAGGACAAGGGCAATCTGCTGCTGGCGGTGGAGATATTGCCTGCCGACGTGGCGGCGGCGCGCCTGCGCGCGGGGGCGGTGGTGTTGACCATCGACGGCGGCGCACGCGCGGGCGACCCCATCGTGTATCGCTTCGACCCGGGCCGCCCCGACGCGCGCGGCGCGCGGCGCGCCGCCGACGAACAGCTGCAGCGCTGGGCCGGCCGCCGGGACGCGCTTCCCACCCGCGACGAGACGGCGGTGGCGCGCGGGGGTCGCTACGTCGACTGGATGGTGCCCGGCCTGCTGGGCATGCAGCTGCTCAGCGGGGCGCTGTGGGGGACCGCCTGGAACATCGTGAACGCGCGCCAGCGCCGCTTGCTGAAGCGGCTGGCGGCCACGCCCATGCGGCGGGGTCACTACCTGTTGTCGTATCGCCTGGCCGGCCTGCTGTTCGTGCCGTTGCAGGTGGCGGTGCTGTTCTTGTTCGCGCGGCTCACCTTCGGCGTCCATGTCCAGGGCTCGCTGCTGTCCGTGTTCGCGCTGTCGCTGTTCGGGTCCTGGTCGTTCGCCGGCCTGGGGCTGCTGTGCGCGGCCCGGGCTCAGAACAGCGAGACCGCGAATGGTCTGGTCAACCTGGTGACGCTGCCCATGTTCGTGCTGTGCGGGGTGTTCTTCTCGTCGAACCGGTTCCCCGGCTTCGTGCAGCCGCTGATTCGCTTCTTGCCGCTCAGCGCGTTCAACGAGGCGCTGCGGCACATCGTCAACGACGGTGCGTCGTTGCTGTCGCAGGGGGTGCCGCTGTCGATCTTGCTGGGGTGGGGCGTCCTCAGCGCCTCGGTGGCGCTGCGCCTGTTTCGCTGGACGTGAGGCAGGCCGTGGCGGACGTCGTCGTCGAGGATGGGGGTCTGGCCGCGCTGCCCGGGACGCTGGCGCGGCTGGGGAGCAACCGCGTGCTGCTGCTGACCGGGCCCAGCCGGCGCTTTGTCGATCGGGTGCTGGCGGTTGCTGGCGGGGCGGCGGTCGAGGTCTTCGCGGGGGCGCGGCGGCACGTGCCGGTGGCGGCGCTGGCCGCGGCGCGCGCGGCGCTGGACGCGTTCAAAGCCGACACGGTGCTGGCGCTGGGGGGCGGCTCGCCGGTCGGCTTCGGCAAGGCGCTGCGCCGCGAGCGCGACATCCGCTTCCTGGCTGTCCCCACCACGTATGCCGGGTCCGAGATGACGACGCTGTGGGGCACCACCAGCGACGGCCAGAAGACGACGGGGCGCGATCCGCGGGTGAGGCCCGACGTCGTCATCTACGACGTGGCGCTGACCCTGGACATGCCGCTTGGCCTGACGATCACCAGCCTGCTGAACGCGCTGGCGCACCCGATCTCGGTGCTGGGGGCAGGGACGTTGAGCGAGGAGGGGCGGCCGCAGGCCCTCGACGCGGCGGCCCTCGTGTACGAGGCGGTGGTGGCGCTGGCGCGCGATCCGGCCGATGGCGCGGCGCGGGCGCGGGCGCAGCGGGGGGCCGGCGTCGCCGCCCAGGCGCTGGATGGCGGAAAGCCGGGGTTGCACCACACGCTGGCGCACCTGCTGGGCGGCCGCTTCGATCTCGACCATAGCGGCCTGCACAGCGTCTTGCTGCCGCACACGCTGCGCCGCCTGCGCGATGACGCGCCGGAGGTCCACGCCGCGATCACGCGCCGCCTGGGGACGGCGGCGCCGGATGCGCGGCTGATGGAGTTGCTGGGGCGCGCGGGCGCCGCCACGTCGCTGCGCGCGTTGGGTGTCCCTCCCGAGGGGCTGCGCGCGCTACTCGACGCCGATCGGTCGCTGCCGGCGGCGCTGCTGCTGGCAGCGTTCGAGGGACGGCTCGCTCCGTGATCGGCTTCCCTCACCCTGATCCCGGCTCAGGGTGAGCGCCTCACGTCTCGTCGGGCAGCGGGACTTCGTACGGCACCGCTTGCTCGGCCGTCTCCCAGATGGTGCGCATCGCGGGATCCTGCTGCTCCTCGTGGATATGGCCGACCAGGCCGGCGGCGCGGGCGATGATGGCGAAGCCGCGCAGCACCTCGACCGGCACCCCGCAGTCGGCCAGGACCGCGGCGATGGCGCCCGTCGCGTTCAGGGTGATGTGCTTGCCGGCCGCGTCGTCGACGGCGCGTGCCAGCGCCTCCACGGCGGCCACATGCGCGCCGGCGACGCCTTCTTCGCGCGCCAGCTCCAGCAGCCGCAGCGCGCGCGGATCGTCCGGCTTGTGCAGCGGATGACCGAAGCCTGGCACCGCCTCGCGCCGGGCCTTGTGCGCGCGCGCCAGCTCCGCGGCCGCCTGCGCGCGATCGCCCGGGGGGCGCGCCGCCAGCTCTTTCAGCAGCAGGCCGCACCCCTCGGTCGTGCCGACGAACCGGCTGCCCACGGCCAGGATGCCCGCCGCCACGCCCGACTGCATCGCCTCGGTGGCGCTGGAATAGACCAGCCGGCTGGCCAGCGCGCTGGGCGTCAGGCCGTGCTCCATCAACGTCACCAGGCAGGCGTCCACCAGCCGCGTCTGGGCCGGCGTGGGCCGGCGCCCCAGGATCTGGAAGAACATCATCTCGGTGAACGTCAGGTGACCGATCAGCTCGCGGCACAGGCTCTTGCCGCGGATGAACACGTCCTCCGGCGTCGAGGTGGCGATGCGCGTGGTGGGATGGTGCGGGGGCGCGGTCATGTCGAACTCCGATCGGGTGATGGGACAGTCAGGCGCTTCTCCAGCTCGTGCCGCTGCACCTTGCCCGAGGCGCTGCGCGGAAACTCGCGCTCGCCGATGAAGCGTATCTCCTTCGGCTGCTTGTAGCCCGCCAGCTCGGCGCGGCAGCGCCGCAGCAGCTCGTCCACCGCCAGCGTCTCGTCGCGCCGGGCGACGAACGCCACCGGCACCTCGCCCCACTTCGCGTCGGGGCGGCGCACCACCGCCGCCTCGGCGACGCGCGGATCCTGCAGCAGCACCCGCTCGATCTCGGCGGGGTAGATGTTCTCACCGCCCGACTTGATCAGGTACTTCACGCGATCGACGAAGTCCATCGTGCCGTCGGGGTGTCGCACGAACACGTCCCCCATGTGGAACCAGCCGCCGCGGAACTCGACCGCGTTCACCGCCTCGGCGTCCCAGTAGCCCGAGAACAGGGTGGGGCCGCGCATGCACAGCTCGCCCGGCGTGCCGATGGGGACGTCCCGGTCCTCGGGGTCGACCAGACGCACCTCGCAGAACGGGCTTTGCTCCTTCGACAGCCGGGTGGGCGCCACGCCCACGGGGATGCGGTTCGACGAGCAGGGCGGGCAGCCGGTCTCGGTGGCGCCGAAAGTGTTCGCGTACGGCGCCCCCAGCAACGTGGTGATGCGCGCGATCTCCGCGGGCGGCACCAGGTCGGCCATCACGCCGCACAGCTTGACGCCCCGGGCGCGCACGCCGCGCGCCTGCAGCTCGTCGCCGAACTTGCCCACCATTCCGGGCATCAGCAGCAGCCAGCCCAGCGGCTCGATCGCGACCACGCCGGCCAGCGCGGCGGAGTCGAAGCCGTCGACGATGACGACCTTGCCGCCGGACATCAGCGTGCCGAGGGACCAGTCCGCCGCTCCCATGTGATACATCGGCGACCACGCCGCGAACGTGTCGGTGGGGGCGATGCCGTACTCGGCGCGGATCACCAGGTTGCGCGCGATCTCGGCGCGATGGCTGATGACAGCCCCCTTGGGGCGGCCGGTGGTCCCGCTGGTGTACAGGATCAGCAGCGCGTCCTCGGGATCGACGTCCACGTCTGGCGGGGCGTCGTGCGCCGCCAGCAACGCCTCGTACTCGGGCCCGAAGACGATGGCCGCGCGATCGGAACAGGCGGCGCGCCAGGCCGCCTGGTGTCGGGGCGAGACGAAAGCCAGCGCCGGCTGCACCAGCGTCACGCAGTGGCCCAGCTCGCCGGCGGCCAGTCGCCAGTTCTGGCAGGCCACCGCCGCGCCGATCTTCGCGGCCGCCAGAAACAGCTCCAGGTACTCGCGGCGGTTCTCGGACAGGATGGCCACCCGCGCGCCCGGCCCGGCGCCGCGCGCCGCCAGCGCCGCGGCCAGGCGATCGGTCCGGTCATCCAGCGTGGCGAAGTCCATCGTGCCCGCCGCGTCCTGCAGCGCCAGGCGCTCCGGGTACAGGCGCGCCTGCGCGCGGAACAGGGTGCCCGCCGTGCTCTTCGCCGCCCGCGCCACCAGCGGCGCGCCCCGGGATCCCGCCTGTTGCGCCTCCGTCACGTCTGCCGCCAGCGTGCCATAGAGGCGCGCCGCTGCCAATGAGGCCGGCAGCCGGTTCCGGAGAGATCGTCTTGGTGCCAGACCGTGCCTGCAGGGGTGAAGGCGCTAGTATGTGGTGGTGACCTTGCCCGTCAGTCCCCCCGTGCTTCCCATGCTCGCCAAGCGCGTCGGCGAGCTGCCCAGCGGCGACGGCTGGATCTTCGAGCCGAAGTGGGACGGTTTCCGGGCCCTGGTCTTTCGCGACGGAGACGAGATCTTCCTGCAGAGCCGCGACGCGAAGCCGCTGGGGCGCTACTTCCCCGAGTTGCTGGTGACGCTGAAGGCGCAGCTTCCGCCGCGCGTGGTGCTGGACGGAGAGATCGTGATCGCCGAGCGCGATCGCCTGGAGTTCGAGGCGCTGCAGATGCGCCTGCACCCGGCCGCCTCGCGCGTGAAGATGCTGGCCGAGCAGATGCCGTCGTCGATGGTGTTCTTCGATCTGCTGGGTGAGGGCGATCGCGACTGGCGCGGTGAGCCCTTCGCCGCGCGCCGGGCCGCCCTGGAGGCGATGCTGGGTGGGGCGCGGCCGCCCCTTCACCTGACGCCCGCCACCCGCGACGCGGCGGTGGCCGCCGACTGGTTCCGCCGCTTCGAAGGCGCGGGGCTGGACGGTGTGATGGCGAAGCCGGCCGACGGCACCTACGAATCGAACAAGCGCACGATGCTGAAGGTCAAGCACGAGCGCGAATGCGACTGCGTGGTGGCTGGCTTCCGCTGGCACAAGGAAGGCGCCGGCACGGCCGTCGGCTCGCTGTTGCTGGGCCTGTATGACGACGCGGGCGCCCTGCAACACGTGGGCGTGTGCGCCAGCTTCACCGCCCAGAAGCGGCGCGAGCTGGTCGAGTTGCTGGCCCCTTATCGCGAGAACGCGCTGGCGGATCACCCCTGGCGCGCCTGGGCCGAGTTCGACGCCGGAGGGCCCGCGCAGCGGCGCCCGGGTGCCGGCAGCCGCTGGAACAACGGCAAGGATCTGTCGTGGGAGCCGCTGCGCCCCGAGCTGGTCGCCGAGGTCGCCTACGAGCACATGCAGGGGACCCGCTTCCGCCACCTGGCCCACTTCCGTCGCTGGCGCCCCGACAAGCCGGCGCGCGACTGCACCTACGCGCAGCTCGAGGTGGTGCCGCCGCACGAGCTGGCCGCCATCTTCACCGCCGGCCGCTGACGGGAATTGCAGCAGGGAGGAACGGTCTTCCCCGTCGTCTCTCCGTCTCGTCTCTGCGTTTCTCGCTCCCGTGGATTGTTCGGATTGTTCCGGCGTTAGAAGTGCGAGCAGCTCGCCAGGTAGCAGCTGGGGTCGCCGCCCGATTCCTGGTAGCAGCGGTCGAGGGCGTCGTCCTCGACGGCGGTCATGTCGACCAGGCCGAAGCCCGAGAAGGTCTCTTCCGTGACGGGGTACTGATCGCCGTAGGAGTCCTCGGCGATGCAGGAGATCTGCCTGATGGCGGCCCAGTCCCAGTAGTAGGCGGGCCGGGCGAACTCGGCGTGCTCCCAGTGGCGCCAGGGGTGCGCGCCGAAGCGAGCCACGGTCGGCTTCAGCACGCGCACGGCGTGTGGCCGCACCATCGGCCCGTGGGGATGAATCCCCGGCGGGTGGGCCTGGAACTTCGGTGGCGCCGGGCGCGGCGGACGGCGCATCTCCTCGCGCGGTCGCGCCTCTTCACGCGGACGCGCCTGTTCGCGTGGGGCAGCGTGCGGCGGTTCGCGGTGCTCTTCGTGGCGCTCCTGGTGCCCTTCCTGATGTCCTTCTTGGTGTCCTTCTTGGTGCCGTTCCTCGGCACGGGCGGCGGACAGATCGGTCAGCCAGGTGACCGAGAGCAAGGCGGCGAGCGTGGCAGCGAGCTTCATTCGGCATTCTCCTTTTCGGGGAGGGAGATCGGCGCGTGGCGTGGAGACGTCGCGCGTGGATGGCGCAAAACATAAGCGTCTCCAGGTCAGGCGCGCGGCTTTTTTCTGCCGATCCGTGCCTTCCGCGATCCAGATCACGACGCCGTTCGATCGCCGGGCGTCTCCGCCGCGCGCGCGGGGTGGGCCCGGCGCCACGCCATGACCAGCAAGACGCCCCCCACGATCTCCCCGGCCAGCGTGTAGGCCTGCGCCAGCGACGTGATGTGCTCGCGCGCGCTGTGGAACGGACTGACAGCGAAGCGCGCGCCCAGCAGCGGAAACAAGAACGCCCGCACCGACGAGAAGCCGGCGGGCGCGCTGGTCAGACCGGCCGCCTGGGCCACGTACCCCGTGATGTCGCCGCCCAGATCCAGCAGCCAGTGCGTGGCCATGCCCGCCAGGATCGCCAGCCCCTGGGCCTGCCGCCCCAGCGCGCGCAGCGCCAACCAGACCAGCAACGCGAACAGCGCCGAATGACCGACCGTGCGCGTGCAGCTGATCAACCCCAGTTCGGCGCCGTCGCGCCCCGTGGCCAGCTTCAGGCCGTAGTACAGCGGCTTGTCGATCAGATCGGGCAGCAGCGTCCCCAGGATCAGCCAGCCCGGGGCGCGCGCGGCCCTCACCCGCGGGATCAGCGCGCCCAGCCGCGAGCCGATGCCGACGTGACCAAGGATGAACATGCGCGCCCAGATTAGCGTGAACGGGGTGGCGCGACAGACAGGCGCACGGATCTTATGCGTCGCCGTCGGGCTTGCGCCGCCGGCCGGCGGTGGGGGCGCGCATCGCTTCCCGCCAGGCCCGCGTCGGGTCGTCGTCAGGATCCGGCGTCCCCTGCGGCGGCCGCTGCTCTTCCGGCACGTGGCGCAGGTTCAGGCGGATGCGCGTCCAGGTGGAGGAGCGCCCCCGCATCGAATCGACCAGCACGTCGTCGGCGGCCAGGTGCGCGGCCGCCTCGGGAAACTTTTCCTTCCATCTCTCCAGGCCGGCCAGGGCCGCCTGCTTGTCGGTCGAGTTCGCCACCACGATGAGGGGCATCTTCGATCTGCGCGCGCCCGTGGGGCGGGGCGCGCCGTCCGCCACCTCGGCGCTCACCTTCTTCCTGGCGCGCGACGGCGCCACGCGCGCCGCCTCGCCCTCCATCTTGCGGAAGTGGGGTGGCCAGGGCGCATCGGCCAGACCCGATGCCTCGTCACGCGCCGCCAGCTCCAGCAGTCGGTCCAGCGCCCCCGCCGCCTCCGGTTCGTTGATGGCCCGGTGCGGATCGCCTATCTCCGCGAAGCGCGCCGGCATCGTCGCCACCGTGAACGCGGCCGGATCGCAGTCGGGCACCTCTTCCCACGTCAGCGGCGCCGACACGCGCGCGTCCGGCAGCGGGCGCACCGAGTACGCGGACGAGGTGGTGCGATCCTTCGCGTTCTGGTTGTAGTCGATGAAGACGCCGTGCCGTTCCTCCTTCCACCACTTGGCGGTGGCCAGGCCCGGCGCGCGCCGCTCGATCTCGCGCGCCAGCGCCAGCGCCGCCCGCCGCACCTCCGTGAACGTCCAGCGCGGATGAATGGCCACGTTCACGTGCATGCCGCGCGAGCCGCTGGTCTTCGGCCAGCCGCGCAGGCCCAGCTCGTCCAGCAGCGCCTTCACCTCCAGCGCCACCCGGCGCACGTCGGCCCAGGCGACCCCCGGTCCCGGATCCAGATCGACGCGCAGCTGATCCGGATGGTCCAGATCCGCGGAGCGCACCGGGTGCGGGTGCAGCTCGATGCAGCCCAGGTTCACCACCCAGGCCAGCCCGGCGGCGTCGTCGACCACCACCTCCTCGGCCGTGCGGCCCGAGGGAAAGGACAGCGTCACGGTGCGCAGCCACTCCGGCCGCGGGTCGGGGGCGCGCTTCTGATAGAACGGCTCGGCCTCGGCGCCGTTCACGAACCGCTTCAGCACGATGGGCCGATCGCGGATGCCCCCCAGCGCCCCCGGCGCGACCGCCAGGTAGTACTGCACCAACTCCAGCTTGGTCAGGCGCGCCTGGCGTGAAAAATAGAGCTTGCCGGGGTGGCTGACGCGGACCTCGCGCCCGTCGATCGACAGGACCTCGGCGTCGTCTTTCGCTTTCGTGGCCATCGAAGGGGGATCCTACCGAACGGGGCAAGTTCCTTGGCCCGCCTGTGCGTTAGGCTAGCGGACGCGATGGCCGACACCAAGCAAGACATCCTGGACATGCTGCGCGAGCTGGCGGAGCTGACCATCCTGGACGAGGGGGATCCGCAGTCGTTTCGCGTGCGCGCCTACGAGAACGCCGCCCACGCCATCGCCGCGCAGGCGAGCGATCTCGGGCGCATGAACCCCAAGGACCTGCAGAAGATCGAGAACGTCGGCAAGAGCACCGCCGACAAGATCCGCGAGCTGATCGAGACCGGCAAGGTGCAGAAGCTGGAGCTGCTGCGGCAGAAGCATCCGGCCAGCGTGGTGGCGCTGATGCGCCTGCCGGGGGTGGGCCCGAAGGCAGTGGCGCGCCTGCGCAGCGAGCTGGGCGTGCAGTCGATCGACGATCTGCGGGCCGCCCTGGCGGCGCACAAGCTGCGCACCCTGCGCGGCTTCGGCGAAAAGTCAGAGGAGAAGCTGGCGCGGGCGCTGGAGCGCATGGCCGAGTCGGGCGCCATCGACCGCACCCCCATCTCGGTGGCGCTGCCGCTGGCGAACAAGCTGGTGGCCCGGCTGCGCGACGTCGCCGGCGTGACCGACGCCGTGGCCTGCGGGTCGCTGCGCCGGTTCTCGGAGACCATCGGCGACGTCGACATCGTCGTCGTGTCCGACAACCCGGGGCCGGTGATGGACGCGGTGGTGGCCATGCCCGTCGTCGATCACGTGCTGGTCCGCGGGGACGCGAAGACCAGCGTGGTCACCCAGCGCGGGATCCAGATCGACGTGCGCGTGGTGACGGCGAAGCAGGTGGGCGCCGCCCTGCTGTACTTCACCGGCTCGAAGGCCCACAACATCAAGCTGCGGCAACGGGCGCTGGCGCGCGGGTGGACGCTGAACGAGTACGCGCTGTCCGAGATCGAAGGCGGCCGCGTGGTCGCCAGCGAGACCGAGGAGCAGATCTACCAGGCGCTGGAGCTGCCCTGGATCCCGCCCGTGCTGCGCGAGGACGCGGGCGAGATCGAAGCGGCCGAGGCGGGCACGCTGCCGCGCCCCCTGCCGGCGGTCATAGGGGACTTCCATGTCCACACGGATCTGTCGGGCGACGGCCGGTCGTCGCTGGACGACGTGATCGCCTCGGCCAAGGCGCGCGGCTTCCGCGTTCTGGCCATCACCGACCACGCCGAGAACACGCTGTCGGGCGTGGGGCGCGAGCCGCTGCTGGAGCAGCGGGCCCGGCTGCGCGCGCTGCAGGCGCAGCTCGGCGATTCGCTGACGTTGCTGCACGGGATCGAGCTGAACATCGGCCCCCGGGGCGAGCTGGACTACGATCTCGAGTTCCGGCGCGGGTTCGACTGGTGCCTGGCCTCCGTGCACGACCACTTCGAGCAGTCGCGCGAGGCGCAGACGGCGCGCATCACCGCGGCCATGGCCGATCCCACCGTGCGCATGATCGGTCACCTGTCGACGCGCATGATCGGAGCACGGCCCGGGATCGAGGTGGACCTGGACGCCATCGTCGCCGCCGCCGAGGCGACCGGCACGGCGCTGGAGGTGAACGGCGCGCTTCCGCGTCTGGATCTGTCGGTCGATTCCCTGCACCGCACCCGCCAGCGCGACGTCACGCTGATGCTGACCAGCGACGCCCACCACGCCGACGAGCTGGCGCGGGTCAACTTCGCCGCCCAGAACGCCTCGCGCGCCTGGATCGATCCGGCGCGCGTCGCCAACACCTGGCCCGTCGACCAGCTACGCGCCTGGCTGAAGCAGAAGCAGCCGCGGGCGTAGCGTCTAGCGCAGGCGCCAGGGGACGCCGCTGACCATGAACACGACGCTGGACGCGCGATCGGCCAGCAGCTGGTTCGCGCGCCCCGCCACGTCGATGAAGCGCCGCTCGGCGGTGGCCGTGGGCTGGAACGCCAGCCCCACCTCGGTGGTGACCAGCACCACCGGGATGGGCGCGCGGTACAGCCGATCCGCCAGACGGTCCACCGCTTCCAGCAGCGCGCCGTCGTCCGCTTGCGGCGTGCTGGCCAGCTTGCCGGCGATCCACAGGCTGAACTTGTCGACCACCAGCGCGCCGTGGCGCTCGATGATCTCGGGGACCAGCAGGTCCTCCAGGTTCAGGGGCGCGTCCTTGATGCGCCAGATGGCCTCCTGATCGCGCCGGTAGTGCGCCAGCCTCGTCTTCACCGCCTCGTCCCCCTCCACCTGCGCTGACACGTACAGCCAGGGTGGGGGACCGAGCTCCGAGGCGCGCCGGAATGCGTAGGCCGACTTTCCAGAGCTGAGGCCGCCACTCACGAAAGTGAACACGATCGGCATCTTAGCACCGCGTCGAGGGCGCACGGCGGGCCGGCGTCGTCACCTCGACCAGCGGCCCGCATTTGATGACCGACTTCCCGGGGGCCGGTGGCACTACGCGGAGGATTTCACGGGACGGCTCGTTCCGGGCGCCCGAGCGAAGGGAGAACGCGATGTCGCAGGTGACACAAAAACGGGGAGATCGTTCGGTGGGTGCCGGGGTGTTCACCCTGGCGGTCACCCTCTCGCTCGTCTGGGGCTGCACGAAGACCGTGAGCCCGGTGGAGGAGCCCGGCGGTCCCGGCACCACCTTCGTGTCCGGCGATCGCGGGGGCTCCTCGGCCACGGCGTGCGACGGTGGTCAGGGAGGCAGGCCCGTGATCCCCTCACCCGCTGACCTGATGAACGTCACCGGGCCCATGCTGGGCCCCGTCGTCACCGCGCAGACGCCGGCCCCGGCTATCAGCGGCGGGACGCTGGCCATGCTGTCGGATGGCGTGACCGCGGTCGCGGCCGACGCGGATCGCG
>Ga0207652_10002217_pt1 | contig 16573 bp, 12 predicted proteins | sample KBSC63BmetaG_FD_184334 | JGI IMG/M metagenome (GOLD analysis project Ga0207652, IMG submission 184334) | Corn rhizosphere microbial communities from Kellogg Biological Station, Michigan, USA - KBS C6-3B metaG (SPAdes) (version 2) | ecosystem: Host-associated > Plants > Roots > Rhizosphere ... | reverse complement strand
GGCCACGGGCGATCCCTTCTGGAGCCGCGCCGCGCGGGCGGCCCGTGCCTACTGGGGACTGGTGGCCAACCCGACGACCGGGCTGGTCCCCGCGGGCAGCCACTTCGATGGCGCGCCCAGCGCCGGGGCCGAAACGTTCTCCAGCGAGGCTTATCGCAGCCTGGTCAACTTCGTCATCGATGACATCTGGGCGCCGGGTGATCCGGGCGCCGCCGACTCGACCGCGGCGACGCCCGCCGCGCCGGCCGCGGCGCCGGATCGCTCCTGGGACGCGGCGGAGGCCAACCTCCTGCTGGGGTTCTTCATCGGCGCGGACATCAACCAGTACGGCCGCGAGTTCACGCTCGACGGCGCGACGGTGGACGCGGCTCGCGACCCCGCGCTGGTGGCGGCGAACGGGATCGCCGGCCTCATCGCCACCATCGGCAAAGGCAGCGACTTCATCCAGGCGGTGTGGGACATGGACATCGCCACCGGCAACGCCCGCTACTTCACGGGGACGATGCAGATGATGGGCCTGCTGCTCCTGGGCGGGCAGTTCCGCGTGTACTGAGGGGCTCGCTCCGCCGCCCTGGCTCGACGCGACGACCGCGAACCTCGGGACCGCTTCTTGCGGTCAGACGTTCTCGCAGAACTCGATCTGCCTGGGCACCTTGAATGGGGCCAGGTTGCGCGCGCAGTGGTCGATCAGGTCTTCGGCCTTGCACGTGCCGGCGCGGACCACCTGGGCCACCACCATGGGACCGCCCTGGTCGTCGGTCACGATGCGGGCCTTGGCGGCCTTCACGCGGGGGAAGCTCTCCAGGCAGCCCTCCACCTCGCTCAGCGCCAGCCGCTTGCCGTCGACCTTCACCAGGTCGTCCTCGCGGCCCGTGATCCTGACCCGACCGAAGCGATCGATCTGGCCCAGATCACCGGTGCGGAACCACCCCTCGGCGTCGATGCCGCCCACGGGGACGTCGTCGTCTCCCCGTGAGGGCAGGCGGATCTTGGGCACGGACAGGTTGGACAGGGCGCGCGATCTCACCCACAGCGAGCCGGAGATGCCGGCCGAGGACTTCGTGCCGCTCGCCGGCGTGACGCGAATCTCGACGCCGTCGAAGGCGCGGCCCACCGACTCGGGATCCTTGCCCGTCATGTCGATGGCCACGGGGCCCGCCTGCGTCGAGTGGTAGAGGGACAGCGGCCGCACGCCGAAACGCGCGTGGAACGCCTCCGCGATGGCCGCCGGCAGCGGCGACTCCGAGCTGAGGTAGCGCGGGTTGGTCAGCTTCAAGGGCTTCAGCGTCGGCACGCGGACCAGCGCGCCGTAGAGCGCCGGGGTGGCGGGGAACAGGTCCACCGAGTGGTCCCGCAGCAGCTTCGAGATCCGGCGCGCCGAGACCTCGTCCTCCAGGTACAGGGTGGCGCCGAACGCCATGCTGGGGATCAGGCCGAAGTCGAACCCGTAGCTGTGATGCAGGGGCACGGCGCACAGCAGCCGATCCGTCGGACCCAGCCGCAGCGTCTTGCCCAGGCTCTGCGCCAGCGCCGCGAAGTTGTCGCTGGTGCGCACGATGCCATGCGGGTCACCGCCCACCGTGGCCGTGAACTGCACCGTCAGCGCACCGGCTTCGCGGAAGGCGGGCAGGGGCGCTCGCTTGTAAAGGTTGCAGTTCAGCAGCGTCCCTTGCAGCCGGCGGCGGCTCTCCGGGGCGAACTTCGTGGCGGCGATGGGCCCGGACCCCAGCGCGTAGACGCCGCTCTGTCCGGTGATGCCGCTCGGGTTGGTGGTCTCGCTGCCGCGCGGCCGCGTGATCAGGCCCCGCAAGGGAGCTGCCTCCAGGATCATCTCCAGCTCGCGACTGCCGGTGGTGGGGTCGAGCGGCACCGCCACCGCGTCGATCTTGGCCAGCGCCAGACAGAGGATCACGAAGTCGGGCACGTTGCCCAGCATGAGGCCCACCCACGCGCCGGGGCCGATGCCCATGGCCGTCAGCTCTTGCGCGCGCCGATCGACCCTGTGCAACAGGCCGCGCCAGGACAGGTAGGTGTCCCGATAGACCAGCGCCTTTTCGCTTCCGCGATCCGACGCGATGGTCGTGAGCCATTGATAAAACAACATGTACGACCGAACAGGCCGCTCGCGGGGGGAGCCAGCGAGGGTCGGCCTAGTCTATACGGGGGGTCCGCCCTATCAATACATTTCCGGACCTTCGAGTACTGACGGGTTCGTCCCGGCAGGGCTCATCGCTACCGCGCGGCGGTCAGCAGGTGCTGGGGCCGGCGGGGCGGGGCGGTCTCGGCCAGGTACTCCTCGACGAGGCGGCGGCCCACGTAGGCCGCCTTGATGCGCCAGGACGCCTGGTTTCCGATCACGACCGCGAAGGCGATCTTCGGGTGGTCGGCGGGCGCGAAGCCGACGAACCAGCTGTAGCCCAGGTAGCCCTTGTCCGTCTGGGCCGACAGGGTGCCGGTCTTCCCCGCCACCGAGACCGGCAGCAGCGCGTGGCCCTTGCGGTCATGAAAGGCCCCCTTCGCCGTCCCCATGCGGGTGGTCAGCTCCATCATCTGGCCCACCTCCCGGGCCACGGCGGGCGTCATGACGGTGCGGCCGTGGCGCGCGGGCAGGGACAGGGGCTGCCCCTCGGAGCCGACGGCGCGCTCGATGAGGTGCGGCGTGGGCATGGTCCCCTGGTTCGCCACCGTGGCCGCCAGCAGCGCCCCGTGCAGCGGCGACAGCGTCGAGTGCCAGAATCCAGCGGCCGTCCGCGCGAACTCCAGGTGGTCATCAGCCGGGACGTCGATGTGCGATGGCTCGAACGGCACGTCGAAGGGGATGGTCTCCCCGAACCCGAACGCGTGCGCCATGCGCTCGAGCTTGGCGGGGGTCAGGTTCCGCGTGGCGAACTTCGCGATGATGGCGTTCTGGGACTTTCCCAGGCCGTACGCCAGCGTGGCGCAGGCGCGGTCGATGCGGGGAATGTCGATCAGGTTGTCGGGGAGAATGGACGAGACGCCCCCGTGGTAGCAGGTGCGCGAGGTGGCGCTGATCCCGCCCTCGGAGATCAGCGCCGCGGCGGAGACGACCTTGAACACCGACGCTGCCGGGGCCCACGGATGCAGCGCCAGCTCCTCGGCGCCCAGCTCGGGTGAGACCGTCGATCGCCCGGCCATGGCCAGGACGCGGCCGTCGGGGATCGAGAGCACCACGGCGCCCGCGTAGGGCAATTGAAAAGTTTGGAACACCTCCTCGGCGGTGTCCTGCAGCCGGGGATCCAGCGTCAACTCGGCCTGCGCGCCCCCCTCGAGGCGGGCGCTGAACGTGTCCCCCTGGCGCACGATCGTGTCCAGCCGCACTTGCCGCGACGACGCCGGTCGCGCCACGGCGGCGGGGGCGCTGGCCGTCGCCGGGCCCGTCCGCTCGTCCGCGTGCGCTCTGCCGCCCGACAGAAGCAGCGCGGTCAGCCCGAGCCCCAGGAACGACGAGGACGCGCGCGAAAAAGCAGACATGAACACAAAGGTCGTACATGTAGGTCAATGTGTCAAAAAAACGTGTCCTTTACGTATAAGTGCGGATGGCCTACGCTTTTCCGCGACAGCCTTGCCACGTAAGCCCTTCGATCCGAACGACGCGTCGGACTCCGACCACGTCCGGGCCAAGACGGTCGTGACGGCCATAAGCCGTCTGTCCGATCGACCGCCGGGTAACGAGGCGTGCCTCGTGGTGATCTACGGCGACGAGCTGGGCAAGAAGTACAACCTGAACGCCAGCTCGCTGCTGGTGGGCCGGTCTTCGAAGTGCGACATCCAGATCGATCAGGAGTCGACCTCCCGCAATCACTCGAAGATCGTGAACACCGGCAAGTCGATCATCATCCGCGATCTGGGCTCGACGAACGGGACCTACGTGAACGACGAGCCCATCGAGGAACACGTCCTGCGCGACGGTGACTTCATCAAGATCGGGCGGACGATCTTCAAGTTCCTGACCGGCGGAAACATCGAGAACGCGTATCACGAGGAGATCTACCGGCTGACGACCGTCGACGGGTTGACCCAGATCTCGAACAAGCGCTTCTTCATGGAGACGCTGGAGCGTGAGATCGCGCGCGGCGTGCGCTACCAGCGTCCGCTGTCGCTGGTGATGTTCGACCTGGATCACTTCAAGGTCATCAACGACACCTACGGTCACCTGGCCGGCGACTACGTCCTCAAGTCGCTGGCCTCCGCGGTGAAGCAGCGCATTCGCCGCGAGGATGTGTTCGCCCGCTACGGCGGCGAGGAGTTCGCCATCGTGCTACCGGAGATCGCGCTGTCGACGGCGCTGACCTTCGCCGAGAAGATCCGGCAGCTGGTCGAGCAGCACGAGTTCCGCTTCGAGAAGTCGCGCATTCCGGTCACCATCTCGGTGGGGGTGGCGGGGACGGAGGGGCAGCAGGTCGATTCCGAGGCGCTGATCAAGCAGGCCGACGAGCACCTGTATGCCGCCAAGGCGGGCGGCCGCAACGTGGTCCACGGCTAGCGCGCCGCTTCACTTGAAGTCGGGCTCGAGGACGGCGTCCCCGTCCAGGGGCAGCGGCTTGTGCTCGGCCTTGTGCGCGTTCTTCGACTCCTGGTCCTCGCTGTCGCTGGCCTTGCTGAGCTTGCGGGGCGAAGACTTGCCGCGGGTTCGCGGCGCGCCGGTCATCTCGGCCTCGACGGCCTTCACCTCGGGCTGCAGGGCGGCGAACAGCGGCACGGGCAGGTTAGGGACGACGAACAGCATCTTGGGCGCAAAGCCCGGCTTGCGCAGGACGAACTTGTCGGGCGAGTTGCTGTACGCCACCTCGATCGACAGCGGCGTGACGCCCAGCTCGGCGCCGTCGCTCTCGCGGGTCACGATGGCGCCGTCGGGATCCGAGGCGAAGCTCAGCCGCACGGTGGCCGGCGTCTTCTCGCTCTCGCGCAGCGTGCGGGTGGCCGCCTCGAGGCGCGCCGTGTGGTCGGGCTCCTTGAACAAGCGTCCCACGATCGAAAGGGTGACCAGCGCGGCGGCCACGCCGGCCAGGATGCCCAGCACCATCTTTCGCTGTGATTCGGGCTGGACCAGCGACTTTTCGACCTGCCCCACGGCGTGCCGGAACGTCGACGAAGGGCCGGGGGGCGTGATGCGGTCGACGACGCCCGGTTCGTCCACGGGCGGCGGGGTCACCCGCATGGCCGCCGGCGGCATGTCTCCCCGCGACATCGGCGCCGCCATCCGCGTGACGCCGGTCAGCTCGGCCGGCAGCTCCATCGCCGGCGCGCCGGACACGTAGGCCTCGGGCGACAGCAGCGCCTTGCGAAGATCCTGCATGGTCTGGAAGCGCTTCTCGCGCTCCTTCATCAGGGACCGGTAAAGGATCATCTCGACCGACGCCGAGATGGCGGGGTTGATCCGGCGCGCCGACGGCGCCTGATGCGTGATGTGCTTGACGATGATCTCGCCGTACCCCTCGCCGCCGAACGGCACCTTGCCCGTCAGCATCTCGAACAGCAGGATGCCCAGCGAGTAGATGTCGGCGCGATGATCGATCTCGATCTTCCCCTCGCCCTGCTCGGGGGACATGTAATAGGGCGTCCCCATCACCGAGCCGGCGCGCGTCTTGTGGGTGACCCGCTCCTCGACCTGCGTCAGCTTGGCCAGTCCGAAGTCCAGCACCTTGACGAAGTCGGGGTCGCCCCGCCGCGTGATCAGGAAGATGTTCTCGGGCTTCAGATCGCGGTGGATGATGCCGTGCTCGTGAGAGGCGCCCAGCGCGTCCGCGATCTGCGCCGCCACGTGCAGCGCGCGCGCCTGCGACAGCCGCACCTCGCGCTTCAGGCGATCCGCCAGGGACTCGCCCTGGAGGTACTCCATGATGAAGTAGAACTCTTCGCCCGCCGTGGTGCCGAAGTCACCGATGTCGACGATATGCTCGTGACCGATCTGGTTGACCGACTTCGCTTCCATGATGAAGCGAGAGACGACCTCGGGGTTGCGCGCCAGCTCGGGATGAATAACTTTGAGGGCAACGCGCTTGCCGATCACCGGATGCTCGGCGAGATAGACGACGCCCATGCCGCCCTCGCCCAGCTTCGCCGTGATCTTGTAGTTTCCGACGACCTGACCTAGACCGAGGGCAGATCGCGGCGTCGAGGACATCTGAATAGGCCCCTACTCCCCTGTTCCTGTAAGTAAGTGTAGGAACATTAATCGGATGTGGTGGTCAGTGCACGGAAAATCGACAGACGCAGGCTGGATATTGAGTCGCGAGTCGTGGAAAAACCAGGTCATCCCGGGCAGGAATCCTGAATCGCCCATCGGCGACGAGACGGGGACCCGGGCGGGACCGTTCAGCCGAAGAAGACCGAGCGCCGGTGGGTCAGGATCTCGGAGATCATGGTGTCGATACGGAAGCGAATCTGCTCAGCCGTCTCGGTTATTCCCGCTGGCGTACCATTTGCCGCACCCACCCGCACCGGTTCACCGATCTGGATTGTCCATTTGCTGGGGAGGGGCAGCAGGCCCAGCGGCCCCAGCCAGGGGAACGTCGGCGTGATGGGGATGTAGGGCAGGCCGATCGGTTCGGCCAGCGTCGTCAACTTGGCCAGAACAGGGTGGATCTCCTCGGCGCCCACGATGGCGACCGGGATGATGGGCACGTCGTTCTCCACCGCCAGGCGCACGAAGCCGCCCCGCCCGAACTTGTGCAGGCGGTAGCGCTCGCGAAACAGCTTGCCCACGCCCCGTAGCCCCTCGGGGAACACGCCCACCAGCTCGCCCGCCTGCAGCAGGTCACGCGCCGTGCTGGCGGCCGCGCGCACGCCGCCGATCCGCGCCACCACGTTGCGCATCCACGGTGAGCGAAACGCGAAGCTGGCCACCAGCGGCCGCAGCCGGCGGTGCTGGGGATGGTGCCGGTAGATGCCGTGGATCAGCAAGGCGCCGTCGTACGGTATGCCGCCCGAGTGATTGGCCACCACCACCGCGGCGCCGCTGCCGGGGATGTTCTCCAGGCCTCGCAGGTCGACGCGGAAGTACTTCGCGTACAGAAAGTCGAGCACCGGGCCCACCTCGTCGAGGAAGTGGGGGTCGTGCCCCTGGTCGGGCAGATCCTCCGGGCGCGGTGTGGCGGCGTCATAGCCGGCGCGCATGGCCGCATAGACGGCCGCCAGCGCGGCGCGCAGCCCCGGCGAGTTGGGCGGCAGCATCAGCGCCGTTCCCCCTGGGGCGCGCGCGAAGCCGGCCCCGGCGCGCCCCGCAGCGCCTCCACGGCGCGCTGGAACTCGGGGGGCGGGGGCGCGTCGAAGTCCAGCCGCTGCCCGCCCACGGGATGGTCGAAGCCCAGGTGCGCCGCGTGCAACATCATGCGCTCGGCGGGCAGCGGGCGGCGCTCGGCGCGCAGCAGGTCGCGGCAATAGACCTGATCACCCACGATGGGGTTTCCGGCCTCGGACAGGTGGATCCGGATCTGGTGCGTGCGGCCCGTCTCCAGGCGCACCCGGCACAGCGTCGCGCCGCGCAGCCGCTCCAGCACCTCGACATGGGTGACGGCGTGCTGGGCCTCCCGGTCGCGATGATCGCGCGTCGAGCCGCGCAGGCCGTCGCCGCGGTCCTGCACCAGCCGCGACTCGATCCGCCCCGCGGTCACCTCGCCCTCGGCCACCGCCAGATAGAAGCGCGAGGCGCGGTGGCGCTGGAAGATCTCGTGCAGCCCGCGCTCGCCGGCCCGCGTCTTGGCGAAGCACATCAGTCCGGACGTCTCCTTGTCCAGGCGGTGCACGATGTAGAGCGGCTGGCGCGTGGCCGCCTTGCCGCCGGCCCGCCAGTCGGCGCGGATCAGATCCATGGCCGTGTCGGTCTCCTTGTCGTGGAAGGGGACGCTGGACACGCCGGCCGGCTTCTCGATGATGATCAGGTGTGGGTCCTCGTGGACGATCGAGAACCCGGGCACCGTCGGGCGCAGGCGCTTGGCCGCCACGTCGAGCGCGACCTCCGCGTCGGCGCGCACGCGTGCCGCGGGATCCAGGATCCGTTCGCCGTTCAGGCGCACCTTGCCCGTCTCGACCAGGCGGCGCACGGCGCTCCAGCTCTGGCCGGGCAGGCGCAGGCGCAGCGCCGCCGCCACGGTGGTCCCCTCGTCGCTGGGCACCGTGCGAAAGGTCAGCGCCGACGGCAGCGGGGCCGCGCCTTTGGCGGCGTGACGCTCAGCCACCGACCAGCTCGAACACGCGCGCCAGGGCCGCGTCCAGGTTCTGCGGCTGCGTGCCGCCCCCCTGGGCCATGTCGGCGCGCCCGCCCCCCTTGCCGCCCACCTGCTTGGCCACCTCACCGACGATCTTGCCGGCGCTGAACCGGTCGACGAGATCGGGCGTCACCATCGACACCAGCGCGATCTTGTCCCCCTCGACGCCGGCCAGCACCACGATGCCCGAGCGCAGCTTGCCCTTCAGCTGGTCGGCCACCTCGCGCAACGCCTTGGGGTCGGCCACGTCGGCGCGCGTGGCCAGCACCCGCACGCCGCCCACCTCGCGCGCCTCGCTGGCCAGATCGCGCCCGCCACCCGAGGCCAGCTTCCGCTTCAGCTTCTCGATCTCGCGCTCGCGCTCGCGGCTGTCGGCCTGCAGCTTCTCCACCCGGGCCGCCACCTCGAACGGGCCCGCCCGCAGCTGCTCGCCCGCCGCCGCCAGCTCGGACTCCAGACGCCGGACATGGTCAAGCGCCCCTTCACCGGTGACGGCCTCGATGCGGCGCACGCCCTGGGCCACGCCCGTCTCCTCGGTGATCTTGAAGAAGGCGATGTCGCCGGTGCGCGAGACGTGGGTGCCGCCGCAGAACTCCTTCGACTCGCCCATCGACAGCACCCGCACGGTGTCGCCGTACTTCTCGCCGAAGAAGGCGATGGCGCCCGCCTTCTTGGCGTCGGCGATGGCCAGCACCTCGGTGACGGCGGGCAGGTTGGCGCGCACCCGGGCGTTCACCAGGTTCTCCACCGCGTGACGCTCGGCCACCGTCAGCGGCGCGAAGTGCGAGAAGTCGAAGCGCAGGCGGTCGGGCGCCACCAGCGAGCCCTTCTGCGCGACGTGCTCGCCCAGCACCTGGCGCAGCGCCCAGTGCATCAGGTGGGTCGCCGAGTGGTTGCGGCGGATGGCGTCGCGGCGGCCGGTGTCCACGCCCAGGGTCACCTGGTCGCCCACGTGCAGCTCGCCCGACGTCACCTGGCAAAGATGCACCCACAGCGTCGAGACCGGCCGCTTCACGTCCTCGACGGACAGCTTGGCCTTGTCGGTCTCGATGGTGCCGGTGTCGCCGGTCTGGCCGCCCTGCTCGCCGTAGAACGGCGTCTCGGCGGTGACGACGGCGACCTTCTTCGAGTAGGGCCCGACCGTCTCCACCTCGGCGCCGTCGGCGACCAGCGCCAGCACCTTCGAGGTGCCGCTGGTGGCCTCGTAGCCGAGGAACTTCGTGGGGCCCACACGCTCGGCGATCTTCTGGAACACGCTCTCGACGGCGACCTCGCCCGAGCCGTGGAACTCGCTGCGCGCGCGCTGGGCCGCCATCTCCTGCTCGAACCCGGCCTCGTCGACCTGCCAGCCGCGGCCGGTGGCGATGACGCGCGTCAGGTCCAGGGGGAAGCCATAGGTGTCGTAGAGGCGAAAGGCCAGGCTGCCGTCGACGGCGGTGTGGTCGCCACGCATCGACTCGTCCAGGATGCGCACGCCGCGATCCAGCGTCTCCCGGAAGCGCTTCTCCTCCTGATCGGTGACCTCGACGATGGTGCCCTTGCGCTCGCGCAGCTCGGGATACGCGGTGCCCATCAGCTCGATCACGTCGTGGGTCAGCCCGGCCAGGAACGGCTCGCGGATGCCCAGCAGCCAGCCGTGATAGACGGCGCGGCGCATGATCCGGCGCAGCACGTACTCGCGCCCGGTCTTCTCGGGGAACACGCCGTCGGCGATCAGGAAGGCGGTGGCGCGCGCGTGGTCGGCGATGGCGCGCAGCGACGCCGAGTGTCCGCTGTAGTCGGCGGCGTCGAAGGCCTTGCCGGACAGCTTGCTGGCGCGCTCGATCAGCGGGCGCAGCAGGTCGGTCTCGTAGTTCGAGCGGACGCCCTGCAACACGGCGCACAGGCGCTCGAGCCCCATGCCCGTATCGACGGACGGCTTGGGGAGTGGGCGCCGCTCGCGGCCGGGCAGCTGCTCGAACTGCATGAACACCAGGTTCCAGATCTCGATCCAGCGGTCGCAGTCGCAGGCGGGCCCCTGGCAGGTGCGGCCGGTGGCCTCCTCGGCGCACGGGATGTCGTTGCCCTGCAGGTAATGGATCTCGCTGCAGGGACCGCAGGGGCCCGTCTCGCCCATCGCCCAGAAGTTGTCCTTGTCGCCCAGCCGCACCACCCGGTCGTCGCCCACGCCCGCGATGCGCTTCCACAGCGCGTGCGCCTCGTCGTCCGAGTGGTGCACCGTGTAGATCAGGCGGGTGCGGTCGATGGCGTATTCGCGGGTCAGCAACTCGAAGGCGAAGGAGATGGCTTCCTCCTTGAAATAGTCGCCGAACGAGAAGTTCCCCAGCATCTCGAAGAAGGTGTGGTGGCGCGCGGTCCGGCCCACGTTCTCGAGGTCGTTGTGCTTCCCGCCGGCGCGCACGCACTTCTGCGACGAGGTGGCGCGGGGCTGGGGCCGGCGCGCCTGACCGGTGAAGACGTCCTTGAACTGCACCATGCCGGCGTTCGTGAACAGCAACGTGGGATCGTTCGAGGGGACGAGCGACGAGCTCGCCACCTCCTCGTGGCCACGGGCGCTGAAGAAGTCGAGGAAGCGACGGCGAACGGCGGGCGACAGCGCGCCAGGAGAAGGCGAGGACGACATGGGGCCGAAGAGACTAGCAGCCTGCGCGGTGGGTGTCTTGCCCACCCGGCGGCACAGTTGCGCGTCTGCGCAGTTCCCAGTCGGCGGTCCCAGGGCGTTGAACCGGTCGACGCCGCAGCGGCCGGTCCGGCCAGCCGAGGCTGTTCTGGCGGCGCCGTCGAGGGTAAGGTTGTCCGTTTTCCCCGAAAGGAGTTCCTCGATGCCGCGTCGCGCGTCCCCTCTCCTGCCTGCGCTCTCGCTCGCGTTTCTGGTGTGCTGCACGTCCGGGGGCTCCGGAAACGCAGTCGACGGAAGCTCGGGTTCGGGGGGCCAGGAGGCGAGCGGCGGCACCAACGGCAGCGGTGGCAGCGGCGTGACCGCCACGGGCGGCACCTCGACGGGCGGCGTGTCCGCGACCGGCGGCCGCACCGCGACAGGCGGGGTCACGGCGACCGGCGGCACCGGCTCGGGCGGGCTGGCGTCCAGCGGCGGCGTCACGGCGACGGGCGGCCGGGCCGCCAGCGGAGGCAGCGTGGCCACCGGCGGGGCAGCGGGCACCGCCTCCTCGGGCGGCGCTCCGGGCAGCGGTGGCCGGGCCGCGGGAGGCAGCACCTCCACCGGCGGCGTCCACGGCGGTGGAGGTGCTACGGCGAGCGGCGGCTCCGGCGCCGGTGGCGCTTCTTCAGGGGCCCGGTGCCCCGACCCGACCTGGAAGCTGGTCTGGGGCGATGACTTCGAGGGCGCCGCCGGCACCGCCGTCAACGGCAGCTACTGGGTCTACGACAGCGGACCCAACTGGTACAACGGCGAGCTGCAGGACTACACCACGGGCACCGCCAACGCGGCGCTGGACGGCAGCGGCAACCTCGTCATACAGGCCCGCCAGGAGGCGAAGGAGGGCCGGCAGTACACCTCCGCCCGCATCAAGACCGAGGGCAAGAAGACGTTCACCTACGGCCGCATCGAGGGGCGCATGAAGATGCCCTACGGCCAGGGCATGTGGCCGGCCTTCTGGATGCTGGGGGGCGAGTCGTGGCCGAACACCGGCGAGATCGACATCGTCGAGAACCTGGGCAAGGAGCCGTCGATCGCGCACGGAACGATGCACGGGCCCGGCTACTCGGGCGCGGCGGGCCCGACCGGCTCGTACACGCTGCCCGGCGCCAAGTTCTCGGACGACTTCCACGTGTTCGCCATCGAGTGGGAGACGAACGCCATCCGCTGGTACGTCGACGACACGCTCTACTCGACCAAGACCAAGGCCGACACCAACGGCAATACCTGGGTCTTCGACCACGGCTTCTTCATCATCCTGAACCTGGCCGTGGGGGGAGATTGGCCGGGCGCGCCCGACAGCACCACCGTCTTCCCGCAGAAGTTCCTGATCGACTACGTCCACGTCTGTCAGAAGTAGACGGTCGATGACCGCCAGGGGCGGCGGTCGTTGGCTACGGCTTGCGCCGTTCCACCGACGTGGAGAACGACACGTCGGTGCCGTCGTCGTCCAGGTCCAGCTCGCCGAACGTGGTGGCCGCGGCGCGCGCCGCGGTGGTGCGCCCGGGCGATGCCGCGGGATCTACCGAGTCCTCGCCGCGCTGGATTCCTCGCTGATGCAGGGACAGATCCTCCGGGCGGGTGGCCTGGGCCAGGGCGTCCTCGAACTTCACCAGCTTGCGATCGACCAGATCCTTCAATGACTGATCGAAGCTGACCATGCCGTACGGCTGGCTGCCGGTCTCGATGGCGGCCAGGATCTCGCCCGAGCGCTTGGGGTCGATCAGCAGCTCGCGCATGCGCGGGGTGTTGATCAGGACCTCGACGGCGGGCACCATGCCGGCGCCGTCGGCGCGGGGCAGCAGCCGTTGCGAGACGATCCCCGACAGCACGTGGCCCATCTGGATGCGCGCCTGCTGCTGCTGGTGGGGCGGGAACAGCGACACCACGCGGTTGATGGTGTCGACGGCGTCGGCGGTGTGCAGGGTGGATAGCACCAGGTGCCCCGTCTCCGCCGCTTGCAAGGCGATCTCCATCGTCTCGACGTCGCGAATCTCGCCCACCATGATGACGTCCGGGTCTTGCCGCAGCGCCGCCCGCAGGGCGCGGGCGAAGGACAGGGTGTCGAAGCCGATCTCCCGCTGGTTGACCACGCTACGGCGATCGCGGAACACGAACTCGATGGGGTCCTCGATGGTCACGATGTGGCAGGCGCGCCGGGCGTTGATGGCGTCCAGCAGCGCCGCCAGCGTGGTGGACTTGCCTGCGCCGGTGATACCGGTGATCAGGATCAGCCCGCGCTCGTTGTCGGTCAGGTCCAGCACCGGCTTGGGCAGGTTCAGCTTTTCGAACGCGGGCACCTCGGGGGGCACCACGCGCATGGCCAGGCCGATGTGCCCGCGCTGCTGGAAGACGTTCACGCGATAGCGCCCGCCGCCCGGCGCCGCGTAGGCCAGGTCGACGTCCCAGGTCGACTCGAACTGCTCGCGCTGGTGCTCGCTCATCATGCTGAGCGCGAACACCTGCACCGCCTCGGGCGAAAGCGGGGGCACGTCGCGGACCGTGCGCAGCTCGCCCTTGATGCGGAACACTGGCGGCAGGCCGACCTTCAGGTGCACGTCCGACGCGCCCAGCTGTCGGGCGGCGGCCAGCACGCGGTCGAGAATCGAGCTCAAGAGAGACCTTGCCGTCAACGATATCACGGGGTGCGACGGCGCGGATGGCCGGCCGGGCCTTCCGTGGCCCCGCCGGGCGCGTTAGCCTGTGCGGGTGAGCCCACTGACGCCGCATTTCGCCACCGGGCAGGAAGTCCTGGTCGTCGACAAGGACCAGAGGGTGACGCGGGGACTGGAGTCGGTCCTGGCCAAGCTGGGGCTGGTGGTGACGGCCACCGCCGATCCCATCCGCGCCCAGGACCTGCTGCTGAACAAGTTCTTCGCGGTGGCGCTGTTCGACATCGACACGCCCACCACCGGCGCCGGGATGGAGCTGCTGCGCTTCGCGCGCGAGCGTTCGCCGCTGACCAGCATCTTGATGATGACGGCGCGCAAGGCCTTCGACATCGGCGTGGCCGGCTTCCGCGGCGGCGCCACCGACGTCGTCATCAAGGAGCCCGACTCGGTCCCCTACCTGAAAGAGCGCGTGGTCGCGGCGGCGAACGACCTGGCCGCCACCACGGATCGCAACACCCTGCTGGAAGAGATGCTGGAGACGCACGAGAGCTTCCTGCGCCGCATGCGCGATCTCTCCCGGCAGAACGTCGACCTCGAGGATCGGGTGCTGGGCCGCGCCAACCCGGCCGGCGGGGCGGGGGACACCTGCTCGATGCTGATCGTCGACGACGACGACGACATGGCGAAGAGCTTCGAGGCGCTGCTGCCCGAGGCGGACGGCTGGCGCATCAGCGCGGCCTTCACGGGCGGTGAGGGGCTGGACCTGGCGGCGGAGTTCCGCCCTCAGATCGTGCTGGTGAAGGATCCGCTGCCCGATCTGCCGGCCCGCATGGTCACCGGGAACGTGAAGAAGCTGTCGCCCGACTCGATCTCGATCATCTACCGCCTGGACCGTCCCGACCTTCCTGGCGAGGTGTCGCTGGTCGAGGGGAGCCGGCCCATGTCGCTGCTGACCGACGGCTACTCGGACCCCGAGCAGCTGGTCAGCACGCTGGTCGAGGTGCGCGAAGGCATTCGCCAGAAGGTGAAGGAGCGGCGGTACCTGCAGATCTTCCGTCAGACGAACCTGGAGTTCCTGAACCGGTACAACAACGTCCGCCAGCGCGTGCAGACGCTGATCGCGCGGACGAAGAAGCAGCAGGCCTGACCTTCGCCTAACCGGTGATCACACCGATGTAGGGCAGATTCCGGTACAGCTGCCCAGCGTCCAGGCCGTAGCCAACCACGAACTCGTCGGGGACCTCGAAGCCGATGAAGTCCACCGGCACCTCGATGCGGCGGCGCGACGGCTTCGACAGCAAGGCGCAGGTGTGCAAGCTGGCGGGCCCGCGCGCGCTCAGAAGGTCCACCAGGTACTTCAGCGTCAGGCCGGTGTCGACGATGTCCTCGACCAGCAAGACATGGCGGCCGGCAATCGGTGTGGAGATGTCCCGGGTGATCTCGACCACCCCCGAGGAGACGGTGGCGTCTCCGTAGCTGCGCACGGCCAGGAAGTCACACGTCATGGGGCGGGGCACGGCGCGCACCAGATCGGCCATGAAGATGAAGGCGCCCCGCAACACGCCCACCACCGTCATCGGTCCGGGCGGCAGGCGCTTGTCGATGTCACGCCCCAGATCCTCGACGCGGGCGGCGATGGCGGCGGAAGAAATGATCTCGACCGGGGGTTTCATGAGGCTCCCTCTACCCTCTGACAAACACGTTCCACTTTCAATTGGGAACCTGGCGTACGGGATGTTGTCGTTCAGAATCAAGGAGCCCCGCATGCGCACAAGGTCGTTCCGTTCCCCACTCCTTCCGCTGATCGCGTTCCCCGCCCTGGCCCTGGCCGCGGGGTGCGCCCACCCGGGCGCGACCGTCCCGGCGAACCCGGCCACCCCGACCGGAGCGAAGGTCACCGAGATGGAGATGGAGCCCATCAAGATCGAGGCGACCAAGGGCCCCGACGGCGCCGTCCAGATCGAGAGCTTCGACGCCGCCGATCTGTTCGAGCAGGGGGGGAAGGCGCTGGGCGAGAAGCGGTTCGACGACGCGATCGCGTCCTACGACCGCTTGCTGAAGGAGTTCGACGATAGCCGGTACAAGAAGGCGGCCCTGTACAACGCCGGCCTGGCCTGCCAGGGAAAGAAGGACTGGACCGGAGCGGTGGCGCGGTTCAAGGCGCTGGTCGACGGGTATCCCGCCGCGAGCGACGCCAAGGATGGGCTGTTCCAGCTGGGCGCGACCTACGCCGAGATGGGGAACTGGCCCGCCTCGGCCGAGGTCTTTGCCCGGGTGCTGGAGCGGTCCGACCTGTCGGCTGACGATCGCCTGGAGGCGCTGGGGCGCCGCGGGTTCGCCCAGTTCCAGCTGCATGACCTGGACACCGCCGAGCGGACCTTCCGCTCATCGGTGGCCTACTACCACCAGATCGAGAAAGAGGAGCGGCTGGAGACGGACTTCTTCCTGGCGCTGGCCCTTTATCACATGGGGCAGATCTCTCACGAGCGGTTCCGGGCCATCCCGCTGCGCCTGCCCGAGCAGCGGATGAGCGCCGATCTGGACGAGAAGGCGCGCCTGCTGCTGCAGTCGCAGCGGCAGTACATCGACACGATGAGGCTGGGGAACGCCGAATGGGCCGCCGCCTCGGGCTTCCAGGTCGGCGCCCTGTACGAGGAGCTTTACGACGCCTTCATCCACGCGCCCGTCCCCGCCGAGCTGATGTCCGCGCAGGCCGCCGAGAAGCGCGAGGTGTACTACGGCGAGCTGCGGAAGAAGATCCGGGTGCTGCTGGAGAAGTCGGTCCACTGGTACGACGAGAACCTGAGGATGATGGAGCGCCTGGGCGTCCAGGGCGAATGGCGGGACAAGTCCAAGCTGGCCTACAACAAGCTGCAGCAGCTGCTGGACCCGAGCTATCGGCCCGACTTCCAGCCGCCCCAGGCGAGCCCTTCCCCGGCGGCCGAACCGCGGCTCCCCGAGGCCCCCCAGCACAGCGACACCAATTCTAATGAGGGCGCCCCGCGCCACTCCACGCCCGGCGTGACCCGCCAGATCCTTTGAGCGCCCCAACTACCTGGAATCGCTACTGACTACGC
>Ga0207652_10002215_pt1 | contig 16585 bp, 15 predicted proteins | sample KBSC63BmetaG_FD_184334 | JGI IMG/M metagenome (GOLD analysis project Ga0207652, IMG submission 184334) | Corn rhizosphere microbial communities from Kellogg Biological Station, Michigan, USA - KBS C6-3B metaG (SPAdes) (version 2) | ecosystem: Host-associated > Plants > Roots > Rhizosphere ... | reverse complement strand
GTCGCTGCTCGAGGTGGGCACCGGCTTCCACCCGGAGCTGACCGGACGGGAGAACATCCACCTCAACGGCGCGATCATGGGCATGAGCCGCGCCGAGATCCGGCGCAGCTTCGACGAGATCGTGGCCTTCTCCGAGGTCGAGCGCTTTCTCGACACGCCGGTGAAGCGCTATTCGAGCGGCATGTACGTCCGCCTCGCGTTTGCCGTCGCCGCCCACTTGCGGCCCGAGATCCTCGTCGTCGACGAAGTGCTCGCGGTCGGCGACGCCGCGTTCCAGAAGAAGTGCCTCGGCAAGATGCAGGACGTGGCCTCGGGCGGCCGCACCGTCTTCTTCGTCAGCCACAACATGGCGGCGATCACGCGCCTGTGCAGCCGCGCCATCCTCCTGCGCGACGGACGCGTCGCGATCGACGGGCGCACCGATTCGGTCGTGGCCGAATACATCCGCGGCGGCGCCGGCGACAGCCCGATCGCGGTCGACTACGAAGCGAGAGGCCGCGCGCCCGGCAACGAAAATGCGCGCCTGCTGGCGGCGCGCGTGACCTCGCCCGAGATGCGCTCGGCGGTGGCCGACATCCGGCAGCCGGTTCGCGTCGAGATCGACTACGAGGTGCTGCGCACGCAGTGGCCGCTGCATCCCAACGTGCACGTCTACAACGAAGACGGCACCTGCGTGTTCATCACCAACGACTCGTACGATCCGGCCACGCGCAACCCGCGCGCGCCCGGGCGCTATCGCGCCGTCGTCGAAATCCCCGGCAACACGCTGGCCGAAGGAATGTACTCTCTCGACGTGGCGCTTTCGACGTTCGAGCCGGTGCTGGTGCATTTCTTCGAGCGCGGCGCGCTCTCGTTCCAGGTCCACGATCCGGCCGAGGGCGACTCGGCGCGCGGCACCTACGCGGGTTCGCTTCCGGGCGCGCTGCGGCCGCTGTTGCCGTGGCGGACCGTCACGCTCGACTACGCAGCGAAGCAGGCGGTGGGCAGATGAAAGTGGTGATCTTGTGTGGCGGTCTCGGCAGCCGACTGCGCGAAGAGACCGAGTTCCGGCCCAAGCCGCTCGTCGAGATCGGCGGCCGTCCGATCTTGTGGCACATCCTGAAGATCTTCGGCCACCAGGGGCTGCGCGATTTCGTGCTCTGCCTCGGCTACAAGGGCAGCCTCATCAAGGAGTACTTCCTCAACTACGAGGCGATGAACAACGACGTCGAGGTGCAGCTCGGCGCGCGCTCGACGGTGAAGTTCCTCGGCGAGCACGAAGAGCAGAACTACACCGTCAAGCTCGTCGACACTGGAGCGACCGCCAGCACCGGGGCGCGCGTGGCGCGCGTGCAGCGACACATCGACGGCGATCGCTTCATGGTCACCTACGGCGACGGGCTCATCGACATCGACCTGCCGAAGCTGCACGCGTTCCACGCCGCGCACGGCCGGCTGGCGACGGTGACCACGGTGCGCATTCCCGGCCGCTTCGGTGTCATCGAGGCCGACGCCGACGGGCGCATCGAGCGCTTTCGCGAGAAGCCGACCGAGGACGCCTGGATCTCGGCCGGCTACTTCGTCTTCGAGAAGGGCGTCTTCGACTATCTGTGGCCCGGCGACGATTGCGTCCTCGAGCGCGATCCGCTCGAGCGGCTCGTGCGCGACGGACAGCTCGTCGCCTATCGCCACATGGGCGAGTTCTACCCGATGGACACCTATCGCGATCACGTCGCGCTCAACGAGCTGTGGTCGAGCGGAAAGGCGCCGTGGAAGATCTGGTGAACCAGGCCTTCTGGCGCGCGCGGCCGGTGCTCATCACCGGCGCCACGGGCCTCCTCGGCTCGTCGGTGGTGCGGCTCCTGCACGAGGCGCGGGCCGACGTCGTCTGCCTCGTGCGCGATTGGGTGCCGCAGTCGGAGCTGGTGCGCGGCGGTCTCCTCGAGCGCGTGCGCGTGGTGCGCGGCGACGTCATCGATCAGGCGCTGCTCGAGCGCGTCATGGGCGAGTACGAGGTCGACACGGTCCTCCATCTCGCGGCGCAGACCATCGTCTCCATCGCCAACCGCAACCCGGTCGCGACGCTGGAGGCCAACGTGCGCGGGACCTGGTGCGTGCTCGAGGCGGCGCGGCGCAGCCCGACGGTGAAGCAGATCGTGATCGCCTCGAGCGACAAGGCCTACGGCGCGCAGCCGACGCTGCCCTATACCGAGGCGGCGCCGCTCGAAGGGCGGCATCCGTACGACGTGTCGAAGTCGTGCGCCGATCTGATCGCGCAGATGTATGCGCGCAGCTTCGGGCTTCCGGTGTGCATCACCCGTTGCGGCAACTTCTACGGGCCGGGCGATCTCAACTGGAACCGCATCGTGCCGGGGACGTTTCGCAGCGCCGTGCTCGGCGAGCGGCCCGTGATCCGCTCCGACGGCAAGTTTGTTCGCGACTACATCTTCGTCGACGATGGCGCGAGCGCCTATCTGCGCACGGCCGAGGTGCTCGCCGAACGGCGCGAGCTCGCCGGCGAGGCCTTCAACTTCTCGAACGAGGAGCCGCTGACGGTTCTCGAGCTCGCCGGGCGCATCCTGCGCGTCGCCGGCCGGACGGACCTCGAGCCCGTCGTGCGCAACGAAGCGAGCAACGAGATCCGCGAGCAGTTTCTCGACTCGAAGAAGGCGCGCCAACAGCTCGGCTGGCGGCCGCGCTTCAACCTCGACGAGGGCCTGGCGCAGACGCACAAGTGGTATCGCGCGCTGCTCGAGGGCACGACGTGAGCGCCGTGGTGTGTCGCAGCTGCGCCGGCGCCGAGCTGGCGCCCATCCTGTCGCTCGGCGAGCAGCCGCTCGCCAACAGCTATCTGCGCCCCGAGCAGGCGGCGCAGCCCGAAGAGCGGTTTCCGCTCGCGCTCGTGCGCTGCCGCAATTGCCAGCTCGTGCAGATCACCTGCACCGTGCCGCCCGAGATCCTCTTTCGCGACTATCTCTACCTGTCGTCGTACTCGACGACGATGCTGCAGCACGCGGAGTCGCTGGTGGCGCGGCTCGTCGCCGAGCGGACGCTGTCGCCGCGCTGCCTCGCCGTCGAGGTGGCGAGCAACGACGGCTATCTCTTGCAGTACTACAAGCGCGCCGGCGTGCCCGTGCTCGGGATCGAGCCGGCGCGCAACGTCGCCGAGATCGCGCGCGGCCGCGGCGTCGACACCATCTCCGAATTCTTCGGCACCGAGCTGGCCGAGCGGCTGCGCCACGACGGCGTGCGCGCCGACATCATCCACGCGCACAACGTCCTGGCCCACGTCGCCGACTTGAATGGCTTCATCGCCGGCTTCCGCCTGCTCCTCGCCGACGACGGCGTCGTCGTGTCGGAATCGCCGTACCTCGGCGACTTCCTGCGCAAGCTCGAGTTCGACACCATCTACCACGAGCACCTCTGCTACTACTCGCTGACCGCGCTGACGCACCTGTTCGCGCGTCACGGCCTCGTCATCGAGGACTGCGAGCGGATCGCGATCCACGGCGGCTCGCTGCGCATCTTCGCGCGCCACGATCGCGTCGCGCAGACGTCGCCGCGCGTACGCGCGCTCCTCGACGAGGAGCGCCGGCTCGGCTTCGATCGCGACGAGCCCTACGCGCAGTTCGCCGCCGGCGTCGAGCGCGCCAAGTCCACGGTCGTCGAGCTGGTGCGCAAGCTGCGCGGCGAGGGCCACAAGGTCTGCGCCTACGGCGCCGCGGCCAAGGGCACGGTGCTGCTCAACGCCTGCGGCCTCGGCCCAGACGACATCGCGTTCGTGTGCGACAAGAACCCGCTCAAGCAGGGCCGCCTGATGCCGGGCGTGCACATTCCGATCGTCGCTCCGACGGAGCTGCTCGCGAGCGACGCCGACCATTGCCTGCTGCTGGCGTGGAACATCGCCGCCGAGATCCGGCGCGAGCAGGCGCCGTGGGAAGCGCGCGGCGGGCGCTTCATCGTTCCGATCCCCACCGCGCAGGTGCTCACATGATCGAGGGAGTGAAGCACGTTCCGCTGCGCCGCATTGCCGACGAGCGCGGCACCGTGATGCACATGCTCAAGCGGACCGATCCGCACTTCATCGAGTTCGGCGAGATCTATTTCTCGACGATCTATCACGGCGTCGTGAAGGGGTGGCACAAGCATCGCGACATGACGCTGGTCTACGCGTGCGTGCACGGCCGCATCAAGCTCGTCGCCTACGACGACCGCGACGGCTCGCCCACGCGCGGCGAGATCAACGAGTTCTTCCTCGGTCCCGACGACTACGCGCTGGTGATGATTCCGCCGGGCGTGTGGAACGGCTTCAAAGGAATGAGCAACCCCGACGCCGTCGTCGCCAACTGTTGCACGCATCCGCACGACCCCAGCCGCAGCGAGCGCAAGCCGCCGCATGATGGCGGCATCCCCTACTCGTGGGGCGTGCGCGAACACTAGGAGAACCCGTGGCCGAGCCGCATCTCCCCGTCTTTCAGCCTCACATTGCCGTCGACACGATCAAGGCGGTCGTCGACGCGCTCGACGTCGGTTGGTTGGGCATGGGCGCCAGCACCCAGGCCTTCGAGAAGGAGATCGAGCGCTACCTCGAGTGCGCTCCACGGCGCGTGATCGCGACCAACACCGGCACCTCGGCGCTGCACCTGGCGCTCGCGCTCGCCGGCGTCGGCCCCGGCGACGAGGTGATCACGCCGTCGTTCAACTTCGTCGCCGATCACATGGCCATCCGCGCGTGCGGCGCGGAGCCGGTGCTGTGCGACATCCGCGATGACGACCTCGGCGCCGATCCGGCGTCGGTGGCGTCGCTGATCGGGCCGCGGACCAAGGCGATCGTGCCGCTGCACATGGCGGGCATGCCCTGCCGCATCGAGGAGCTGCGCGCGCTCGCCCGCAGCCACGGGTTGCGCCTGATCGAAGACGCGACGCATGCGTTCGGGACGAAGATCGGCGGCCGGCCCATCGGCTCCGACGGCGACCTGACCTGCTTCAGCTTCGATCCGGTGAAGGTCATCACCAGCATCGACGGCGGCGCGGTGGTCGTGCGCTCGAATGACGATTTGCCCACGGCGCAGCAGATTCGCCTGCTCGGAATCGACAAGGACACCGTCGAGCGCTACAAGAACCAGCGCGCGTGGGAGTACGACGTCCTGCGCGACGGCCAGCGCTATCACCTGACCAACATCAACGCCTCGATCGGCCTGTCGCAGCTGCGCCGCGTCGACGAGTTCATCACGACCCGCCGGCGGACGTGCCGCCGCTATTCGGCTGCGTTCCGCGAGCTGCCGGAGCTACGCACGCCGGCGACGGACTTCGCCGACGTCTCGCCGTTCATCTACTACGTGCGCCTGCCGGCGGCGCGGCGCCTGGCGTTCATCGACGCCCTGCGCGAGCGGAACATCGCCACCGGCATCCACTTTCTGCCGTCGCACAAGTTCACGGTCGCGCAGCGCTGGCGCCGCAGCGACATGCGCGTGACCGAAGCGGTGTGCGAGGAGATCGTCACGCTGCCGCTCCATTCCAACATGTCCGATCAGCTCAGCGACCGCGTCATCGAGGCGGTCACCGAGTTCATGCGGCGATGATCGACGCCGTCTTCTGGGGAGCCGGCAGTCAAGCGCGCGTGCTGCGCGAGCTCCTCGGGGCCGAGGCGCGCCTGGTCGCGCTCTTCGACAACGATCCGGCGATCGCGAGCGCCTTTTCGGACGTGCCGATCTTCCACGGCTGGGACGGCTTCGCGCGCTGGCGCTCGGAGCACGACGCGGCCGGCATCGGCTGCCTCGTCGCCATCGGCGGCGATCACGGCGCCGATCGCGTGGCGATCCAGCGCAAGCTGCGGGCCGCCGGGCTGCAGCCGCTGGTGGCGCGTCATCGCACGGCGTTCGTCGCTGCGTCGGTCACCCTCGGCGGCGGTACGCAGGTGTTGGCGCAAGCCGCCGTCGCCGTCGACGCGGTGCTCGGTGAGGCATGCATCGTCAACACCGGCGCCACCGTCGACCACGACTGCCGGCTCGGCGACGGCGTGCACGTCTGTCCCGGTGCGCACCTGGCCGGCTGCGTCGTCGTCGGCAATGACGTCATGATTGGTACCGGCGCCGCGGTCCTGCCGCGCGTGCGCATCGGCGACGGTGCGCGCGTCGGCGCCGGCGCCGTCGTCACGCGCGACGTCCCGGCCGGCGTCACCGTCGTCGGCAACCCGGCGCGGCCGTACGTGAGGCGAACATGAGCGACGATCGTCGATTGCAAGAGCTGACCCGCGACTGGTTCCTCGAGAGCTGCCGTCAGAAGTATTCCTATCGGTTCACCTGGATGGGGCGGCCGATCATCCAGTACCCGCAAGACATCGTCGCCATGCAGGAGCTCATCTGGCGCGTCCAGCCCGACGTCATCGTCGAGACCGGCATCGCGCACGGCGGCTCGCTCATCTTCTACGCGTCGATGCTGGAGCTGCTCGGCGGCGATCGTCGCGTCGTCGGGATCGACATCGACATCCGCGCGCACAACCGCACGGCGATCGAGGCGCACCCGATGTTCAAGCGCATCGACCTCATCGAGGGGTCGTCGATCGCGCCGGAGATCGTGGCGCGCGTCGAAGAGAAGGTGGCGGGACGGCAGCGCGTGATGGTGGTGCTCGACTCCAATCACACGCACGACCACGTCCTGGCCGAGCTGCGCGCGTACGCGCCGCTGGTCACGCTCGAGAGCTACGTCGTCGTGTTCGACACGGTGGTCGAGGACATGCCCGACGAATTCTTCGGAGACCGGCCCTGGCGGCAGGGCAACAGCCCGAAGTCGGCGGTGCACGCCTACCTGAAGGAGACGGACCGCTTCGAGATCGATCGCGAGATCGAAGGGCGCATCGTCATCACCGTCTCGCCCGACGGCTTCCTCAAGCGCGTACGCTGACGCTCAGTGCGCCACGAGCGCGCGCACGCGACGTAGCGCCGAGCGCGCGGCCGCCAGGAGCATGGTCCGCGCGATCCCGGTCGGCGAAAAATAGCCGAGCTCCCGTGTCGTGAGCAGATGTCGCGCGAGCAGCGAGGCCGCGTAGACGTCGTAGGCGGCGAAATCGTCGGCGCGAACGGTGATGCTCTGGCGGGCCAGGTTGACGCCCGGCTCCGTTCGATAGTCGACGATGCGGTGCGGATGACGGCGCTCGATCTCGGCGGCGAACGGCTCGCGGCCGTGCCGCGTTGCGATCTGCCGGATTGCTTCGCGGGTTTGCTGGTAGCGCGCGAGCGAGCCGACGCTCGCCTCGGCGAGGGCGCTCTCCAGCGTGCGCTCGAGGTCATACTCCGAGAGGGCCGGCGAAAAGTGGTCGCGCGCCTGCAGGTAGCTCTCGGCGACCAGGATGGGCAACGACGGAGCCATGAGGAGCTGCTCGTGGAAAGGGATGTTCCCCTCCGACATGTATCGGTCGAATGCCTTGCGGTTCTGATCCGCGTCGAAGTTGGAGCTGCCCACGCTGTGCGCCGATTGGCCGCCAATCCCGTAGGGGCGCGACGAGAAGTGGAACGAGTCGACGGCTGCCGTCAGCACGATCGCGGAGTAGACGTCGGGGCTGCTCGACTGAAAGAAGCGCTTGCTCCGGTCGCGAACGGCCCGGATCAGCTCCACGTCGGCGATCGCGTTGTACAGGCCGGGCAGCTCCCCGTAGGCGCGCTGGAACCGCATCAGCTCGCGCAGCGCGGTCCGCGCGTCGTGGCGAACGAGGTTGGTCCCGAGCGGTACGCTCAGCGTGTTGCGCACCGGCTCGTCGAAGAAGCTCGGCCAGTAGTAGACGGCCTTGCGCCAGCCCAGCAGGGCCGGCCGCCCGAGATCGCTCGTGAGCGCGGCCAGGTCGTTGATGGCGTCGGGCATGAGCCCGTCGTCGTCGCCGATGATGGTGACGTAGCCGGATTCGACGTGGGAGAGCGCGAACTCCCAGTTGGCGGTCATCGCCAGGCGGCGGCCGGTGTTGAGATAGCGAATGCGGGGATCGGCGAAGCTGCGCACGATCTCTTCGGTCCGATCGGCGCTGGCGTTGTCGCTGACGATGATCTCGAGGTTGTCGTAGCGCTGCTGTACGCAGGTGCGCAGCGCCGGACCGAGCGTGTCGCAGCGCTCGCGGGTCGGGATGATCACCGTGAATTTGGGATCGCTCAATAGCCCTCGCGGTACACGGCGTTGGCGGGCTGGCTGCGGAGCGTGGTGCCGAGCCGGTTGACGCGCCGTCGCAGTGACCGCGGTAGCAGCGTCAGGCCGAGGCCGACGAGGGTCTTGGGGTGCAGCGCGGTCCCGCGATCGGCGCCGACGGCGAGAGTGAACCGGCGGCGGGCCCAGCGCATGTCGTCGCTGTCCATGCGCACGGTCTGCCACGCGGCGTTGAGCATGAGGCGCGCGCGAAACGCGGGCAGGAGCGGGCGCAGCTCGTCGGGGAAGTCGGGGTGCTGCTCCATCCGATCGAGCATGAGCATGTAGTTCTCGTGATTGCGGCGGATCGCCTTGCCGATGTTGCGATCGTGCTCGCGCAGCACCACCACCGGCTCCTCGTCGAAGTGGAAGCGGTAGCGCATGGCCAGGCGGTGATAGATCGCCTCGCCTTCGGCGAACAGGTCCTCGTGGAACGGATAGCGGCGCAGCGCTTCGGCGCGCGTCAGCGGCGAGAGCATGTCGATGCCGCCGCGCGGATGCGGCGACATGATGTCGCGCAGCACCATCCCGCTCGTGGCGAGGCAGGGGTGCTGCCAGCGCTGTCCGGTCAGGATGTTGAACCCGAGCGCCGGCGCGTACACGACGGCGACGTCGGGCCCCAGTCGATCGAGCATCGCGACCTGGCGTTCGAGCTTGTGCGGCAGATAGAGGTCGTCGCTGTAGAGGAACGAGACGAGCTCGCCCTGCGCGGCGCGCACTCCTTCGTTCTGCCGCGCAGAGAGCGACACGTTCGCCGGATGAAGCGAGAGCTTGATGCGCGCGTCCTCGGCCGCGTAGCGCCGCGCCAGCTCCTGCGAGTCGTCGGTGGAGCCATTGTCGATGAGCAAGAGCTCGAAGTCGCCGTAGGTCTGCGCGAGCACGCTCTCGATGGTCTCGGCCAGGAACCGGCCCTGGTTGTACGAGTTGAGGATGACGGAGACCCGCGGCATCGGCAGGTTCTAGCGCAGCTTCTGCAGATCGGCGAGAGTGTCGACGCTGAACCAGGCCTTCGGCTGCACGCGCGACACGCGCAAGAGGCGCCGCTCGATGAGCGGCTTCCAGATCGCGTAGAAGTCGTCGCCGGCGGCGCCGAGCCGACTGAGCTGCGCCGGGTTCACGATCTGGATCCCCGAGGCGTAGAGGTCGGTGGGCTGCTCGCGCGTCAGCGCCGTCACGACGTGGCCCTCGTGCACGATGTAGTCGCCGTCGACGCCGTCGACGGGGCGCACGGGAACGATCATGCAGGGCGGCGCGTCGGCGGCGAAGTAGTCATCGGCCAGCGACTCGAAGTCGATGTCGGTGACGTTGTCGCAGGTCAGGACGAAGACCGGTTCGTCGACGGTCGCCATCAGCGTCCCCGAGAGCCACCAGGCGTTGCCATGCCCTTCGGTGTTGAACACCGAGTCGACGCCGCGCTCGATGAGATGCTGCGCCAGCATCGCGCCCTTGTAGCCGACGGTGACGTGAATGCGCTCCATGTGCGGGCGGAGCTTGCTGATGCCGACGCCGATGAGCGTCGAGTCGAGGTACGGCGCCATCGGCTTCGGGATCACGTCGGTCAACGGGCCCATGCGCAGGCCACGGCCCGCGGCCATGATCAGCGTCTGGCGGATCCGCCCCATCTAAACAGCGCCGCCTCGATTGCGATCCATCGCGTAATCCAGCGTCCGACGCTGCGGTGCCTGCTCACATACCAAAACGTATGCTGCGCGGGCTCCTCGCGCCGTCCTTGTCTTCCGCTTGTCTCTCAACCAATGCGACACTGTTTAGCGCTCCCTGGGCGGCTCGATGAGCGTGGCGATCTCGGCGGCGCTGAGTCGCGGCGCGTTCGCCGACGACAACATCTGCGGCAGCGGCTTGGGCGCGCGCACGTTGAACGACACCAGGAAGTGGAGCACGCCGTCGATCGTCAGCTCGCGCGTGTAGGGCAGCTCGGTCTCGCCGATGAGATCCTCGTCGAGCCGGTCGCCCGGACGTCCGGCGATCGGCTCCCAGCGCCCGCCCTTTTGCGCCACCCAGACGTCGAGGATGTCGCGGATCTGCGCCGCGGCCATGGCGCGCGAGAGCACCTGGCCGTGCATGTCGCCGATGTGGTCGAGCGCCGTCACCACCAGGCGCGCGGCGTCGTCGACGGAGAAGAAGAAGCGGCGCATCTCGGGGCCGGTGGAGCCGATGACGCCGTCGTGGTCGGCCTGCATCTTGGTCCAGATGGGAAAGACCGAGCCCGTCGACCAGGCGATGTTGCCGAAGCGGACGCAGACGAAGCGCGTCGCCGTCTTGCCGTCGAGCGAGCAGAACAGCCGCTCCATGAGCGCCTTGGTGAGCCCGTAGGTGTTGCGCACCGGCGGCGTCGCCTTGTCGGTCGAGATGCCGACGACGCTCTCGACGCCGTGCTCCATCGCCACGCGCGCGACGTTCTGCGAGCCGGCGACGTTGACGTCGATGCACTCGTGCGGATGTTTTTCGGCGAGGTCGACGAACTTCGAGGCGGCGGCGTGAATGATCGCCTTCGGCTTCACCTCGACGACCGCGTCGCGCACCGACGCCACGTTGGTGACGTCCATGGGCAATACCTCGCAGCCGGTGGCCAGCGCCGCGGTGCGGTTCTGCTCGTTGTTGCGCCCGGCGAGCACCACACGCGCGCGCTCGCGTAGCAGCCGTCCGAGCGCCCTGCCGAGAAAGCCGGTGCCGCCGGTGACGAGGATTGTAGGTGTGCTCATGCGACGGTCTGTTTGGCTTTGGTCTCTTCCGTCTCGGCTTCGTTGCTGTAGTAGTAGCCGTACTTGCCTGCGTAATAGCCGTACTTGTGGCCGTGCGCCAGGTCGAGGTCGTTCAGGATGCAGCCGAGCACGTTGACGTTGCCGTCGACCAGCTGGCGGCGCGCGCGGGAAAGGCCGTCGCGCGAGGTGGTGCCGAACTTGGCGATCATGATCGTCCCGTCGGTCATGCGCGCCAGGATGGCCGCGTCGGTGACCGGCCCCACCGGCGGCGAGTCGAAGATGACGCGGTCGAAGGCGCCCTCGAGCTCGCTCACGATGCGCTTGAAGCGCTCGGCGTGCAGGAGCTCGGCCGGGTTGGGCGGCGTGGCGCCGCACGGCAGCAGCGACAGGTTGGGCACGCCGGTCTCGCGCACCTGATCGAGCACCTGCGCGTCGCCGAGGATCGCCTTCGACAGGCCGTCCGCCGTCGCCGGAATGCCGAACGCCTTGTGCAGGCGCGGGCGGCGCATGTCGGTGTCGACGAGGAGCACGCGCAGGCCCGACTGCGCCATGACGATCGCCAGGTTCACCGCCGTCGTCGTCTTGCCCTCCTGCGACGAGGCCGAGGTGATGAGCAGCTTCTTCGCCGGATGGTCCGGCGTCATGAACAGGAGGTTGGTGCGGATCGCGCGGCAGCACTCGGCCAGCGCCGACTTCGGATGCGAGAGGACGTAGAGGTCCTTGCTGCCGCGCTTGATGAGGTCGGCCAGCGCCGGTGGCGGCGCCGCCGCGGCGCTGCGCTCCTTGGCGAAATTGATCGACGGGATCAGCCCGAGGAACGAAAGCCCGACGCGCTTCTCGATGTCGTTCTGATCCTTCACCGTCGAGTCGAGCATCTCGAGCCCGAACGCCAGGCCGATCGCGAGCATGATGGCGACGACCAACGCCACCGCCACCGAGCGCGGCAGGTTGGGCGCGATCGCGTCCGTCGGCACCACCGCCGCGTCGAGCGGGCGGACGTTGTTGGTCTTGAGGTGACCGGCGAGCGAGGTCTCCTGCTCGCGTCCGCCGACCTGCTCCGAGAGCTTGGCCAGGTGGTCGTAGTTGCGCTTGAGCGTGCGGTACTCGATGGAGCGCTGCTCGAGCTGGAGCGCCTCGCGCGTCGAGGCGTCGAGCGCCGTCTTCAGGTCCTTCTGCTGCCTGAGCAGCATCTGGTACTGCGCCTCGACGTTCTTGCCCGCCAGCGACGCTTCGCGCATCAGGTCGGCCTTGGCGGCGGTGACGCGCGCCTCCTGCGCGATGATGAGCGGGTGCTTGTCGAGGTACTTGCCGCGCAGCTCGAGGAGCTTGTGCGCCTGCTCGACGTACATCTCCTTGAGCTTGACCATCACCGGGCTGTCGGAGATGCCGGGCGTGACGTCCTCCATCGGATCGGCCGACTTGAGCTGCGCGTACTCGTCGCGCTGCGCGTGGCTGGCGATGAGCTTGACGTCCGTGGTGTTGAGCTCGTCGGCGATCTTGCGGCGCCGCGCCGCCAGGTCGCTCTGCTGATCTTCGAGGCTGACGGCGACGACGTTGTTGCGCTTCTTGAACTCGATGATCGCTTTCTCGGCTTCGGCCAGCTGCGCCGAGAGGTCGCCGTACTCGTCGCCGAGCCAGCTCGCGGCGCCTTCGGACTGGCTGAGGCGGCGCGCCAGATTGCCCGAGGTATAGGTCTCGCCGACGGTGTTGGCGAGCATCGCCGCCAGCTCCGCGCTCGAGTGGTCGACGGTGATGTTGACGATGCGCGAGTTCGGCTGCGGCTCGGCGCGCACCAGCGCCTGCACCAGCTCGCCGGCGCGGCCCATGTCTTTGGCGTCGTCGCAGCGCAGGCCGGGCATGAGGACGTCGATGGCGCGCTGCTGATTCGGCGGCTTGCCGATCTGCTTGTTGCACAGCGCCCTGGCCGCCGCGGTCGACTCCGATAGGCTGTGGATGACGCGCAGCTCGGTCTGCAGCGTCTCCTGCGAGTTCCACCAGTTCGATTCGATCTCGACCACGTCCTTGAACTGCGCGCCGAGATACTGCGGCACGGACGAGTCGATGATGATGGTCGCGGTCGCCTCGTAGATCTTCGGCTGCTTGGAGACGACGAACGCCACGAGCGCCGGGACCGAGACCGTGATGGCCACGATCATCCACAGCCGCTTCCGCAGCGTGGAGATGACACCGTCCAGCGTGACGCCGGGCGTTTGAAGGCTGCTCAGTGGGTCATCCATCGAGAAATCAGGACCTTAGATCAGGGTCGGACCCCGGTCAACACGTGGGTTGCTCTGGGTGGGCCGAACGTTCAGGCGCCCTCAGGCGAAGAATTCGCGGACGCTGGCGGCGACGTGGGCTTGCTGGGCTTCGGTCAGGTCGGGGTGGACCGGCAGCGCGAGGACCTCGGCGCAGGCGCGCTCGGCGTGCGGCAGGTCGCCGGCCTTGTAGCCGAGGTTGGCGAAGCAGGGCTGGAGGTGCAGCGGGGTCGGGTAGTAGACCTCGGTCTCGATCTCGCGCGACGACAGGTGCGCGCGCAGGGCGTCGCGTTTGCCCTCGGGCACGCGCACGACGAAGTGGTGCCACACGTGCGCCTCGACCGGCTCGGGCAGACCGAGCGGCGTGCCGTCGAGGAGCCCGAGGTAGCGGCCCGCGTTGCGGCGGCGCGCCTGGTTCCACGCCGTCAGGTGCGGCAGCTTGGCGCGCAAGATCGCCGCCTGGATCGTGTCGATGCGGAAGTTGCCGCCGACGACGTGGTGGATGTACTTCGGCCGCGAGCCGTGCGCGCGCATCAGGCGCACCCGATCGGCGAAGCCGTCGTCGTCGCAGACCACGGCGCCGGCGTCGCCGGCGGCGCCCAGGTTCTTCGACGGGAAGAAGCTGAGCGTGGCGCACAGCGTCCGCTGGCCGAGCGTGCCGAGCCCGATGCCTTGCGCCGCGTCCTCGAGGATCGGCAGCCCGGTCTTGCGCAGCGTCTCGAGCTCGCAGGCGCGGCCAAATAAGTGCACGGGCAGGATCGCGCGCGTCTTGTCGGTGACGCGGGCCAGCGCCGCGTCGGCGTCGAGGTTGAAGCTGCGCGGGTCGATGTCGGCGAACACCGGACGCGCGCCGAGGCGCACGATGGCGCCGGCGGTGGCGAAGAACGACAGCGGCGTGGTCACCACCTCGTCGCCGGGGCCGACGCCGAGCGCCATCAGCGCGGCGAGCAGCGCGTCGGTGCCGCTGGAGAGCGCGATCGCGTGCGTGCGCCCCGTCGCGGCGGCGAGCTCGCGCTCGAAGGCGGCGACGTCTTCGCCGAGGATGTAGTGGCCGCTCTCGAGGACTCGTTTGACCGCGGCTTCGACGCCGGCGGCGATGGTCGCGTATTGCGCGCGCAGATCGAGGAGGGGAACTTTCATGGTGCGCGCAGCATAGAATAAAAAAGGCCCGCCGGCACCGGGCCGACGGGCCTTTCCAGGCTTCGCCTGGGCTCGCAGCTACCGCCGCGACCTCACCAGGGCAAAGCGCTTACAATGACTCATCGTCTTTTCTCCTCCCCCGGCCGGGGGGCCGGCGCCAGGGCAAAGGCCGCACGTATGCTGACGCGGCGAACGCCAGGCGTTCGTAAGGGCGCCTCATCGGCGCGTTCGATACGCGCGGCCTTTCGCAGTCGTGAACAATCCACGAGGCGGGCCACGAACCCAGTGTAACCCAGGCGGCGCGGCGCCGCAAATTCCGGAAATCGGGAAATTGGGCCGGACCATCCGATGGGGGAATCCGGCCGCGTAGACTCAGGCGGGCGGGCGGCCGGGCAAAAGTCCGGAATTCCGGAGAAAGGCGCTAAGCCTCGGTAATCCCGTCGCCGACGGCCTTGTAGCCGCGGCCGCACGCCTGGCAGTAGGCGGCCGCTCCCTCGATCGCCAGCCGCTCGCCGCAGCGGCACATCCAGCCGTGCTGCCGCGCCGGCACGCCGTAGACGAGCGCGTAGGGCGGAATGTTCGCGGTGATCACGGTGCCCGCGCCGATGAACGCGTAGTCGCCGACGTCGTGGCCGCACACGATCGTCGCGTTGGCGCCGATGGTGGCGCCGCGGCCGACGTGCGTCGGGCGGTACTCGTCCTTGCGCGAGACCTCGCTGCGTGGGTTGGTGACGTTCGTGAACACCGCCGAGGGGCCGAGGAACGCGTGCGCCTCGATGATGACGCCGTCGTAGAGCGAGACGTTGTTCTGGATCCTCACGCCGTCGCCGATCACCACCGTCGGCGCGACGTAGACGTTCTGGCCGAGCACGCAGTCCTTGCCGATGCGCGCGCCGGCGCTCACGTGCGAGAAGTGCCAGATGCGCGTGCCGGCGCCGATGACGGCGCCGTCGTCGACGACGGCGGTTTCATGTGCGAAGTACGGCTGGGCGCGAGCGCGCGGGGCCACGACGCATCTTACCGCGCGGCGGCGAGCTTCAGCAAGGCGCCGAGGTGCGATCGGGTCGCGGCGAAGGCGGCGCGGCGGCGGTAGTTGCGCGTCGCGAACAGGCCGATGAAGCCGTGGACCTCGTTGGTCGACTGCATGATGACGCGCGTCTTGCCGCCGCCGGCGTCGAGGATGTAGATGCGCCCCTGGGTGTGGACGTTGCGCGCCCAGCCGTCGAAGGCGAGCAGCTCGGGCGTGACCGACTCGTGGATGACAAAGGTGCGGTTCGCCAGGTACGAATGGAAGCGCACGATGTGGCGGCCGTGCTCGTCGTCGCCGAGGTACTGCGCCCAGGCCATGTCGGGGAAGCGGCCCTGCCAGTGCGCGTAGTCGGTGAGCCAGTCGCGCACGCGGTCGGGGGCGGCGTCGACGAGGGCGATGCCTTCGGTCCAGCCGTCGCTGCCGGGCAGATCGTGGAGATCCATTCGTGGCGGCGCGGCGGCGCTCGCCTGGAGCTGCGCGGCGAGCGCGACCATCACGAGCGCGATCACGACGTCATCTTGAGGAGCTTGGCGAGCGCGGCGCGCGCGAACGCTTCTTCGTCCTCGGGCGTGGCCACGCTCGACGGCATGGCCGCGTCGCGCGCGTCGTACAGATGCGGCGGGATCTCCTCGAGGAAGCGCGAAGGCGAGCGCGGGCGCGCCGAGGCGCGCGACGAGCGCTGCCGCGCGCGCGTCAGATAGAGCAGCTCGCGCGCGCGGGTGATGCCGACGTAGAGCAGGCGGCGCTCTTCGCCGAGATCGGGGTTGGCGTCGAGCACGTCGGGGCCGTCGGGGTAGAGCGTGCGCTTGTGCGGCAGCAGCTCCTCTTCCATACCGACGAGGAACACGACCGGGAACTCGAGCCCCTTGGCGCCGTGCAGGGTCACGAGCGTGACCTGGTCGCTCTGGTCGTGGCCCTCGTCGTCGTCCTTGGTGTCGAGCGAGATGCGATGCAGGAACGCGCCGAGGTCGCGCCCTTCGCGCTGCTCGAAGCGCTCGAGCGAGGTCAGAAAGCCCTCGAGGTTGGTGAGCTTCTTCTGCGCGGCGAGCGGCGTGGGCGCGGCGGCTTGCAGATCGTCTTGCAGGCCCGACGCCATGAGATAGGCGCGCGCGGCCTCTTTGAGCCCGCCCGGGTGGGTGCCGCCTTGCGCCGAGGCGATGAGGGCGCGGCCATTCTCGACGAGATCGCAGAAGGCGGCGAGCGCGTTGCGGTTGCGATCGGCAAGCGCGTCGGCGGCGATCTCGTGCGCCTTCTGGCAGCCGTCGAACAGAGGCAGGCCGTGCTGCGTGGCA
>Ga0207652_10002212_pt1 | contig 16599 bp, 9 predicted proteins | sample KBSC63BmetaG_FD_184334 | JGI IMG/M metagenome (GOLD analysis project Ga0207652, IMG submission 184334) | Corn rhizosphere microbial communities from Kellogg Biological Station, Michigan, USA - KBS C6-3B metaG (SPAdes) (version 2) | ecosystem: Host-associated > Plants > Roots > Rhizosphere ... | reverse complement strand
ATATAACAAAATGAATATTGCAGTAAACAAAGAAATAGTAAGTTTTTTTATTTACGGAACATGAATGTATTTATGCATTTGCAATGAAAATTGCCATTGCGGATGTGCCAAAATGTATTCAACAATTGATGGCGTTACCTGCTCCGATCTGCTCCATTCAGGTTGAAGATACAATTTGCAATTTTTTGAAACTTCTGCGGCATATTTTTCTGCCCATTGAAAGTCAGATTTATTAAAAATAATAATCTTCAGTTCATTTGCTTTTTTAAGAATCGCCGGAAGCGGTGGCTTAAATTTTTTTGGCGAAAGGCATATCCAGTCCCATTTTCCTGTCAAAGGCGATGAGCCGGAGGTTTCAATATTTGTTTGAAATCCTTCTTTTTGTAAAGCCGATGTCAGCATTTCCAGGTTATACAAGGTGGGTTCACCGCCAGTTATTACGGCAAGTCTTGCAGGATTTTCTTTTGCTTTCGAAATAATTTGTTCGATTGTTTGTAAAGGATATAAATCTTCGTTCCAGCTTTCTTTTACATCACACCAAACACAGCCAACATCACAACCGGCAAGGCGAATGAAATAAGCAGCTTTTCCCTGGTGAAAACCTTCGCCCTGAAGGGTGTAAAAAGCTTCCATAATGGGAAGCGTCGTAGTGTTATTTATAGTGTTTGTAAGGTTCAAAATGTTCAAGGTGTTCAAATTTCAAAATTGCCTGTCGAATGTTCAATCCAGGTGGTCAATAATTACCTAATCTTAATCATTAAACTCAGCTGCCTTATAAGTATTCATCAGCAAAGCCGCGATGGTCATCAGTCCTACGCCACCCGGCACCGGAGTGATGTAACTGCATTTCGGCGCTACGTTTTCAAAATCCACATCGCCTTTCAGAGCAAATCCGCTTTTTTTTGTTTCATCTTTTACCCGGTTGATTCCTACATCTATCACTACTGCATTTTCTTTTACCATATCCGCGGTTACAAATTTTGGTTTACCAATGGCGGCAATTAAAATATCTGCTTTTTGTGCAATTGATTTAATGTCTTTGGTGCGCGAATGGCAAAGGGTCACCGTTGCATTTCCGTATTCATTATTATTCCTGCTGAGTAAAATGCTGAGCGGCGTTCCTACATTGTTGCTTCGTCCGATAATCATTACATTTTTTCCGGAAGTTTCTATTTTATAATGCTCAAGCAACAGCAGAATTCCAAATGGTGTGGCAGAAATGAATGTCGGAAAACCAAGCACCATATTTCCAATATTCAATGGATGAAAACCATCGACATCTTTTTTTGGAGCGATTTGCAGGATTACTTTTTTCTCTGAAATATGCTTTGGCAAAGGAACCTGCACTAAAATGCCATCAATTTCTTTATCGTTATTTAATTCATTTATTTTTTCCAAAAGCATTTCTTCGGTGATATCACTTTCATATTTGAAAAGCGATGAATTAATCCCAACTTCTTTGCAGTTTTTCACTTTTGAAGATACATATGTTTCGCTCGCCGGATCATTACCAACGAGAATGGCAGCCAGATGTGGAACTTTTTTTCCTTTCGATGTTAATGCAGAAAGTTTATTTTTTAAATCTTCTTTGATGGCCGCAGAAGCCACTTTTCCTTCTAATAATTGCATGGTTGCAAAATTAACCCACGAAGAGCGATTTATTTTATTTTTTGTTTTATCAAACAAAATCTTATATTTAAATTATATATTTTTTACTGACTCTAAAAATTGCCGCTTTGAGAAAAATCTACCTGCTATATTTTTTTCTGCTCATAATAAATTTGTGTAATTCTCAATCGGTAAGAAAGCCTGTGTCTGCTTCCTACATTGGCTTAGGTGCCTACAGCATCAATCATGCAGATGTATTTTCTGTTACTTCAAACCAGGCGACGCTTGCTGAAATGGAAAATCCTGCAGTTGGTTTTTTTGGAGAAAACAGGTTCTTATTAGCGGAAACAAACATGTATGCTGCCATTATTGCGCTCCCGACAAAAGAAGGAAATTTCGCTTTCCAGGCTGATTATTTTGGTTATAAAAATTATAATGAATCGCAACTTGGAATTGCTTATGCCCGAAATGTAGGCAAGAAATTAGATCTGGGAATAAAATTCAATTATTATTCTTTTCGTATTCCGGGTTTTGAAAGTCCCTCGACGGTCAATTTTGAAATCGGTGTTATTTGTCATTTTACTGAAAAATTAAATGGCGGTATCCACATTTATAACCCGGTCGGAGGCAAGTTATCAAAAACAGAAAATGATAAATTAAGTTCGATTTATTCTTTTGGATTGGGATATGAAGCGTCGGATAACTTTTTTGTAGGTGCCGAAATTGTAAAGCAGGAAGATTTACCGGTGAATGTAAATGCAGGTGTGCAATATAATTTTGCCAAACAATTTTTTGCCCGCTTTGGTATTGCTTCCCAAAATGAATCGCCTTATGGTGGCGCTGGTGTAAGCTGGAAAAATTTTCGCCTGGACATAAGTGCCAGTTATCATCCACAACTCGGTTTCAGTCCGGGTTTGATGCTGATCATGAATCTAAAACCGAAAGAAAATGAAAGCTATTAAACCGGTAAAAAGTGTGCTTTCATTTTCGGTATTTCTATTTTTAATGGGAAATGCGGAAACAGCAAAAGCGCAGGAGATATTGGATGAACCACCGGCAATTGTAGAGCAACAATTAGAGGATCTCACAGAAGGAAATGAAGATGTTGAAACCGAAGATGATGGTTATTTGCAGGAAATGCAGCATTTTTTAAAAGAACCAATTAATCTCAATTATGCAGATGGCGGACTTTTGAAGGAGCTGAAATTATTGAATGCTCTTCAAATAAATAACCTGCTTTCTTACCGGAAGTTACTTGGCAATTTTTTAACTCTTTATGAGCTGCAGGCAATACCAGGCTGGAACCTGGATGTTATCAGGCGAATCAGGTATTTTGTAACCGTCGCAGAAAAAACTGCAGTTTTTCAATCCTTAAATAAGCGCTTCAAAAATGGAAACAGCACTTTGCTTTTTAGAGCCGCACAAACTTTGGAAAAATCAAAAGGCTATCTTTTAGACAGAAGCACAGCAAATAATTTTTATCCCGGAAGTCCTCATAAAATGCTTTTACGATATAAATACAAATCAGGAAATGCGCTTCAATATGGTTTTACTGCTGAAAAAGACGCCGGTGAAGAATTTTTCAGAGGCGCACAAAAGAACGGATTTGATTTTTATTCAGCCCACTTTTTTATCAAAGATATAGGGATTATTAAATCACTTGCGATTGGCGATTTTTCTGTAAATATGGGGCAAGGATTGATACAATGGCAAACTCTCGCGTTTGGCAAAGGAGCTGAAATTACCAATACAAAAAGACAATCAGAAGTTCTAAAACCATATAATTCTGCAGGGGAAATTGTATTTAACAGAGGTGTTGGAATTACTTTGCAAAAGAAGAATTTGGAGGCAACTGGTTTTGTTAGCTATCGAAAATTGGATGCAGGGTTTAATACAGATACTTTAGACGCAATTGATCATATTACTTCTTTGCAAAGTTCAGGATATCATCGCACAACCAGCGAAATAGCGGCAAAAGGCATACAGAGACAACTGACTTTTGGTGGAAATGTGTCTTTTTCAAACGAGAAATTTCATATCGGAACGAATGCGGTTCATTATGATTTTGAATACCCTATGACAAAGGCAGATTATTTGTATAACAAATTCGGTTTATCAGGAAAGCGCGCGGGCAATTATAGTTTGGATTACAGCTATACTTACAAAAACATGCACTTCTTTGGCGAAGCCGCCGCAGATGAGGAGTTTGATAAGGCTTTTATTAATGGATTGTTGATTAATGCTGACGCAAAAGTTGCGATGACTTTTTTATACAGAAATATTTCAAGAGCGTATCAATCTTTGTATTCGAACGCGTTCACGAAAAATGCTTTTCCTACAAATGAAAGTGGATTTTATTCAGGTATAACGGTTACTCCAAGCAGTTTTGTGCGGATAGATGGGTATGTGGATTTTTATCATTTTCCGTGGTTGAAATATCGAGTGGATGCACCTACATCGGGAAATGATTACATGCTGCAACTTACTTATCAACCGAATAAACAGCTTCAGCTAAGTTCAAGATTTCGGTATGAAAAGAAACCCATTAATTTCAATATTGATAATTCTTATTTGAATCCGGTGGTTGCAAGTCCAAAGAAAAGTTTACGAACAGAATTTGACTATAAAATTGATAATCGTTTCACTTTAAGATCGCGTGTAGAATTATTGGTTTTTGATGGAAAAAATGAATTCCGGCAAAACGGATATCTTGCCTTTGCACAGGTAAATTATAAACCTCCTTTAAAATCATTTTCCGCAAATATGAGGTTGGCATATTTTGAAACCGACGGTTACGACAGCCGTATTTATGCTTTTGAAAACGATGTGTTGTACGGATATTCTATACCGGTTTTTTTTGATAAAGGATATCGTTATTATATCAATTTACATTACAAGTTTTCACGAAAACTATCATTGTGGGCAAGATTTGCGCAGACGATTTACGCAAATAAAACGATTATTGGAAGCGGTTTGGATGCCATCAACGGCAATAAGAAATCTGAAATAAAGATGCAAGGAATTTATAGCTTTTAAATTCCGGATTAGCCATCATTTTGTTTGCCGGGTCAATCGCTTATATCTTTCAGCGGACAAATAAATAAGAGCAATTTTCATTTAAATTATAGAAGATCTCATGCTTTTTACCTTTTAAATAGAATATTTTTCTTTTATATTCCTGATTTCATTGCTTTATTAGATTTTTTTTAAAAAAGCGATTTTATTATTTTTTTTTGACCAAAATTTTGTATTAGTGGAAAAGTACTGTCATGTAAAAGTAAATTATTATATTTTTTTGAATAAAGTTCCCGCTAAAATTTACCTATTTTTTCTCATAGATTATCAACTGGAGAAATACATCTCCGGTTCTCTAACAAAGAATTGTAATCAAAATATTATTTAAATGCTTTAGGCGTTCTCGTCTGATTTAGTACCTTTTATCATTTGTGTATACGCTATTGTTCTCTAAACTTTTTAACATAACTGTATCTTTTAATTGAAGCGTCTTCTGTTATGAACCACTATTTTAAATGAAAAATTTGAGATTTAAATTCCATGTCACAATCGTGTAAATTAAAAACGGGTTTGCAGCGATTTCTAAAAAAAAGTTGCCTCTTTGTAAAGAAAATGTTAAAAAGCCGCTAACCAATAGATTCATTTTATCAAACGAAGAAAATGAAAGACTCTCACTATCAACAACAATTTTAAAACGCAGACACATCATAAAATTTAAACTAAATAACATATGAAAAGAATATTAGTACTTTTTACAGTGCTTATGCTTACCGGATTTTGGGCATTAGCACAAAGCAAAACAGTTACGGGTATAGTGAAGGATGAGTCAGGGGCGCCTGTGCCTTTTGCTACTGTTACTGAAAGCGGTACAAGAAACGCCACTACAGCCGATGCTAATGGCAACTTCGAAATAAAAATGAAAGAAAATGGTTCACTCACTTTTAGTGCTACCGGTTACAATAGTGCTAAGACTACACCTGAAGGAAAAAATGTTACAGTTGCTTTAAAGAGAAACAATTTAGAATTATCCACTGTTGTTGTAACAACTGCCCTTGGGCAACAAAGAGAAGCTAAAGAATTAGGATATGCACAAACAACAATTAACAACAAGACTCTTACTGCAGCAAAATCCGTAAATATTCAACAGGCTTTAAACGGTAAAGTGTCCGGTTTAAATATTTCAACAGTAAATAGCGGCGTATTCGAAAATGCCAAAATAAATATTAGAGGTATACGGTCCCTTACTGGTAATAATCAGCCAATGCTGGTGGTGGATGGCGCCCCAACACCTTTAGGTTATCTTTCTTCTATACCTCCGGATGACGTTGCTGATATAACTATTTTAAAAAGCGCTGCATCTGCTGCAATTTATGGTCCCGATGCTGTGAATGGAGTAATTATTATCACTACAAAAAGGGGCGGAAGAAAACCTACTGTTACTCTAAATTCAACTGTACAGGCTACGAAAGTTTCTTTTTTCCCTAAACTTCAAAAATCATTTGGAGATGGAGGTGGTGAAATAGTTGACCAATATGGTAATTATGGTTATGTGCCTTATGAAAATCAACAATATGGGCCAATGTTTGACGGTACCATTAAGCCTCTTGGACCGGTTTTAGAAGATGGTTCTCAACAAATGGTGCCATATGATAACAGGCATTACCAGGATAAGATTAAGTTTTTCAATACAGGGTTAACCTTGCAGAATTCTGCATCTATTGCCGGGGAAGATTTCTATGTAAGCATTGAAGATGCGAATATAAAGGGATTGGTTCCTGATGACGTGAATCGCCGTACAAGTTTTCGGTTTAACGGCGGCAAAACGTATGGAAAATTTTCGCTGAATTATGGGCTAAATTATATTTTATCAAATTTTGACGTCGTTAATGAAAACGGATTTCAAAATTCATTCCCAGGTGCATATGATGGAGGTCTTTTTTTGTTAATAGAGCAAGTAGCTAATAATGCTCCGTTGTTGAGTTACAAAGACCTCAACAGTAAGTATGGCCAGTTTTCCAATTACTACGATGAGTATGCTGTTAATCCTTATTGGCTCATAAAAAATATTCGTACAAAAGGCAGGGAAGATGATTTATTAGGAAACGTAGCTGTTGGTTATCAGTTATTCCCATGGCTTAAAGCAAATGCAAGAGTTAGCAGCAATCTTTCATTTACTAATCAAATAAATACAAATGCACCAGTTGTTGTTTCAGATTGGGCTGCTGCCAATCGTAATGCCGTTCAGTATTCAAACAGAAAAGGAAGTGTATTTACTGACCAGGCATATACATCCAGAATAAATGTTGATTATTTTTTAAGTGGGGATCATAATATTGTTAATGATTTTTCTGTCAGGTACATTTTAGGAGGTTCGCTTCGTGACAGCCGTTCAAGAGATGTAGCAGTAGGTGGCAATAACTTAGTTGTACCATATCTTTATAACGTAGCAGTTCGCAGTGGTGACGCGAACGTACCCTTATACCCTAACAACAACTATTATATAGAATCTAAGTTGCTTTCCGCATATGGCACCATAGGTTTTAGCTATAAACGTTGGGCAAATGTGGAATTCACTGGCAGAAATGACTGGGATAGCAGGCTATTAGCACAGAACCGCTCCTTCTTCTATCCTGCGGCAAACGTATCATTAGTTCTTTCAGATGCAATTTCTGCACTGCAAAATAGTAGTTGGATATCTTATTTGAAAGTAAGGGGCGCTATGTCAAAATCTGGTAATGTAAATCTAAATCCGTATTCTTTACAAGCGACTTATTCTCAGCCGGCAGGGTTTCCTTTCGGAAGTACTGTTGGCTTCACTGCAAATGCAACCATCCCGAGTACGAACTTAAAACCTGAATTTGTAAATACCAAGGAGGCTGGTATTGAATTGGGCTTCCTCAAAAACCGTATTAATATTGATGCAACTTATTTTCTTCAAAATAATACCAATCAGATTTTGCAGGTATCTCAATCTTCCACTACAGGTTACACTACAGGTTTAGCAAATGCCGCGGCTTTTAAAAATTACGGTGTGGAAATGGATTTAGGTCTAACCCCACTAATAAAAATTGGAAAAGGCAGAATTGACCTTAAAATGAATGCGACTTATAATAATAATAAAGTTACCAGCACATTAGGGAATGTACCTGTTATTATTGGTGGAAGCAGTGGCTTTATTCAAAATGCGGCTAACTCTCCTACAGTTAATAATATTGCTGTTGTAGGACTACCGGCTTTTGCGTTTCAAATGACTGATTATTTGAGAGATTCAGCTACTGGAAAAGTTATCGTAGATGCTCTAGGTAATCCAACTCAATCTCCATCCCTGGTTATTAAAGGAAGAACATTGCCGCTTTGGATAGTGGGTATAACCCCTTCCTTTTCCATTGGTAATTTTTCATTCACTATGACCTGGGACTATAAAGGCGGAAATGACTTTTATTCAGGCATGGGAGCTGATGAAGATTTCGCTGGTATTTCTGCCGCGAGTGCAGAATATGGCCGCAAAAGATTCGTTTTCCCTAACTCTGTTTATTTAAAGGATGGGAAGTATGTTCCGAATACCAACAGAGTAATTCAGGATGGTAACTATGGCTTTTTTAATGGTGAAAACACAAGAGTGGGAATTGCAACAAATTATTTTGCAAGTGCTGCTGCCTGGCGATTAAGAGAAGTTAATATTTCTTATAATCTTCCTTTTAAATGGATAGGTACTACAAAAGTTATAAAGAGAATAACTGTAGCCGCGGTTGGCAAAAACTTATTTCTATTTGTGCCTAAATCCAATCTATGGGGCGATCCGGAATTTAATTATTCCACTACCGGGAATACTTTTGGACTTGCAAGTGGTTTTCAATCACCGGCTTCTAGATTATTTGGAGGCTCTTTAACGGTACAATTTTAATTCATTTTTAAAATTCTAATTAATGATACATATAATAAATAAGCGCCTGGTTTTTATCCTTATTTCATTAGGCATTATTCTTGGCACCAGTTGTAAAAAAACGTATCTAGACGTAAATAATGACCCTAACCGCGTGACGGATGCGAATGTTACAGCTGAATTAATATTCACCCAGGCAGAAAATGCAGTGGGGCAGAGAGCAGCCAGTGGTAATTTTGGCTTCCTGAATGAATGGATGGGATATACAGCTCCAAATGGTGGTTTTGTACCGCAACAAAACCTCATCTCCTATAATATCGATTATACCTTTGGAGATGCATTATTCCAGAATCATTATAATGTGCTTTTTGACCTTCACCAGTCAGAAGTAAAGGGCCTTGCGACTGGTGACTCTGCAATTGCGGGGGCTTCTATTATTCTATCTGCTAAATTGCTTCAGGAATTGGTTGATCTCTATGGGGATGTACCTTATTCACAAGCATTTAATGTAACTAAATATACTACTCCTGTTTATGACAAAGCTCAGGATATATATAACTCATTACTGGCACGCCTGGATACGGCTATTGATTATATGATGCTTTCACAGAAAAGTGCCTTCGCTGCAGCAGATATCATAAATCACGGCAATGCAAAATTATGGATTGCCTTTGCTAACACTTTAAGACTAAGATTACTAATTAGGCAATCAGAGGTGCCGGGATTTGATCCTTCTGCACAAATTGCAAAAATACAAAGTACCGGAGGGGTATTAGGTGCAGGGCAATCAATAAGCGTAAATCCTGGCTATGTTAATGATGTGAACAAACAAAATCCTTATTACGCCAATTATGGTTGGACTACTACCGGTACGCAATCAAACCTTTCTACTGATGCCAATGCTTATATTGTCAATATACTTAACTCTGCGAATGATCCAAGGCTTGGGCGTTTTTTCTTCCCCGCCGGTTTTGATTCATCCAACGGTTTCGTAGGTAATACCTTTGGAGACCCCGTAGGAACGCTCGCACAAGCTAACGCCAGTTCTTACTTTGGGCCTGGTTTAGTGGGCGATCTTAACTCCAACAATGTAGGTACCGGTTATTCACAGGGGCAATTTATATATCCCAGTTACGAAAGCTTGTTTTTAAAAGCAGAAGCTGTTGCGCGTGGATGGATGCCAGGAGATGCAAATGCAGCTTTGGCGGCAGCCATTACTGAATCTTTTGCATGGTTGGGTGTTCCAAATGCCACAGCAGCAGCTGCAACTTATATAAGTAAAAACCCTGATATCGCAACACTAAATTCTGCAACTTCAGTAGCGGCCAAAGCAAAGATTGTAGTATATCAAAAATATATTGCCAATACAGAAATTGATCCTCTTGAATCTTTTTTAGATCAAAACAGGCTTCATTTTTTAGCAGACAAAAGCTTTATTTCCACTTTTCCCGGAAAAATTTCAAGTTCGCTTCCTTTAAGACTGTTGTATCCTCAGAGTGAATATACGACTAATTCAAAAAATGTCCCGAAGGAAGTCGTTGCTGATGCTTTTACAAAGAAATTATTCTGGGAACCGTAAATAAGTGATTAAAAATTTTATAAAAAAGTAAACTTGAAATATGAAAATTCATTTTATTAAATCGTATATAATACCTGCTCTGATTCTTTCGATTACGGCTACAAGTTGCCTGAAAGACAAAGCTTTTGAAAACGGAAGTATTCAGTCTGGGTCCGGAGGATCAGGTGTAGATATTAAGGTTATCACACTTGGTATTACTGTTAGCGATACAACGAACTTTCTTCAGGCGGCTTATCCGCTTATTCCTAATAATGATACTACTGTTAATCTCGTACCTGTAGAGCTTGGTGGCCTTTCGGCAGCTTCGCAAGATATACATGTAACTTTGACTGAGAATGATCAGTTAGTTCAGAATTACAATGATTCTAATGGAACAAGCTATACTAATCCTGGTACCAACATAACAATAGTGAATAATGTAGTCACTATACCTAAGGGTAGTCGTACCGGCTATCTTCAGGTAAAATTTAAGCCTTCGAATTTACTGAACGGCACTTTTGCGTTTGGTTTTGTAATAACAAAAATAGCTGAAGCAGGATATACTATTGGTAATTTAGATCATGGTATTGTTGCAATAGGACCCAAAAATCAATGGGACGGTATTTATAAATCTGCCGGTGAATTTATTCATCCGGCTTATGGAGATCTAACATGGGATAATTCAAAAGGATATACCCAGGCTTTAGTTACAACCGGATTAAATAGTGTGAAAACATCCCCAATCAATACGACCGTAGGTGGGTTTGGAGTAGAACTTGATATTACAATTAATCCTGATAATTCACTTATTGAAGTTTTTAATGGTGTTACTACACCTACTCCAAATAAAGATCATTATGATCCCGCTACTAAAACTTTTTATGTGAGCGGATCATATATCGGCGGCTCGGGTCCAAGAGTTTATCAGGCTGTTTATACCTACAAGGGACCAAGATAGTCGCTGCTGGATTAATAAAAAAAGCTGGCGATATTTCGCAACCTTTCTGTCATTGTGTGTCAGGCATGTATATAGGCTATAGGTGCAAGTCCCGAACATGCTTTGCAGTAGGAAGTGTTAGCCAATGGAAGGGGTGTCCAATTGCGAGATGGAATCTGAAGGAAGCCGGCGGCAAAAGCCTGCGCCTACGAAGAGGAACTTAATCAGGCGGATCGTTGTGGGCGATGCTGCAAAACAAGCAAAAGCCTGATACTGCCCAGAGCGGCGAAACGTATACATAGAGACGATATGAGCTGAAAGCACATATACTTTTACCCTGAGAGGTCGGTGATAAACCGGCAGAGGCTCGAGCGAGTACCAAAGCGGAAACGGCTGTTATAACAAAGAATACCAGGCGGTATCATCAGAAGCCAGCAGAGCCCATAGTAGGCCTCATTTTGTTTCGTTTAAGCATGCCAAATTTACACATAAAGTAGTAAAGAAATGGACAACTGTTTTAAAATGGCTAGATTGTCAACTCAAAAAGTCAATTTTAAATTTTGAGCAATAAAAAAATTCTATAAGCATAAAAGAGCCGTAAATAAGTGAACATTACGTCTCATAGGTCATGCTCGTTTAATTCATTGTTCCGTCAATCAAATCACATTAATACATCAAAAGATTCCTTTAAGGTAATGTTGGCAAAACTGGTATTTTACAAAGTCTAATTCACATTTAAAAGGTAAGATCTCAAATCTCGAGGGCAAATGCACATTGTGAGAGTCCGAATGCCTATGTATTAAATTGAATAACCAAAGGGAACAGCCTATCTGGAGATGAAGTTATTTTGCAATTCAAAAACCTCCAAAAGTGAGCACAATTCGGGGGTAGATATTCCGAAAATTTTAATTTGGCATGACACTATAATAATAACTAATTTTAACCTCCACTTCTTTAACGCCAACCGAAGCCTTACGGCCTTTATTAAGGGGCTCCAAGTAGGCTAATAGGACCAGCGTTGTCATAAGTTATTCCATTTGCAACCATGTGAAAATTAGTAACCATTCCTGTTGCTGCATCAAATGTGCCACTGGCTGTATATAAAGTACTATTATAAGTATTTAAACTTCCCTTTACAATCAAGCTTCCATTAGAACTGCTTACAAACACAAATACTTCAGTGCTGCCACTTAACCAATATCCTACATTATATTGTTGTGGAGGGGGGGCTAAAGGAGCCGGCACTGGGTAATTTTCTGTTGCTACAGCAAATGTTGTAGTTCCTGTATTCGATCTTATTAATTTTCCAGTAAATGTTTCAGACTTAGCACCTCCGTAAGAAGTTGTTAAATATTTAATAATAAAGGGGGAATTCCATTGAGGTTCAATCATCGTGATACCATTTTGATATGCTGTATACCAAATAGAGTATGCATGATTGTAATTGTTTAAGCTATCTGTATAATCCGAATTATACTTCGCTAAATCAGGCGCACCATTTCCACCGCTCAAAACTCCATACTGAACTGAAAAATGATTTTGAAGTATACTTCCATTAGGTTGGACGCCAACAGAAGAACCTCCATCACTATAAGAAACATGAATTGTTCCATAAATTGGATCTCCATCCCGTACAGGAATTGGGTTCCCAAAATCATCTATGGTTTTATAAAAAATTCCATCAACGGTAATCGAGTGTAGAGAGCCGTTCTGATCGGTTGCTAAACCACTGTAAACGCCATTACCTTGCGATTGCAAATCGAATTTTGAATAAAGCGGTTGAGCAACATTCGGAGTTGTTATTTGTTTTAAAGTGGAAGAGGGTTGTTCCGTTTTGGCAGTTGCATCCACATTTGGAACTGATTGTATTTCAATCTTTTCGCATGAACTCAAAACAACAAGGACTACGAAATAATAAAAAATTTGGTTTCTCATAAAAGTAGTAAAAGGTTTTACAGACTCTATTTCTTAAAGAAAAATCTGCTTTTTTATAGCACAAGTATACAAAACATTTGTTCTCAAGCATCCATCGGCCAATAAAATGACAGATATTTGACAAGCTGTTGGAAAAGTAGAGAACATTTTCGAATTACGGCAGCTTATAAAAAAACTATTGTTAACTATTAGTTTAGAACAATTCCATTGATACTAACAAGCGAAATATACGTTTGACCATGGCGGAGTATTGAGCGATTTTTAAGTAAAAATAAATGAGGACGATATTGCCACAATGAAGACGGCTGGAGTAATCGTAACCGATGGGGCCAAATATAATAAAAGCAGACCGAACTACAGGTGAGTATATACTTCAATATAAAACGCTAACCAGGTATGTAATTGACAGATTATAAGTGATTCATTTTGTTTAGTATATAAATTTTTATTTTCTTACACAAACGATTTTATTTCAGGTAAGTTTGTAATTATAAATTTGAAAGCATCTAACAATTACTTCCAATTCAAATTTGCATACACAAGATATTGCTCTTATCGGCAATAAAGCCGTTCCGTTTAAATATAGTTCTTCTGCTCTTGACGAATTTATATCTGATAAAAAAGATAAAATAGATTCGTTTGTAAAGCAAAAAAAGTTAAAACCGAAAAAGGAAAGTGACTTTTTACAATGCATCAACTTTTATAACAGTATTAGCTCGCCTGCACATTAAAGAGTGCAAATCGAAAACCCCGCAATTAAAAGGTTGAATCTACCCCTTGATAGAAATTGTTAATGATTATATACTACTCTTTTTTCCTAATTAGGAAATTTCTTTTTTAGAGTAAAAGAAAGTAGGAATAGTTTATAAAATCAAAAAATCAGTAATCTAAGCTACCGAAAGTCCGATCTACAAGTAATCTTGTTATCCACTGTTAACCGTTTATATAATTTTTTTTCCGGGAAGCAGCTAATTTGTTTTTTTTCTTGTCATTACCAATAAAGCCCCATTGTCTTAACAATCTTTTTGTAAGTATTCCGTTCAATGGTATCTTTGCAACCTTTTAAAATTAATCCACAACACATGAGAAGATTTCTGACTCTTTTTACAATGCTAATGCTCAGTGGAGTATTTGCATTTGCCCAGCAAAATCCGGTAAAAGGCCGGATAACTGGCCCCGATGGCAGCCCTCTTCCCGGAATTACTGTACAGGTAAGGGGAACGAAAACGGCGACCGCCACAAATACAAACGGCGAATTTGAATTAAATGCACCTGCTAATTCAACCCTTGTTATTACAGGCGTTGGTTATCAAGAGCAAGAGGTTAAAGTTGACAACCGTTCTAACATTAATGTATCATTGCAAACAGGCACTACAAGGTTGAACGAAGTAGTAGTTACTGCATTGGGCGTATCCCGTGAAAAAAAGGCCCTAGGCTATTCTGTACAAAGTTTAAGTGCAGATCAGCTGACAAAAGGAGCCAACCCCAATTTGTCTTCTGCGCTTGAGGGAAAGCTTGCCGGCGTTGAAGTACGGCCGTCGAGTGGAATGCCCGGTGCATCTACACAAATATTCATCAGGGGAGCAAGGTTTTTTGATGGTAATAACGCACCATTATATGTAATTGATGGAATGCCAATTAACACCAACCCCGATTTTAACGTGGGTGGAAATGGCGTAACAGGAACTGACTTTGCAGGCCGCTCTATTGATATTGATCCAAACGATATTGCTTCTATTAGCGTATTGAAGGGCCAGGCTGCATCGGCGCTTTATGGAATGCGTGCATCAAACGGCGTGATCATGATTACTACAAAAAGTGGTAAAGGCAATAAAAAAGGTAAGGCTGTAGTAGGAGTTTCTACCAATTTTCAATTTGACCAGGACTCCAGGCTTCCTGATTTGCAAACGCAATATGCACAGGGAAGCGCTGGTAAATTTAGCCAGACAGCATCCACTTCGTGGGGGCCGCTGATCAGTTCATTACCCGATAATACAACTTATGGAGGTAATGTTCCTAATGCATTTAATAATAATGCGCCCACTGCCGAAACAAAAGGAAAATATTGGAACATAAAGAAGAACGCCTGGGTTTTGCCTGGAGTTTATAATAATCCAAAAGAATTTTTTCAAACAGGCCTCACTTCCAGCAATAACGTAAATATTTCCCAGGCAGGTGATTTTGGAAATTATTATGTTGGACTCGGCGCCACCAACCAATCCGGAATTATTCCTAAATCCGGAATGAACCGGTATAATGCGAAATTTTCAGGAGATTTTAATGTTAGTACCAGGATTAAAGTAGGAGCAAATGTAAATTTTTCCTCTACTGACATTGATAAAATGCCTTCCGGAAATAATAGCTATCTTTTTGAAGTATATGGTGCTCCCATTAGTTATGACCTGAAAGGAACTCCCATTCATGTAGCAGGAAATCCTTACAAGCAAATTCAATACCGTGGTGGTACTTTTGATAATCCTTATTGGGGAACTCGGTATAATAAATTTAGTGAAACCACCCGTCGTGTATTTGGAAACACTTATTTTTCCTACAATCCAATTAAAGATCTGAACATTCGCTACCAGGTAGGCCTGGATGAATATACTACAGACAGATCACAACTTTATGAATACGGATCAGGACCTTTCAATACCGGCCAAATTTTGAATGGCGCATTGGTAAACCGCACATTCAATTCTTTATTTAATATTACTTATAACAAGAAAATAAATGCCGACTGGAATGTAAATGCTTTAGTAGGAAATGAAGTTAACGACGGTTACACCAGGAATATAACCGGTACTGGTTCCAGCTTTATTATTCCCGGGTTTGATAATATCAGCAATGCAAGCACACAAACATCTACCGAAGGTGTGTTTAAAAACAGAACGGTAGGCTTCTATGGCCAGGCAGGAATTGATTGGCAAAGTATGTTGTATTTGAATATTACCGGTAGAAATGATATTGTTTCAAGCATGCCGCCGGACAATCGCTCTTTCTTTTATCCATCAGCCTCACTATCATGGGTATTCAGCCAGATGAATGCGTTGAAAGGAAAGGGCTTTTTTGGAAAAGTTCGCGCTTCTTATGCAGAAGTTGGAGCACCTGGAACTTATATGGATAGAATTTATTACCAGGGATCATCCGGCAGCGGATTTCTTTCTGAAGACATTGAATTTCCTTTCAATGGAGTAGTTGGATTCCGTCCAAACAGTACTTTATATGATCCACACCTGAAACCACAGAATACAAAATCATGGGAAGTAGGTGCAGAACTGGGATTTTTTGATAACAGAATCCACCTTGATTACGCATACACCAGCCAGGAAACAGTAGATCAGATCTTTTCAATTCCATTAGCCGGATCAACAGGCTTTGCACAGATTGTAAAAAATGCCGGTGATATGAAAAGCAGTGTACATGAAGTAACGTTAACGCTCGTTCCGGTTAAAACAAGAGATTTTGATTGGAATTTGACTGCAAACTTTACTAAGGTGATCAACAAGGTTATTAGCCTTGCTCCCGGCGTAGATAATATTTACCTTGGTGGATTTGTGGATCCGCAGGTAAGAGCTGCTATTGGTTATACTTATCCTTCAATCTATGGAACAAGTTTTCTTAAAAATGACAAAGGCCAGGTTGTGATTGATGATGATCCGAACA